>JGI24700J35501_10930077_pt1 | contig 11318 bp, 9 predicted proteins | sample TergutTh196P1_FD_35501 | JGI IMG/M metagenome (IMG submission 35501) | reverse complement strand
CCGTGCCGGCATTGCCGTGCCGGCGCCACCCCCGCCATAAGCAAACTAGTTGAACATAGCCCTTAACTGAGCCGTCTGAGCCGCATCAAAGAACTGAGCGTCCAAAGGCACATGGATGTTGTCCCTTGTGATAATTGTAATGTCAAAAAGGAAGGTCGTTACCTGCCTTATGCCCGTGTCGCCGATCGCGGCAAGGTCGCCTGTCGCAATTGTAGCGCCGGGAATGTTGCGGGGCTGGTTGTTAAGAATCTGATAAGCCAGCAAAACGGCCGCTTCGGCAAGCGCGTGCGTGTCTTTGAAGATTGTCATATACTGCTCGCCGTTCCAGATGGAAATCAAGGAATCAAATTCGGAATCCTGGCCAGTTACTACCGGCAGGGTCGCCTGATACCTGTCATCCAAGCGCAGGGATTCGATAATCGCCCTAGCCAAGGTGTCATTGGGGGAAAGGATTGCATCCAAAACGATGGTTCCGCCGGCCGCGCCTACAAGAAGGTCGTCCATGCGGGTTCTGGCGTTAATGGGCATCCAACCGGGGGTCGCAATGGCCATGAAAGCAGGATCGGAATGGCTTCTGGGCGAGGGGCCTACAACCTGAAGCGCTCCCCTGTCAATGTGGGGAAGAAGCACGCTCATAGCTCCGTCAAAGAAGAAGAAAGCGTTGGGGTCGGTGGGGGAGCCGGCAAAAAGGGTGATCGTCCTGGGGTTCGCCGCCGTAACCGCATTAAGGTCAAGAGCGTCAACAATGGCCTGTCCCTGAGCTACGCCTACCGCATAGTTGTTAAAGGTGATGAAGTAGTCGATGTCGCCCGTGCCCATGATAAGGCGGTCGTAAGCGATTACCGGCACTCCGTCGCGAGCTGCGTTGGCAACAGCGGCCGCCGCGCCTTCGTTTACCGCGCCGATGATGATAAGGTCTGCGCCCTGTGTCAGGAAGCTGTCAACATGGGTGTTCTGGATAAGCTGGTTTGCATCTGCCCACATAACTTCCGCACGGAAACCGCGCCTGACAGCTTCGTCGCGAAGACGGTTGCCGTCGCCGATCCAGCGGTCAACATGGGTTTCGGGCATTGCAATGCCGATAAGCTGGCCCTGCTGGCCTCTTCCGCCGGCAAACACCGAGCCTGCGGCTACGATAAGTGCCAAAGCAAAAAACATAACTTTTTTCATAAAAGCTCCTCAAAAATCTACATGGCGGATGCTAGAAAACCCAGCCATGCCTGTAATTTTACTCGCTCTTATGAGCGAGGGGCGGGAAAGCAACGCTGTTCCCTCTATAATTAAGGCCGAAAAACCCTTGGAAAAGTTTTTTCCGGCTCTAACCCCCTGAGTGTATAGCAATTAAAACATGGCAGAGTTACAAGCAAATGACATGATGCTCCGGTTCTTTTTATGAAAATACTGTTAGTCCTGCTCTTCGCTCCTTGCCGTTATAACGGTCGCCGCATTTTAATCGCCGCAAAGTCTACTCTTCGGGCTTGCAAAACAGCCGCCTGCCGGCCGCCCTGCAACTTCGCTTTTTATTGTAAAGTGATTTTCGCACGGTGTCAAGCGCAAAAATTACCGGAACCGGCAAAAACTCACACAAAGGCACGAAGGCACAAAGGCACATCGAACCTACGGTTCGCGCACAGGTTTGAAAGCTCCGCTTCATTACTACTTTATCCCCGGTTCTACTCATACTTTAAATGAGGAAAGAGGATAACGCCTTTATCGTAGCTCCTTCGTGCTCTCCCTGCCTTCGTGTGAGCTTTTCTTCTTCAAAAAAACACCGGCTAGCGTTCAAGCAAATACTGGTTGAACAGGTTTTCCAAGTATTCCTGCCGGCCGCTTACAAGGCCGGTTTTGCCGTAGCCGGCATCCGTGCCGATTTTCGCAAGCTCTTCCAGACCAAGCTGGCCTTTTTCAAAACGCGCGCCGTCGCCCCCGTCAAAGGAGGCGTAGCGGTCTTTTACAAAGCCGGAAATTACCCCGTCTTCTATAACGCGATGCGCCACTTCAAGGCCGACAGCGAAGCAGTCCATGCCGCCGATGTGCCCGACAAAAAGATCGGAAGGGTCAACCGAATTGCGGCGAATCTTTGCGTCAAAGTTAAGGCCGCCGTTGGTAAACCCGCCGGCTTTAAGGATTATGTGCATGGCCATAGCCGCCTCGATAAAGCTGTTGGGGAACTGGTCGGTGTCCCAGCCGTTGCGCGGGTCGCCCCGGTTCGCGTCCACCGAGCCGAAAAGCCCCTCGGCGGCGGCGCACTCAAGCTCGTGGACAAAGTCGTGCCCGGCAAGCTCCGCATGGTTTGCTTCTATATTAAGGCGAAAATCCTTGTCAAGACCGTGCTGTCTAAGAAAGCCGATCACCGTTTCCGTGTCAAAATCATACTGATGCTTGGTCGGCTCCATCGGCTTAGGCTCGATGTAAAAGTAGCCCTTGAAACCCCGGGCGCGCCCGTAATCCCGCGCCATTGTAAGGAAGCGGGCAAGATGCTCTTTTTCGCGCTTTATGTCCGTGTTCAAAAGGCTCATGTAGCCCTCCCGGCCGCCCCAAAAGGTGTAGCCGGCGCCGCCAAGTTCGATTGTCGCGTCAATGGCGGCCTTCACCTGCGCGGCGGCAAGCGCGACCACGCCGAACTGGGGGTTGGTCGCCGCGCCGTTCATGAAACGGGGGTTTGTAAACACGTTGGCAGTGCCCCAAAGCAATTTTACCCCGGTGGCCTCTTGCAGTTTTTTCGCCTTTGCCACAAGGCTGAAAAGGTTTTTTTCGCTTTCCGCCGGGCTGTCCCCCTCTGGGGCCATGTCCCTGTCGTGGAAGGCGTAAAATTCCGCGCCCAGCTTTGTAAAAAATTCAAAGGCGGCATCCATTTTGTTTTCCGCCGCTTCCATCGGGCTTTTCGCGCCGGCACCCCAGGGGTGCGCCATAGTCGCCGCGCCGAAGGGGTCTGCGCCGTCCGCGCAAAAGCTGTGCCAGTAGGCGACGGCAAAACGCAGGTGGTCTTTCATTTTTTTCCCGCCCACGACTTTGTCCGGGTCGTAGAACTTGAACGCAAGCGGGTTGCGGCTTTTAGACCCCTCAAACTTGATTTTCCCAATCCCTGGGAAATACTCTTTTTTTCCGATATAAAAATCAGCCATTGTCTTCTCCTGTAAACTGTGGACTTGTTCCTTGCTATTATAGATCGATATTTTCATCTTGGCAATGACCGGCGCATACTTCTCGAAAAAAACTCACACCAAGGCACGGAGGCACAAAGGCACAAAGTATAGATTAGGAAGCTCCTCTTCATTCTTACCTAATCCCCGGTTATACTCATATTCTATATTGAGGCAAGAGGATGATGCGGAACCATCATAATCCCTCCTAACCTCTTAACCTTTGTGCCTTTGTGTCTTCGTGCCTTTGTGTGAGCCTATTCCGAATCGTGCCTTTGTGTGAGCCTAAAATTCGAGGTGTCTTTTTGTGAGTTTTAAGAAAAAATTTGCGGTTTCGTGCTTGACAATTTTACGCCGAGATTGTAAAATAATAAGTATGAATTTGAAGTCAGTGCTTACGGCAGACACCATCAGCCTCAATTTGAAAGGAACCTCTAAGGAAGAAATAATCAACGAATTGTTAGACATCTTGGTTGCGGCAGGCAAAGTGCAAGATCGCCAGTCCGCTTTTAACGCGGTTATGGACAGAGAAAAAAAAATGTCCACAGGGATGAAACACGGCATTGCAATTCCTCATGGAAAATGCGCTTCCATAACGGAGCTTGTTGCCTGTATCGGCGTTTCCAAAAACCCTATAGATTTTGACGCGCTGGATCGCGAGCCGTGCAGGATTTTTATTATGACAATTTCCCCGGCGGAAAAAACAGGCCCGCATCTGCAATTTCTGGCCGAAACTAGCCTGCTGTTCAGAAGCGAGCAAAAAAGGCAGGAAGTTCTTAACGCGACAGCGCCGGATTCGATCTTGGCGGCTCTCTCCGAATCGTCTTAAAACGGGACTGCCGGGATTAGCCGTAATGCATTAACGCCTCTTCGTAATGGCTTGTGTCAAGCTCCGGGAATTCGCCTGTGCCTGCAAGGTAGCGGCGCAGGTGAAAGCAAAGGTTGCACTTGGACGGGTAGCCAAGCGCATCGGGGGAAAAGCCCTGCCGGGCGGCAAGCCGGAAAAGCGCGGCGATGCCGCCGGTGTACAGGGCTTCAAAGGCGGGGTATTTCCCAGGGGCTATGCCACGGACCGCTTCTTGCAGGGGTATGCGGATTCCCGTACAGCCGGGCGGGATAAAAAAGCCGTCTTTATCGACATGGAAGTGGTTTGTTGACAAAAGCCCCCGGCAAGGTGCGGCATCAAGAAAAAAATCCGCGCCGAAAAGCATGGCGAACTCTCTTTCTATGTTGACAGCCCGGCCGCCGTACATGACCCCGTAGGAACGGGCTGTGTCGGCGATATATTTGCCGGAAAAAACTTTTTCCAAGGCGGCTCTGGAGTGCGCCTTGTCGGGAGCCAGCGCGGTAAGCGCCGGAATAAAATCGCCCTTCCAAAGAAAGTAACCGAAGCCGCTCTTTTCGCAAAGCTCCGCCAGTGCCAAAGGCGCGGCGTATGGAAGATGCTCGGCATGGAAGGGATCAATCGAAATGCAAAAGGTATCCGCGCCGGCATCCGAAAGCCGTTTTAGTTTTTCCGCCGCGCCTTCTTCCGTCGCCCAAAAAGCGTTGGTCTCGATATAGTCCACGGCCACGCCGGCATCCTTCAGCTTGACTAGCGACATAAGCAGCCGCTCGAAGTCTAAAAAAGGCTCCCCGCCGCCTATGTGGACAGAGCGGCATCCGCCTTCCGCCAAAAGCCCGGCTGCCGCCTCCGCCGCTGTCTCGTCCAAAAAGCCCGCATCCCTTGTGGGCGAGCAACTGTAAAGGCAGTGCCGGCAGGCGGCGTTGCACAGGTAGGTGATCATAAGGCCGCCGTGTAAAAGCCGCCCGGTTTTCAAAACTTCGCCTGTGTTTTCGCCCTTCATTTTATCAAGCATTTTTTAGCGCCTCCAAAATGTAGGTGGGCAAGGCGAAGGCTCCCCGGTGCAGAGGCAGGTTGTAGTATTTTGCCGCGATTGACAGCCCCTTCCAGCTTTCGTCCAAGTCTTCCAGCGGGCAAAGCCCCTTGGAGGCAAAACCGAAAAGCCAGTGTCCGCAGGGGTATGTCGGAATGTGCGCCTGATACGCGCGCGCCACGGGGAAGATGCTCGACACCTTTTTCTGCACCCGCGCCATTTCCGCCGAGTAGCTTTTGTAAAAGGGGCTTTCCATTTGGCAGATCATTATGCCGCGCTCTTTTAGCGCGTTGTAGCAATTCCCGTAAAACTCCTTGGTAAAAAGCCCCTCCCCGGGGCCGAAGGGATCGGTGGAATCCACGATGATCAGGTCGTACTCGTTTTGGTGGTGTCGTATAAACTTTAACCCGTCCTGATAATGCACTTCTATGCGGCTGTCGCTAAAGGCGCAGGAAAGAGCCGGCAGAAATTCCTTGCAAACTTCTACCACCATTTTGTCGATCTCGACCAAGTCTATGCGGGCAATGCCCGGATACTTTGCAAGCTCGCGCACAGCCCCGCCGTCGCCGCCGCCGATAACCAAGACGGTTTCGATCTTGGGATTTACCGCAAGCGGAACGTGCGCCATCATTTCGTGGTAAACAAATTCGTCGCGCTCGGTAAGCATGATAAGCCCGTCAAGAGTGAGCACCCGGCCAAACTCCAGCGACTCAAGAATGTCGATGCGCTGGAAGTCGCTTTTGCCGCTGTGTATGTGCCTGTTAATTTTAACAGACAGCCTGACATTTTTTGTGTGATTTTCCGAATACCAAAGTTCCAATTTTCACCCTTCCCAGTTCGATTTGCCGCCGGCTAGCAGCCGCGGCCGCGCCCTACTTTATGACATTGACATAGTTCACGCTTTCGTTTTCGATCCCCGTTAGCCGACATCCTTTTTCCTTGGCGTAGGCAATGTAGTCCAAACCCTCGCGGCTCATTTCCTCGCCGGGGGCGACAATGGGAATGCCCGGCGGGTAACACATTATCAGTTCGCCCGATATCCGCCCCAGCGATTTTTCTATCGGCACAATTTCTTTGCCCTTGTAAAAAGCCTCTTTGGGGGACATTTTGACAATGGGGTTTACATACTCGTAGTTTAGCATATCTTTGGCATCACGTCTATAACGCCTGTGAATATCGTAAAGGGCGGAACACAGCCGCTCAATATCCTTGTAGTCATCCCCAAGAGAAATGTAGGCCAAAAAATTGCCGACATCGCCAAGTTCTATTTGTATGTCATATTCGTCGTGCAATATGTCGTAAATTTCTATGCCGGCCAAGCCTGTCTTCAAACTGTTCACGGAAAGTTTGGAACTGTCAAAATCGAAAACACGGCTGTCGCCTGTTATGTCTTTGCCAAAGGCGTAATAGCCGCCGGCGCTGTTTATTTCTTTTCTGGCATAGTCTGCAAGCGCGATAATTTTGTCGAAAATTTGTTTGCCGTTAAGGGCCAGGTTGCGGCGCGATATGTCAAGGCTTGCAAGCAAAAGATACGATGCGCTTGTTGTTTGCACAAGATTTATCACTTGTTGCACATAAGATGCGTCAACGTTTTTGCCGGTAAGCAAGAGCGAGCTTTGCGTCAAAGCCCCGCCGGACTTGTGCATACTTACTGCCGCCATGTCTGCGCCGGCGGCCATTGCCGAAAGCGGCAGTTTGTCGCTAAAGCTAAAATGGGTTCCGTGCGCTTCGTCGGCCAAGACGAGCATATTGTGCCGGTGGGCAAGTTCGACGATCGATTTTATGTCGGAACAAATACCATAGTAAGTTGGGTTGTTCAAAAAAATGCCCACGGCGTCCGGGTTTTGCTCTATTGCTTTTTTTACATCTTCCAAGCTCATGCCCAGCGATATTCCCAAATTTTTATCGACCCCGGGGTCTATGTAACACGGGATCGCGCCGCTTAACACAAGCGATGTAAGCGCGCTTTTGTGCACGTTGCGCGGCAAGAGTATTTTGTCGCCTTCTTTGCAGGCCGACAAGATCATGGCCTGCACGGAGGAAGTTGTCCCGCCGACCATGAAAAAAGCGCGGCTTGCGCCGAATGCGGCCGCCGCAATTTCTTGCGCCTCTTTTATGACGGAGACAGGATGCGCCAAAAGGTCTAGGGGTTTCATGGAATTGAAGTCAACGCCGACCGCCCTTTCCGATAAAAACGCGGCAAGTTCCAGATTGCCCTTGCCCCGCTTGTGTCCCGGCACGTCAAAGGGGACGATGCGTTTTGTGCGCAACGCTTCCATAGCTTCCATTATAGGGGCTTTTTCTTGCATCTTTCTGTCCATTGCCCCATTATAACAGCCCCGCCCCGCGCTTGCAATAGCTGGAAGGCCTCACGCGAAAACACAAGGAACCACTGATTAAGGCAACCTCTAAAAACTTCAGTTTTTAGAGGTTTTCGTACCCTTTAGAGAAAACCTCCAAAAACCCCATCTGGGTTTTTGGAGGTTGCCTTAACTCGATGCTAATCAGTGGTTGCCTAAAATTCGAATTCCGCCCCGGTTAGTCTTCCAGCGCGGCAAGGTGGGCGAGGAGGGCTTCCGTGCGTTCGGCGAATCTTTCCGGGTCTTCCTCGCTTGCCCTTGTCAAAAAGTCTACCGCTTGCTCGTTGTTGCCGGCCGCCATAGCGTTAAGCCCCAGGGAGTAAAGGACGTGCGCCGTGTCCGCGCCGGCTTCCATGCTGATAAGGTAAAAAACCTCCGCCGCCTCGAACTCCTCGGCGTTAAAAGCCAGAAGCCCAAGGTAGAAAAATGGAAGATAGTGGCCGCTGTTGAGCATTACCGCCTCGCGGAACAGATAGCCGGCAAGCTCCTCGTCCCCGTCGTAAAAGGCGGCGCGGCCTTCGCCCACAAGCTCGGCGAAGGTGCGCCTGGAATCCAGATAGTGATGAAAGTCGGCGGCAAAGGCATCCGGGCTGCTGCCGAACAGAACACGGTCTTTTACCGCCAGAGTGTTTTCCGCATGGCTTGCCGCCGGTGAAAGCGTCATAAAGCTGTCGGTAAGGGATCGCATATAGTCCTCGGTAGAGTTCATTAAAAACGATGCCAGCGACCAGGCGTGGGCGGTAAAGTTTTCCAAGGGGTCAGCACCCGGCTCGGCAAGGCCCGGCTCAGCCGCCTCCCCGGCCTCCAGCCATTCGTAGGTCGGCTCATAAGCCGCCGGTTCGGCATCTGCCGGCCCTCCGGACGGCAAAACATCCGGCTCCCCGTAGGCCTCCTCTTCAAGCTCCGCCTCGAAAACCGGCATCTCTAACGCAAGATGCGCCGCATTTTGCGCCGCCCCCTGCGTCCCGGCCGCAAGGCCTTGCGCGGAAAGAATGTCCAGGGGCGAAACCCGCGCCGCCCTTGCCGTGTAAAGCCAGCCCAGGTTTTCGCTGTGGACAAGCTCGCCGCTTTCGCTAAAGGCAAAGCCGGAAAAAAACACGGCAAAGCCTTCCAGCATCCAATCCGGCGGCTGGGGGACAAAGGCTCTTAAAAACTGGACAAAGGCCTGATGCGCAAAAATATCGGCCGCCTCGGAGCCGGCACCGGCGTTTATCACAAGCTCGCGCAGTTCGGCACGTTCAAAATGCAGGTACACGACGGGGGCCTCCACCGGCGCAAGCCGGTAAGCCAGATAGCTGTCAAAGGCCTGCGTGTCGCTAAAGACCCTCACCCTCATGGGAAGCCCCTGCGCGCCGGCAGGGTTGAATCTGAAAAGCTGGTTGAAAAGCTCGAAAAAGGCTTCCATTTGCGCGGCGGCCTGCTGAACGACGGCAAACTCCGCTTCGCCGGCTCCTTCCCCCTGCGCGTAGATAACTTCAAAGTTCGGCGTTCTTATCATCGCTGGCAAAAAGGCCGCTTCTTCCGCTTCGAGCATCCTTTGAAGCTCTTGCAGGCTTCTTTGAATCTCTTCAAGGCTTCTTTGAGCTTCCTCAAGGCTTCTTTGCACGTCAAAGCCCTGTCCGTAAGCCGCCGAACCGAAAACAATCAACCATCCTAAAAAAAATCCTAAAAAAAACGCTTTTCTCACAGCCACCCTCCCGGCTTCTTTACTGAATTATCCTGTCTATTATGATGTTCACTTCCTCGATCAGTATTCCCGTGTACCGCTCAATGTTGTCGATAATGTACTGCTGGAGGTCGTGAATGTTCCCCCCCAATTGAATCCCGTAAGGCACGTCAATGGTTATAACCAAACGATACCCCATTTTGTCATCTTTGACAAGGATTTTTTTTATGCGAATGTTCGGGTTGAACTCGTCCACGCAGTGGATGACCATCTGGCTTAACGCCGATTCCGAGATAAGCACCTTGCCCCGCTTGGAAAACTCCGGGCGCACGACCGATTTTTCGTGCAGTTTGGGGACAGTGCCGATCATGGCCGGCGATTTGCGGCGCATGAAAATCCTTATGGCGGCGTAAAAGATGCCCGGATAGTTGCGTTTGACTTCTATCGAGGGCACGGGGATAACGTGTTTGCCCTCGATGCGCCTTGCGCGAATTGCCCTGTCGATTTCTTCCTGCGTGGCGATGTCCTCGATTCTGATGATTTTGGAAGGCTGGGGCAGTTGCAGCCGGGTGGCGATTTTGCCGACCATTTTGTCGGAGGTTCCCAAAAGGAGGATGCGCCGGATTTTCTCGCTTTGGAGCCTTTTGGCGACTTCGTCCCGGTGCGACTTTTCGTCAAAAAGGGCGACCTTGACGGCCTTTAAGAAGGTTTTCTCTTTTTTTGCCGAGTTCCCTGCCAAAATCACGTTTTCCTTTATTAAAAGTCCGTCATCGATGATAAACTCGATGCCGTATTTTTGCGCCACAAGTTTGGCGCGGAAACTTTTCCCGGTTCCGCTTTCCCCAACAAGCGCGAATACTTTTACTCGCTTCAAGCCGACCAAAAAGTTCAAAAACATTGGTTACATTATACAAGGCCGCGCGAAAAATGTATAGATGGCAACCTCCAAAAAACCAGATGGGTTTTTTGGAGGTTGCTCAGAGAAAACCGCTAGGGAAGTGCTTCCTTAGCGTCAAGTTAATCAGTGCTTCCCTAATACAGGCACCGGGGACGACCTGGCAATCTCTTCGCGTACAAGCTCGCCAATAATCTCCGTTGGGGTCTTATGGGTTGCAATCGACTTGGTCAAAAGATAATCTTCTGAAAGACGATCAACGGCAACCATCCTGAACTGCTTTTTTGCAAAGCCGCCGTTCTTTGCCGGGTCAACCGTGGGCGGATTTTTGGCGTAGTATTCGGAAAGGGCATCGGCTTCTTCATCTGTCATTTCTTTCATCCATTCCTCCATTGGTTCAATAAGGGGATATAGATACTCCGGCACGGCATAGCATGAAACACATTTATCCTGCCATCGTCCAATTCATTATACATTATTTCAAGCGGATTTCCAGCATTATTAAAACCAATAAGCAAGCGTTTATCCGGGTCTTCTTCCACAGGCAGGTCATATATGGCCGTGCTAAAAGCCCAATAAATGTCAGCTTCGGTTACACCATGCTTAAAAGCCGACGGCTTGCATATAATATCCGGTTCCACAATGTTCTAAGATGATCTGCCGGCAACTGCTTTGTCAACCAGCCATCTGCAAGGGCTTTCCTTGAAAAAGCACCCGTTGACAAAGCCGCGCCGAAAGTGCTAGAATAACCACAATGAGCAACCAGCCTTTGCCAAAACAAATTTCCCGAAAACAGAGCCGTCTCAAAAGCGCATCGCTATAGAGCGGCAATAAATTCCTAAAGGAGAAAACAGATGAAAAGCAAGAAAACAGCCCTGCTGTTAGCCGCCGCCGCGTGGCTTGCAGTAGCCGCCGTCGGCCACGCGCAAACGGAGCCGCAGGCAGGGCAGCGGGCTACATCGCAGACAGGCATCGCAACCGCGTGGATACCCGCCGGCACCTTCACGATGGGCAGTCCGGCGAATGAGGCCGGCAGGTCTGGCAATGAAGGCCCGCAGAGGCAGGTAACGATAAGCGCAGGGTTCTGGATGGGCGTGTACCCAATAACACAGGAGCAGTGGACGCGGGTGATGGGGAGCAACCCCAGCGGCGGCCAGGCGAGCAATCCGGTGTCCGGGGACGCGCAGGGCCGGCGGCCGGTAACGAGCGTAAGCTGGTACGACGCGCTGGTGTTCGCCAACCGCTTGAGCATAATGGAAGGATTAAGCCCGGCGTACCGGCTGTTCGGGAGCACGAACCCGGACGACTGGGGCCCCGTGCCGACAAGCAATAACGCGTTTTGGAACGCGGTGGAGATAGTGCCGGGGTCTAACGGGT
>JGI24700J35501_10930078_pt1 | contig 11321 bp, 10 predicted proteins | sample TergutTh196P1_FD_35501 | JGI IMG/M metagenome (IMG submission 35501) | reverse complement strand
GGGGGGGGGGGTTCAAGCAAACTTATGCAACACATCAGTAAGGAAACACTTTCAGAGATTACAAGTGCTGGGTGAAATTACAGACTTGGTTGCAGTTACCATTTATAAGAAACTACTGCTGTGATGTTCGCACAGAACATATACTCCAAAATAGCTGACAGTAAGCACATTTAACTTTTAACCATTTTTATAAACAAAGCTTGATTCCTTCTTCTCTGGCACACCTGACCATGTACAAGTTTGCTGTAGTGTGAAAACACTAGTTCAGTCAATCAAGAACATAAAGCTAAGTGAACTTTGACCTTGTGCATTTCACTTAAATATATTCATTTCCATTCATTTAATAAAGCTAGAACATTCGTTACAACAGACACCAATGTTGATACATAAATGTCACACCTGGTTCTCCCACACATATTTGCAAAAACATGAATTACAGAAGAAACTAGAGGACTGACAATGTGCTACCTGGTCAGGGCTATCACATACCTCATGGTCCAGTGACACAAGAGTTTTTAAAGGTAGAATGGCAATTAGCATGGGACTACAGTCTCTGGGCTGAGATTTGAAACCAGGACCTCCACACAAAGGACTGGAGTGCAATATACAGTGAGATAAAATGTGAAACCAAATTCTAAAATATGACATGACAGCTGTGTACACGTTCGTGTGCGTGTGTGTGTATGGTACATGCATTAAACTGAAGCATATGGCAATAAATCCTACAGTCAAAAAGAAATTTTAAATACCTCAAAATTTAGTAAGATTTATGCCCTTAGCCTGTACTCCTGCATCTCCAAGAATAAATGAGTTGCTATATTGTTCCTATGTTACAAAAAAACCATTCCATCTATGAGACTTTGCCATTATGAAAGTCACTCAAGGAAATTTAAAGAAGACTGAACTACGTGTCCTGCGCAATGCAGTTCAAAAATTACCAATGACATTCTTTGTGGTGAGCTTAATAACTTGCTTGAAAATGGGAAGAATGGAATACAAATAACATTTCAACAAAATCTGTGAAAAACTTCATGGGCTACACAAGAAGTCCATTTATGGCCTTAAAAAAATAAGCTATATTATGAATCAGTAACGCTAAAAATTGCAACTGCCTGAAGAATTTTGGTGAAAGTCTCCTGGACCAGTTTTCAACAAAATCTGTAGAAAATCTGATGGTATACACGTGATGAGTTCATTTACATTCCCACGTAAAATAGGCTTCATTACAGTTCATATGCCTAATACCGTGAATTGACCATTAACCTTCACAGAACCCTTCAATATCCAGTGTCAACATAATCTGAAGAACAGGTTATCTGATATAGTATAAAGTCCATGTATGGATTCCACCAAGTAACAATTTACATATCAAAAAATACATGAAATGCACATTTTCTTGCATTTGCAATGCCGTGTTACATCACTAAATTGAAGAGAATATAGACAGCACTCCTGAACTTGATGACTAGGTAAAGCAGAAATTTAAAAATTCTGCATGACCAGAACGCATCACAATTAATGTTATCAAGCAGGCAAGACTACCTGTTTTTTTTAGTGTACTCCTACATTTTAAAAATATTTTTTGTCACTGCAGGTAACATAATAACACAGCAGCAGATGCACCAGTGTACTGCCTATTTTAATACTTCAAAAGAAAGTAATTTCCCTTAGTTTTATACAACTCTGTATATTGGACATCCTTCAGTTACAATCAAATTTTCAATCTAAAAACGTATGCTTTCCATGCAATTATGGAAGAATATGTGCCATCATTTAAGAATGCACAAGTAGTTCAGCTGCATCAAATCAAAGCATACTGATGTGGACTGGTTGTTCCCACACAACAAGCCAAGGTCTATACAGATTACAATTTCTTTCGATTAGTGTTCCAATAAATTGTTTTGCAGCTACCATGAAGACAGCTTATGAGACCACAATACTAAGCCCATGCCACTGGACTGTCATGTTACTTCATGCCTCAATGACATGTCAGATACACACTGGAATGAGTGTCCATGTACAATTATGTGAAAAGTGGGTGTGTTAGAAAAGCAGAGGTATCTGGCATAACTGTCAGCATGGTACACATTCTGAGTATAATTTGAGGAATATTACCGCCTTTTCTACCTTTAGAGACAGATTTAATAAAGACAATCTTTTCTACTGAATTTTCTGGGTTGGTTTTTTGCCCAAAGAGAACTGTTCACATGACTTTAAATATATCAAGACACACACAGTCTTTATTGAAGAAAACAAATAGAATAAAAATGCCAAATAACCACTGAAAAGAAGCTTTCATAACTGGTGCTAGGCTTTAAAATTATCCTTGAAAAACCCTTGGACAGCTTGCACAAAAAATTAGGATTTGTAAAATGTCAGCATGAATTCCAACAGAACTCCTGAAAATAGAAACCACATAAAACACTAGTGCTGGGACAGCACATAACACTCAGCTTGCTTCACAGTTGTTGTTAAACAGTCTGGTGCAGCACTACTGAAGAGAAACTGTAATATGGATGGACTCTTGGTTTGTGGACGCTACTCCAAGTTCAAATCTGGCCCATGAAAATGCACATGGTATCTGTGCCTTCTGTCTGAGTGGGTCAATAAGTTTGTGCAGCTCTAAGATCACTGCAAAGTATTTCAAAAAAACCCTTCCAAAAGACAAAAGTTGCATGCCCAAAAAATGGCAAAGGCTGGCATTCCATGTCATGTGATAACATTTTAAAATTTAACGAACCTTCCAATCAGCAGCCTGTAAATTTACATTCATTACACTATCTGCAACTGCAGCATCTGCAATGAAATACAGCAGCCTTCCAGAATACATTCCTTTTCAAAAGTCTAACATAATACACACACAGCAATTACATTAACACAGATAATACTTTACAATGTAGTTACGTTCCTGCACGTGAAACGGACATTACTAGACCTTGGACATTTCCATTACACTAAATATTTTTGCACATGGCACAACATACTAATTTACATTCAGCATTACAGTATTTACCTGAATATAAAACGAGAACTGTTCGCCAATTTATCGGATGAAAAATGAGAGGGCAAAATTACCAACGAAGTTAGACATGCTCTGTGAATAGTATAAATGTTTCTGCATCTGCCATGGTGAGACACACATGGCCCAGTGGACTGCATGTGCACTGTGATTATGGAGAGCAAAATGCTTGTAAATCGTGGCTGGTGGAAATGTTGGGTCATGCAGGGACACATGCCAGAGCTACAGAGTGGCACACTGAACATCAAAGGTGTGTGGAGAGTAAAGAAAGAAAGAATTGGTGGAAGGAGCTCAGTCAGGCACACAGTGTGGCCACAAAAGGAAGCAAAAGCATGAGTGAATGCATGCACGGTGATAAGAAGATGCTGGGTGTGGTGGCAAGGGACAGGTGGATAAAGTAAGTGATGCACAGTTGAGCCCATGAAAGCAAAAGGACTCCATTGCCAGAGAAAATTGTGACACCCAAATAACATACAAAATATGTTAGGGACAGTGGGCCCATGAATTGGGATAATGTAAATTTCTGGCAATACATGCAGGCCAGCTAACATGCTGTGCATAACATCTGACTATGCATTTGGTGCAATTGTGGACACAAAGCAGATATTCCATAGTTACTGCACAGGCAGTGAAAAAAAAATATATATATATTAACACTTGGAGGGAACATATGGACAGTGTAATGTATTCCCAAATCTGATTACATGTTGTTATATCAAGCTTCTACTTTGGTGTTGAGAGTTGGTGTTGACTCAAGGTAATAGACAGACCGACATGAAAATAACTAATACATATTCAGCTGAGAACACTGTTTAGCATCTTTCTAAGTCTCAAGTTGGATGACGGCATATTGATAATGAGGAACTGGAAGAGCTACAAAAAGACTTGGCAGAATTGCTTCATATACTAAACGCGGTCAAGAGACCGTCAGTGAGAGAGGCTATCCGTGTGGATATTGATGGGACCCTAGTAAAAATGGGAAGCCTGAAAGACTTTAGAAATCAGTTTGAAACAAAAATATCACAGGCAAGAGTGACGACTTTGAAACATAATAAAAGAACAAAAAACAAAAGGTTACATGCCCTCTTCATATAAATTCAAATCTTTATAACCTTTTGTGTAATGACACAAATGATGATGATGATAATAATGATATTACACCTACTAATTAAAGTGAGATGAAAGAGTCAATTACTAGCCACGTAAAAAGGGATATGAAGAAGAATCATAAAAAGAGAAGTGTGAAAAACAAAGTGCATAAAGTGTTAATCCTAGGAGATAGCCACACTAGAGGATGTGCTTCTGAAGTAAGGAATCAATTAAACAATGAATATGAGATATCTGGATTTATAAACCCTGGATCAGTAATGAAGAACATAAAAGAATCAGCCAAAATGAAAATGGTACAGTTAACAAATGATGACACTGTGGTACTGTGGGGGGGAAATGATGTTGCCAGAAACAATTCTATGGTGGGTGTGAAACATGTATTAGATTTATTGATAAACTTAAGTCATACCAATGTGATCCTGCTGAGTGTACCCCATAGGCATGATCTAATTAGTGATTCATGTGTAAATAGAGAAGTGGACGTTGTCAATAGTAGTTTATGAAACAGGTTGAAACATTTTGGAAAAGTGGAACTAATAGATGTGGTCAACGAGAGAGAGTTCTATACAAGACATGGACAACATCTAAATTTGAGAGGCAAAGAAAGTATGGCAAACAAAACTGCACTAACAATAGAGAATATAATGAAGAAGAAGACGGATCCCAACAGTATGAAATGGTATGATGGAGTAATAAATAATCAGGATCACAAACACTTAGACATACAGGAAAGGCCAAGGTCAGACAGCATTACAACTAATAATGTGTGTTGGGAAATTGTCACGAAAAGGGAAATTTGGTTAACAAAAAAAACAGATATGGTGACACTGTGAGCAGGTGCTGGTCTTAGGTGGAGCCTCGTGAATGTAGCTTTACAGCGAGTGCTGTGGTGAAAAAATTAGTTTTGTGTTACAAGAGATGCACTTCTTGGGTTGACACTACTTTGTGAAACAGAACCAGAACGCTGGTTAGGCTTTAGATGTAACATATGGCGACCGTGAGAGGATTTTCTCTATGGATATTTTGAAGAAGAAATGGAAGGTAGTGCGGGCGGCATTTGGGCATCTCTATAATGCTTTGAGCAAAATTGGTTCGAACTGGGACCTGGCCAACAAGGATGATTCCAAAGTATGGGCAGACTTGGAGCTATTACGGGAAAAGGCGGATGCATTAGTGAAGATGGATGAAGAGGTTATGAATCTACTGTTACAAGAAGAGGCGGGAGAGGAAGAGCTGGACAAAGAAAGGCAAAGCGCCAACAAGTACACAAGTAAGTACAAAGAATTAGTCTTTTATGTGTGGAAATGCGTAAGTGCTGCTATAAAGGTGGAGGAAGACAGTAATTCCATCTTGCATGTCAACAAGAGGAAATTCCAGTTGCCCACTCTTGAATTTAAGACGTTTGGGGGGGATGTCAAGGATGGTTGACGTTTTGGGGACAGTTTAAGAAAATCGATGAAGATCCGGAGATGGATGACGCTGACAAGTTTCAAAACTTGTTGCAAGCTACCACACCCAAAACCAGAGCCTGGGAGGGGGTGGAGAGTTTTCCCCCTATAGGCAGCAACTACAGTAAGGCTATGGAATGACTGAAGGCTCAATTTGGGCATGAAGAATTGCTAGTGGAATTTTATGTAAGAGAGTTACTTAAGTTGACTCTGGTTATGAATTCCAAAGAAGGCCGAGTCACACATTCCTCCCTGTATGATAGAACTGAAACACAATTAAGAGCTTTAGAAATGCTGGGGGTGGCTACTGAAAAGTACGCAGCCATGTTGTTCCCACTGGTAGAGTCTTGCCTATCAGAAGAAGTTTTGAGAGCATGGCAGAGGCATAGCTGTACCAGTTTAGTTCAACAGAATAGCCAGACTAGACTCGATAGTCTTATGAGCTTCTTGAAGAATGAAGTGGAGAGCAAGGAGAGGATTACTATGGCAATTCAAGGTTTTAGTTTTGGAAACAATATTAGGGGTATGAAACCGCAAAAGATGGAATCCATTAGTTCTAACAAAAATGTTGTTCCCACCACAGCTGGCCTTGTTAATTGTAAACCAAGTAAAATGGCATGTGTGTTCTGCTCGGGGTTACATTCCAGTGATGCTTGCTTTAAAGCACAGAAAATGAGCATTGAGGAGGAACGGAACATCGCCAACAGAAAAGGATGTTGTTTGGTATGTCTTAAGACTGGGCACATTAAGAGAAGATGCAGAGCTGTCTTGAAATGTATATTATGTGAGGAAAAGCATGTACCAGTGATGTGCCCTAAGGTTGAAAAGGCATCGGAAACAAAGGTTGAGCCAGTAGCAGAGAGTTCCTTGTCCAACATAAACTGTAATCAGATTTTCTTGCAAACTACTATGGTAAAACTAAGAGCACACGAGAAGATAAGGGTACTGCTGGACCCTGGATCACAGCGTTCGTACATTAAGAAAGACATAGCTCAATACATCCAGTATAAGCCTACAGGCGAAGAGAAATTGATTCACAGATTATTTGGAGGGGAGATGACGAGACCCCGAGGTCACCTCTGCTATAAGATACGCCTACAGAGTCTCGATAATGAACACGCATGTAATTTTGAAGCACTCAACAAGGAAGAGATATGTTCACGTGTTCCTGCCCTTATGCCGGGATCATAGCTAGCTGAGTTGAGAGATAGAGGAATCGAAATTTTGCCAGAACAAGACAGGCCAATAGATGTTTTAATAGGGGCCAACGTCTACGGAAAACTTTTAACTGGGCGGTGAGAAATTTTGCAATGTGGGTTAGTAGCCACTGAAACCTATCTAGGATGGATTGTAACTGGGAAAATACAGAACTGCACCAAGGCTAGTTCCATGACGGCGCTTTCTATGTTCGTCCACAGCAAAGCTGTAAGCGGGCTGTGGGAATTAGATGTCCTTGGTATTCAAGACCCCAGTCGAAGAAGGAGCAATGAAGAGGCAGAAATGGCGGTTCAAGCATATTTCCCCGACACTGTTAAAGTGAATGACAACAGATGGTATGAGGTGAGACTCCCTTGGATTAAGGCACACCCACCGGTCCCAAGGAATATCAACTTGGCAAAGAAAAGGTTACAGAACGTCCTTTGGAAGCTAGAGGAAGGCAGGTTGAAAGCTGCCTATGAGGAGGTTTTTGTGAATTGGTTACAAGAAGGCATCACTGAGGAAATATCGATGTCGCAGTGGGATGAGGGACACTATCTACCTCATAGGCCCGTTGCGAAGGGAAGTGGCACTACCAGGGTGAGAACCGTGTTTGATGCCTCAGCCAGAGAACGTGGTCAGCCTTCCCTGAACCAGTGTTTGGAGAAAAGCATGAATTTAATAGAGATTATACTGACACTACTACTGCCTTTCCGGCTCCACCGGATTGTAACCATAGCGGCCATTCAGAAAGCATCTTTGCAGATTAGTCTATGCAAAGAAGACAGGGATTTCGTCAGGTTTTTGTGGGTTACTGCGGAAGGAACCCTGAAGATTTTTTGACACGTACGTGTGGCATTCAGCGTGACTAGTAGTCCATTCAGTTAGGTGCCGTAATTGATTTTCATTTGAGGAAGTAGAGTGAAAGGTCTGAAGAGACCACAGAGTACACTACAGGCACAATTGAGAAATTAAGGAAGAGTTTTTACGTTGACAACTGCATCACCAGCATAGAGAACGAAAAGGAATTGCGCTTGTTTATTAAGGAGGCCTCACTGCTGTTTGCGGAAGCCAAGTTTGATTTAAGGGGTTAGGAGTATTCGGATACTAGCCTGGAAAATCATACCAATACTGTGGTGTTGGGCCTTACATGGGGCAGAAAAGTGGACACTCTAGCCGTGAGCAATCTGAAGTTGATGGGGGTGGAGGTGGTCACGTGTGGGACTGTGTTATCCCTGGCACAAAGGGTGTTTGACCCCATTGGTTTCACCTGTCCCATCTCTCAAAGACCTAAGCTTTTGTTGCAGAAGTGTTGGGAAATGAAAGGTGACTGGGATCAGGAGGTCCACGGAGATGTGAAAAATGATTTGCTGCCATGGTTACAGGAACTTCCTCTTCTGGAAGAAGTCAAGATTCCTTGTTGGTAGAGAGGAATAGAACATGTGGTAAATTGCTCGTTACATACATTTTGTGATGTGAGCAAGGCAGCATACGCGGCCAGTTTTTGTCCACATGGAATACAATACTTGCGTACAAGTTCAGTTGGTACGAGCCAGATCTTGAGTGTCACCGCTTAAGCAGTTGACTATTCCAAGGTTGGAGCTATTAGCTGCAATGATCAGAGCCAGGTTAGCAGTCTCTGTGAAGAAAGAGAGTGAGCAGGGCAACCCATCCCTCTTCTTCTGGAGTGACTCTTCTATTGTGATCGCCTGGATCCAGAGAGAGGACTCATGAGGCATCTTCGTATGGAATAGGATACAGGAGATACAAAGTCTTGACGATGAGAGAGGCTTGGTGCCACGTGCCGGGTGCCATGAATCCTGCTGACCTACCTAGCCGTGGGTGCTCTGTTCAACAGCTTCGAGATTCTAAATGGTGGGAAGGACCTCTGTGGTTGAAGTTGCCACCCAAGGACTGGCCTTCTGGGGAATCACAGCTGGATGAAGACATGGTGATGCAAGAGAGGAGAAAGGGCATTGTTTCTTCCCTTTTGTGTAATTTGATGATATCTACAGGAATATTTCCTACCAGACTAAAATTTGTGGAAATAAAACCTTTATATGAAAAGGGTGAAATAGCAAATACTTCTAATTATAGACCTATCTCCTTATTAACTTCCTTTCTAAAATCTTTGAAAAAATTATTTATGCTAGATTAATTCGCCATCTCGACCACAACCATATTTTGGTTGATAAGCAATTTGGTTTCAGAATTAAGTCATTTACGGACTTAGCTTCCTATAAACTAATAATGATGTATTAATGTCACTGAATAATAAATTATTAGTTGGAGATGTTTTTTGTGACTTACAAAAGGCTATTGATTGTGTTGATCATGACATACTGTTGTCAAAAATGAATTGGTATGGAATCTCAGGTAAAGAATATAAATTACTTTCCTCTTATCTAAAAAATAGACATCACAGAGTAATCATAACAAATAAATCAGAACAATATTACTCAAAATGGGTACCCTTTAGATTTGGCATTCCCCAAGGCCTCATTCTTGGTCCCTTATTTTTTATAGTATATATAAATGATCTCCCAAAAACCATGGCGGGCCTGGCTAATCCGGTCACTTTTGCAGACAACACAAGTATGATTATTTCAAAATCTGACCCTAAGGAGTTTACTAATACCATCAATAGAAATATAATAAACTTAAATGAATGGTTTAAAAGTAACTCATTATCATTAAACATTGATAGAACCTACTTCCTTCAATTTCATACAAAAACTAACCAAAAATATGACTTTCAGACTTATAATGAAAATACACAAATCACAGAAGCTCAAAATATTAAATTTCTTGGAATAATAATAGATTCAAATTTATCATGGAAACAACATATTGACGACATAATACCAAAACTAAATAACGTGTGTCTTGCAATTAGATCAGTAAAACCTTTTATGTCACTAGAAGTGATGAAATTTGATCTATTTTTCTTATTTTCACTCTGTTCTATCTTATGAGATTATATTCTGGGGCAATTCAGTACATAGTAAGTACATTTTTAAAATTCAAAAGAGAACAATTAGAATCATTACAAATGCTGGGATAAGTGATTCGTGTCGGGACTTGTTTAAAAAATTGCAGATTTTGCCTCTTTATTCTCAGTACATACAGTCCTTACTCATGTTTGTAGTTAAAAATAGAGATCTGTTTAAATTAAACTCCGATATTCATGGACTGAATACAAGACATGATAATGATTTTCATTTGCCTTCAGCAAATTAAAATTATTTCAGAAAGGAGTTTTTTATTTAAGAATTAAAACATACAGCCACCTTCCAAAGACTATCAAAAAATTATCACATGATGTGAAGCAATTCAGATTGGCTCTGAAAAGATTTATTATATCAAATTCCTTTTATTCCTTGGAAGAGTATTTTGACATTAACTGGAAATGAGTGATGTTCTGTTATTACAGATTACATTACTCCTTGTAAAACGGCATGTTGGTTTTAATTCTGAAATTGTTCTTATATTTTAATTCGTATGAAGTTTTATTATTGTATATTACTTACACATACTGATATAAAATTCTTACAAATCTTATATGTATATACTGTATGTTGTTATTTTCTTTGTTCTATTATAGAAATGACTATTTCCATATCTTGTAAAAGATTTATGGAAAAAAAAATGAATGAACGAATGATAGTATATATGGCCATGGGGTAAGAGTTAGAGAGGTAGAGAGAAAGAGCTCATAATTGATTACATTGTTGGTACCAATATTTTTACAATATAAACTATATTAATTATTTTCTAAAATATGTAATAGATATGTATGGTGTTTATAAAAGTTGTGGAACATGTTTTCATTTCACCCTTCACTACTAGCAAGTCTGTGTAGGATCCCAAGCCCTAATCTTGACAAGCGGAGAGCTCATTGGCTAGAAAAAGTAAGGAAATGGCATACCTGCTACAATAATTACACACATTACTTTATACTTATCCTTTCATTACCAATATGCTGACACTTCAAGTCAGATTATGGTAATGGCAAGTTACTTAAGACTGATTCTCTAAAAATCACTGAATGACTGTGATGAAAGGAAAGGCACAACAGCATGGAGAATACAAACTTGGTGTGTTCTAGTGACATTAATTTTGAATCAAAGGTAATCGACATAACAGGCGAAACCAGGAACTTCAGCACAGCACAGCAAAGAAGTTCCATGTCAGAAACAGAATGAATGATGCTAGAGATAACAAACACTCTTATTAAAGGGAGCAAATTCAATCCGCAACATGTTGTGGGACAAAGCACAGAGTTTCAGTGCCACTAAAGTTCTGGGCAGTAAGAATTATGCATCACAAAGGGTTAGCTCTTTGTCAGACAACTACATTACAGCAAAGTTTCCCACAGACTGCCATGCACAATCCACAATGAACCAGCCACATATAATTAATCTGCACTGAATAATTACCTCTCAAGACAAATCAATAATGCAAACAATACGCCAGTCTATTGAGATATGCCAACCACACCGCAACTGATACAAAAGGATCAACATCACTACTTGTCAAAAAAAAAA
>JGI24700J35501_10930079_pt1 | contig 11325 bp, 12 predicted proteins | sample TergutTh196P1_FD_35501 | JGI IMG/M metagenome (IMG submission 35501) | reverse complement strand
CCCACACCCGCCAGGGGCGCTGCCCCTGGACCCCGCAAGGAGCGCGCCCCTTGACCCCGCAAGGAGCGCGCCCCTTGACCCGCTAATTTTTTAGTATTATAGTTTAGGCAAAAGTCGCAGGATATTTTGGTAATATCTTGCGGCTTTTCGGTTTTTTGGAAATTTTACTGTTAATCCCGTTGCGGCGTATCGTCGCTGTTGCGTGTATCCCCTAAAAATCCCGCATAATTATTGTAGCCATTCGCCTTGCAAGCGGGGCAAGGGCTAACCACATATTTTATCATGCCCAATTTGTACAAACAAGTCTCGCACGGCGGTTTGGGCTTAATTTCGTTTAGCAATTTTTTTATGTTCAAGCAAAACACTCCTTTTGTAAGGTTATATCGCTATTGTAGCATTTTTATCTTGCAGTAGCAATAATTTTTTTGCTCTGCTTTCTTTTGGAAAAAAATTGGTGAAAAAATTGGCGAAAAATTATTTTCACAAAAAAACTTTACAAGCCGCAACAAAAATGTTACTATATAAACAACAACCGCACAACAAGGGTGTTGATTCTGTGCGGCAAAAGGAGAATTTTATGTATATTTCAGGTTATATCGGAGAAGGTCGTTTTGACGGCCTTAGGAGCGGCGATGAAAAAATATTAACGCACGTTAATTTTTCGTTTGCCGTGGTAAAAGACGGATTGGGTAGCGTTGCCCATTGGAAGAACGCCGACAAAGTACGAGAATTTATGCAAAATAAGCAAGGTATAAAAGCAGTATTATCGGTTGGCGGTTGGGGCGCTGGCGGCTTTTCTGACGCTTGTTCCACGCCAGAGGGTATTGAAAAGTTATCCAGTTCGCTAGTTGCCATAATGGAAGATTACGGTTTTGACGGAATCGACCTTGACTGGGAATATCCAGGAATAGGTGCGGCTGGAATAGACCACTCACCCGCCGACAAAGAAAATTTTACAGCGTGGGTGCAATCGTTGCGAAACAAACTGGGCAAAGACAAGCTAATAACAATGGCGGCTGGGGCTTTTCAGGGCTGCATAGATAATTTGGAGATTGATAAACTGGTAAATTTACTGGATTTCTTTAACTTGATGACCTATGACATGACCCGCGACCTAACGAACCGCCGACACACGTGCCACCACACAGCACTATACGAATCGCCCAACAGCAACAGTATGTACGGCGACAAGGCAGTAAACTTATATTTAGCGGCGGGCGTTCCGTTGGATAAGCTAGTTTTGGGTGCGGCATTTTACGCCAGAATTTTTGCAGGAGCAAGCGGCTTAGACACGCCATTTAACGGCGAAGTTCCAACCTGGACGGGCGGCTATGCCGATGCTTTAGAACGTGCCGAAAAAGCAGGCGGCGTACAATACGACGACCAAGCCAAAGCCGCCTACGCCTTTGACGAAAACACCAAAGAATTTATAACCTTTGACGACCCGCGCTCTGTTAAGGCAAAGTTTGACTATGTAAAAACTAAAGGGCTAAAGGGAATTATGTTTTGGGAATATACTTGCGATGACAAGGATAGTACGCTTTTACGGGCAATGCAATAACAATTAGTGGATAGTTGGATTAACCTCTTTGTGGGCGATGTTTGCAAAGGGGTTTTTACTTTTCAAGTTGATCTAACATAACCTGCTGCTGTCGCTGTATTTCCTCAATATCAGCCAGAGTAAACGTTCTGTCATCAAACCCCAATATTTCAAAAGGCGTTTTCTTCTTAGACCACAATTCAAAAAATTCCAAGTAATGGTTACTCAAATAATCCTGTATTAAACGCAAGGATTTTTCTGGAACATCTCCTGCGTACTGAATTTTTGTATTGCCGTCAGGAAATACCCAAATTTTAGCATTTCCAGCATATATCAATTTGGGCGATTCGCTAGTATGCAAATGTGCTGGCTCTTCCAAACAAGAGGAGTCAAAATAAAGGAAATATCCCGCAACTTTATTTTTGAAAATTTTCGGCATACGAAACCTCCTGTATTATGTTAAAATCCTGTACCAGCAAACTTTTTAGCACTTTAAGTGATAAAGAGTTTTTTATAGTAGTGCGTATTAAAGCCGCCTCGTTGCGTTTTATGTAAAGCAAAGTACGCTGCTCTAAATCGTCCGTGCAATAAACAAGCACTTTTGGAACGTTAAAGTCCGTTTTTCCCTCATAAACAAAAGCGAAACCATGAGTACAAAAATAAGAATCATTCGCCACTTGATTTAATGTCATAAAATAACCTCCGCATTAACAATATCAGTCTGCTCGGGCAACCTTAAACTGCTCAAAAAGGCATTTGTAGCAAACCCGTCAACTTCTCCATTTGCCAATTTTAGCTGAACATGACCTAAAGAAACAGATTCTATTCCCACAGGATACGTATCCTTAAAATTCCAAGGTATACGCAGTTCTAGGCTGCCTAAAGCGTATACTAAAAAATCTTCTTCTAAATAAATTTTTGCAGTTTTATTCATGGCTTTTAACCTCTTTCGTTAAACTTAAAATTATAATACATGATTTTGTTACACATCGTCCACTTCAGCAGCCAACAATTTAGTTTTGGGATTTTTCAGCCTAAACCCCTCTTGAATATAATTAGCATCGGCAAAATTTCTGGGGTACATATAAATCCTTTTTGTTCGCATTTGCCAACCAAAATCAAACCAGCCTAGAATGTTCATTCCCAATAAAATGCTGTTTTGGTATTCGGGGCGCATATTGGCTACGGCAACTCTTATTTCGCCTAATTCTACTGCTCCCAATTTGAACGACGGGATTAACGTTGAAAAGCCTTTTTCCTCGCTGTTTATGCCGTAAATTGTAATGGGGGATTCGTCCTTTTTTGGGAAACCTAACCTTTGGAATAGTTGCGGGGTCATAGTGGTCATAGAGCAGCCGCAATCAATAATAAGAGTCAATTCTTCGTCAATTTTGTTAGGTTTTGTTATCGAAACTTTGGATAGCATTTTTGTGTCTTCCAAAGTAAAATTTAATTCAATCATCTTCATGCGACACCACCTGCACAATCCCTGTAAATATGCCGTCTGGAAACCCTACAAAATTTTCATACGACCATGTAGAGAAAGGTTTTCTGCTCCCCTGCTTTTCCAACAGTTGAGCCTCTTCAAACACTGTGTCCATCATTGGAGCGACTATCAAAACTATTCCAATCTTCATCCAATTACGCTCGTCCCTTTCAACAACTTCCGCACATACGCAATTACCCTTAAACTCCCTTTTCATTTCTTCGTATGTGTATTTTCTTGGTTCAGCAATAATCATGTTGTTACCTCCTTTTGGGTTCTTCCAAAATAAAATTTAATTTAATCATCTTCATGCGGCACTACGTGCACAATCCCTGTAAATATACCGTCTGGAAACCCTACAAAATTTTCATACGACCACGTAGAGAAAGGTTTTCTGCTCCCCTGCTTTTCCAACAGTTGAGCCTCTTCAAGTACTGTGTCCATCATCGGAGCGACTATGAGAACAATTCCTGTCTTCATCCAATTACGCTCGTCTCTTTCAACAACTTCAGCACATACGCAATTACCATCAAACTCCCTTTTCATTTCTTCATAGGTATATTTTTTTGGTTCAGCAATAATCACATTAATTACCCCCCTTTAATATATTTCACTACATCTCATTATAGCACTCGAACCTAAATTTGTCAACAAATCCACCAAATATTTCAATTTAACCTAATTCAACAAAAATTTTATAAAAAACAACACCAAAAAATTCCCAAAAAAATTTTCTTGACAACACCCACATATTACAATATAATTTTCATTGTCAAAAAAACAAAGTTGGAATTATCCAAAAAAACAGCGATAGTTCCTGTAATAAGGAGTTTATTATGTTAAAAATAGCAATGTTAAGCAGTTGGCACGTTCATGCGGGCGGGTACGCCCAGCAGATAAACCGCCGCAAAGATGCCACAGTTACCGCCGTTTGGGACGAAAACCCCGAAAATGGCAAAAAGTTTGCCGCCGAACTTTCTGTTGATTTTGAACCCGATTTAGACAAACTGCTGGCGCGCACCGATGTTGACGCTGTTTGTGTGAACGCTCCCACAAATATGCACCGTGAAGTTATGGTAAAAGCCGCCAATGCTGGCAAACACATCTTCACCGAAAAAGTTTTGGCACTCTCCATTGAGGATTGCGAGGCGATTAAATCCGCCGTTGAAAAAAATAACGTTAAATTTTGTATCTCGTTCCCGCACCGCACATTTCCACATAATTTATTGGCGAAAAAAGTGGTGGAAGATAAAATCCTCGGAAGAATTACCCTTTTTAGGGTAAGAAACGCCCACAACGGCGCGAGTGCAAATTGGCTGCCGTCCCATTTTTACGATGAAACCCAATGCGGCGGCGGTGCAATGATAGACCTCGGCGCGCACCCAATGTACCTTATTCGCTGGCTTATGGGCAAACCCGCCGAAATGTCGTCCGCTTTCACAAAAGTAACCGATCACGCCGTGGAAGATAACGCCGTTTCTGTTATGAAATACGCCGACGGCGCAATCGCAATCTCCGAGACGGGCTTTGTTTCGGGTGCAAGCCCATTTATGCTGGAAATGTACGGCACGGACGGCACTTTTATTGTGAACGGCAACAAAGTTTCGCTTTGCTCGCCAAAGGTTACAACGGCGGGTTTTGGCGGTTTTGTTACGCCAAACGAATTGCCGCAATCCTTGCCAGATCCCATTTCGCAGTTTGTGGACGGCGTTTTGTACGATAAAGAAATTATTTTTGGTATGCAAGATGCAATCGAATTAACGGAAATGATGGTCGCTGCCTATAAATCCCACAAACAAAACGCTTTTGTGGCTGTTTAGTGCAAAATGGAAAAAATGAATAAATATACACAAAATTTGCAAAATTCGCAAAATTTGCAAGAACAGATAAACCGCATGAAAACCCTTAATTTATCGCTAAAACAAGCCGCAAAAGCCTATTATCAAGATAACACCGAAATTATATCCAACTTAGAATACGACAAACTATACGCAGAATTAGAGGAACTGGAAAGGGCTACGGGACTGCAAATGTCCGATAGCCCTACTGTTTCTGTAGGATATTTTCCCGCAAAAAATTTGGCGAAAATTCAGCACGAAGTGCCGCTGTTGTCGCTGGACAAAACAAAAGAGGTTGACAAAATAGCCGACTTTTTAGCGGAAAACACAGGGCTTATCTCCTGGAAACTGGACGGTTTGACCATTGCATTAATATACGAAAACGGCGAACTTGTCAGCGGAATAACCCGTGGAAACGGCTTGGTTGGCGAAGATGTTACTCACAATGTGCGTACGTTCCAAAATATCCCGTTGCGGATTCCGTACACCGAGCGGCTGTTGGTGCGTGGCGAGGCGGTTATCACTTACGACGATTTTGAAAAAATTAACGCAACCATCGAAAAACCCGAAGATAAATACAAAAATCCCCGAAACCTTTGTAGCGGAACGGTTCGCCAGTTGGATAATACGGGGGATAATCGCAATGTGCATTTTTATGCGTTTTCTATGGTGGATTTTGCGGATTTGGCTGATTTGAAAAGTTCTGAAAATACCGAAAAATCCCAGCAACTAGAATTTTTGTCAACCCTAGGTTTTGACGTTGCGGAATATCAACTTACAACCGCAGCAACAATCGCCCAAGATATAGCCAAACTAAAGCAAAACCTGCCAAAATTGGGCGTTCCATCGGACGGGCTTGTGATAACTTACAACAACATCGCCTACAGCTTGTCTTTGGGAGCAACTTCAAAATTTCCAAAGGATTCGCTTGCGTTCAAATGGGAAGACGAACAGCTTGAAACCACGCTTTTACGCATCGATTGGAATACGTCCCGCACTGGGCTTATTAACCCTGTCGCCATTTTTGAGCCTGTCGAGCTGGAGGGAACAACCGTAAACAAAGCCAGTTTGCACAATATTAGCATTGTTCGGCGGCTTGCACTGGGCGAGGGCGATACAATTACCGTTTACAAGGCAAATATGATTATTCCGCAGGTTGCCGAAAATTTGACCAAAAGTAATACCGTGGAAATTCCGCAATATTGCCCCGTTTGCGGCAGTCCAACCGAAATAATACAAAAAATTGTTAAGCCCAAAAAACGTAAATCCAAAAATGTTGAACAGACTGAACAGGTTGAACAAATTGCACAAATCGAGCAACTTGATATTGAACAAATTGGGCAAATTGCACAAAACGAACAAACGCAACAAACAACAGAAACATCAGAAATAATCGACCAAACCGAAATAGAAAGCGAATTTTTGCTATGCTTAAATCCCAACTGTTCGGCGCAATTATTGGGCTCGATGGTGCATTTTTGCGGTCGTGATGCAATGAACATAGAAGGCTTATCAGAGCAAACGCTCGAAAAATGGCTGAATAACGGCTTTATCAACGATTACACCGATATTTTTAACCTGCAACGCTACAAAGAAAAAATTGTGCAAATGGACGGTTTTGGACAAAAATCCTTTGAAAACCTGGCAAAATCCATTGAACGGGCGAAAAATGTCAACCTGCCAAACTTTATTTTTGCCTTGGGCATAAAACACGTGGGTTTAAGCAATGCAAAACTGCTGTGCAACCATTTTGGCAACCTTTCGGCAATAATTTCCGCAATAAAATCTTCCGATAAAAACAACACCAATAACATGGAAGAATTGTTGCAAATAAAGGGTTTTGGCGATGCAATCGCAAATAGTTTGTGCGTTTATTTTTCCAACGAAAACAACGTAAATTTAGTGGAAAATTTGGCAAAAATTTTGCAAATAGCTCAAAGTGAACAATCTGCAAACTCCCAAAAAATGGGCAAATTGCACGGGCTGGTTTTTGTAATAACGGGCAATACCGAAATTTTCGCCAATCGCAAAGCCCTGCAAGCTGAAATTGAAACGCACGGCGGAAAATGCACCGCCAGCGTATCCGCCAAAACGTCCTATTTAATCAACAATAACGCCGCTTCGACATCTTCCAAAAACCAAAAAGCCCACCAGCTGGGCGTAAAAATTATAACCGAAAAAGACTTTGTTGAAATGTTCCAATAAAAGTGTTATAATGCAAAGGTATCAAAATAAGGAGGTTTTTTTATGAAAAAATATTTTAAGGTTGTCATTTTTGCAATAACAATGCTGACCATGCTGTTTTTGGTAGCTTGCGGAGATTCCGATGATGCTACGGATTCCAGCGGGGCAAATATTATAGATGTTTCAGATTTGGTGCAAGAGCCGCCCGTTGAACCCGATTTGCCCGATTTGCAAGACGAACCCGCCGAACCCGAGCCAGAACCAGAAATCGAGCCAGAGCCAGAGCCCGATTTACCCGCCGAACCGCAATTTATCTACATTCCAGCGGAAGACAGAGTTATCCACGAGCGTACTTTTGCCGATGCTCACGATTTAATCGACAACATTCGTGTTGGCTGGAATTTGGGCAACACTTTTGACGCTGTTCCTTGGGACGATGCAATGTTTACAATGTCGCCCACGCAGCTGGAGACAATTTGGGGCAACCCAATAACCACGTTTGAGGCGATTGCAACCGTTCATTATGCGGGATTTGACATCTTGCGCGTGCCTGTTTCGTGGCACAAAATGCTGGCGGACGAAAATTACACAATCCGCACCGATTGGTTTGAACGCATTACCGAGGTTATTCATTACGGCTTGCAGCACAACATGGTGGTCATTCTCAACACGCACCACGATGAGCGAATTTTCACATTTTTGGACGATGGAATGGACGAATCGTTGCACGCTTTCACCACAATTTGGGAGCAAATTTCCGCCGAGTTTCGGGATTACAGCCATATGTTGATTTTTGAGGGCTTAAACGAACCACGAACGCCCGGCAGCCCCAACGAATGGACAGGCGGAACGCCCGAAGAACGCCACAATATCAACATTATGAACCAAGCATTTGTGGACGTTGTACGGGCAAGTGGCGGCAATAATGCCGATCGCATTTTAATGGTGCCAACTCATGCTGCCGCAATATCCGAGGAGGCTTTCTCCGATTTTGTGTTGCCGACCGATACTATTGCGGACAGGATAATCGTATCGTTGCACACGTATGCACCGTATTTTTTCGCCCTGCACGTGGGCGAAAACAGCGTTGAAACCTGGAGCCCCGACAACGCCAACGATCGCAATCAAGTTTTATGGGGATTAGATTTGGCTTATAACGAATTTGTCAGCAACGGAATCCCCGTAATTATTGGCGAAATGGGCGCGGTTAATCGGGACAACTTGGAATCCCGCGCGGATTGGGCGTATTTTTTCGCAAGCGAGGCGGCAAACCGCAATATGCCCGTCATTTGGTGGGATAACGGCGGAACGGGCTTATCGCTTAATCCTGGCGATGGCGAAAATTTCGCAATAATCGACCGCAACAATTATACGCAACTTTTCCCAGAAATAATTGCGGCACTTATGGCGGCAACATTGATTTTTGGCTGATTTTTTGAATTTATGATATGATACGAAAGGAATGATGTAATGCTAACAGCAATAGTTGGTATAAATTGGGGCGATGAGGGCAAAGGCCGCATGGTAGATTTGTTATCGGCAGATTACGATATTATTTGCAGGTATCAAGGCGGCAACAACGCAGGGCATACCGTAATAAACGACAAAGGCAAGTTTATACTTAATTTGCTACCGTCTGGCGTTTTTCGGGATAACGCAGTAAACGTCATGGGCGGCGGCATGGTAATTGACATAGAACATTTATGCGGCGAAATAAAATCCTTAAAAGATAGCGGTTTGGAATTATCGCCCAAAAATTTGAAAATTAGTGATAAAGCCTTTATTTGCTTTCCGTACCACAAACAGCAGGATATTTTGGAAGAAGAACGCTTAAAAGACAAACAATACGGCTCGACGCGCCGTGGAATTGCTCCAGTTTACGGCGATAAATATATGAAAAAAGGCTTAAGAATGTGCGATTTGCTAAATCCTGGCACAATAAAGCAAAAATTATTGGATATTTTAGAATGGAAAACTATTATTTTATCGGGATACGGCGGGGCAAGCTATATCGAAAAAAATATTTTGCTAAACTGGCTGCTAGAATTCGGCAAAGAGCTGCAGCCCTACATTATTGACACAACAAATTATCTGCAAAAAGAGGTTGCCAGCGGCAAAAAAGTTATGTTTGAGGCACAGCTGGGTGCATTGCGCGATATTGATTATGGGATTTATCCGTACACAAGTTCGTCGCAAACTTTGGCGGCGTATGCGCCGATTGGTGCGGGTTTGCCAGGTGCACAGTTGGACAGCGTTATCGGCGTTATGAAAGCGTATTCTAGTTGCGTGGGCGAAGGCCCGTTTGTGGTGGAAATGTTCGGCGAAGAGGCAACCGCCCTGCGCGAGGCTGGCGGCGAATACGGAGCCGCCACAAGCCGCCCACGGCGGGTTGGTGCATTTGATGTGCCTGCAAGCTGTTACGGCGTGCAAGTGCAAGGTGCAAAAGAGATTGCCCTAACAAAACTGGACGTGCTTTCTTATATGGAGAAAATTCCCGTTTGCGTTGCGTACGAAATTGACGGGGTGCAAACAGCCGAATTTACTACAGGAGATGCACTTACAAAGGCAAAACCCGTTTATGAATATTTAGACGGCTGGCAAACGGATATTTCCGCTTGTCGGGCTAAAACTGAATTACCCGCCGCCGCTTTGGAGTATGTTCGGTTTATTGAAAATGCGGTTGGTTGTCCTATTAGTTATGTTTCTGTTGGGGCTGATAGGGAGCAGTATGTTGAATTTTAGGGTTGACATTGGTTTGCAAAAATGAATGTTAATGAATTTTATAGATAAATGCTGTAGGCATGAAAATTTGGGTAATATAGGGCGGATTTACCGCCCATTTTTTGTGGAAAAATTGGAAAGGCAAGCAAAAATTTTGGGGTGGCTGCAAAATTGCCAGCAACCCCGCCAAAATCAACCTGCCCATTCTCATTCCGCCACCTCCAACTCAAAAATCCCCCAAGACGGCACATCTCCGCCGACAAAATTATCCAAAATTGTCAGCACCCGAGCCGCCCCAAATTCGTCAACGAAAGTTACAGCCCGCATAGGCACGTGTTTCAACATCGGCCAACTGGTAAAAAAAGGCTGATTTGCGGGTAGCGTCTCCGCCGAAAACAGCACCTCGTCTATGAAAAAACGATTGCCCGTTTCTTCGGGAAAATGGTCAATTACGACAAATTGAAAATCTTGTACGGCGGTATCAAAAAGGACGGCGACATGAGAGTGCCAAACGGCGATATTTGGCTGAAGAAAGCCAATCGTCCAATCCGAGAAATCCCAAAAATCCTCGGGGGTGTGCCACGGTGTCATGCCGCCGTGCGGGTGCGTGAGGTTAAATTCGTAGAAATATTGGTAATTTTCGCTTTCCGCCGCAAAATCCCTCATAAAAATCTCAAACGGCATCGCCTCTTCCCAAACGTGCCCCGAGTGTCCGCCAAAATTTCCCCTTAGAAAGCGGACATTTGTTGCGGGGGAAATTTGCTTGGATTGGGCGACATTGAGCGGCGTTTCCGCCAAATCCGCCGACATTCCCAAAATCTCATAAGCAGCATTCGGCAGCCGCCACGCCGCACCAGCCCCGTGCAAGCCGTACCGTGCCATAATTTCGTGAAATTCCTCGGACGTGATTTCCCTATCCTGCTCAAAATCTCGCCAAAGATTGCCGTCAATATGATGATAATTCACGGCGTACCAATTCTCCTCCCGAGTAAACTCGGCGATAATCACGGATTTCACGCCCGTCAATTCGCCGTCCACGAGGTCGAGCGGCGTGTACGTTGTAACAAGCATATCACATATGCCGTCCGCAGTTATCTTCACAAGCCGCCCAGACGGCGTTGCGGCCAACGACCACAAATCCACTTCTTGCAGTTGATTGTCGTGCATAAAAAATAATCGCTGCTCAAAATTGGGGCGTGTGCTGATAGAACCCCAATGCGAGGGGCGGGGCGGCCTGTCGCCGTCAAAAAACCACCTGCTTGCCAACACGCCGAGCGTACCGCGCCCGTCAATGTCAACCCACGCCGCATGATAACTGTACGGCATATCCCAAAAACTGCCGCCCGAGGTTGTGAGGTTGACAAAAAACTCTGACAAGGCGACGGCGAAAGGGTGCGGATTGGCGGGTGGTGCGGCGGCCTGCCCGTCCGGCAGGCGGGTGGGCGGCGGCACTTGCGGCGGGACGTTTTGCAGCGGCGATAAATCCATTCCCGCATGGTAGCTTAAATGTACGCTGCTCAAATTTGGCAGGTTCGCAAGCGGGCTGATGTCGGTAA
>JGI24700J35501_10930080_pt1 | contig 11326 bp, 7 predicted proteins | sample TergutTh196P1_FD_35501 | JGI IMG/M metagenome (IMG submission 35501) | reverse complement strand
CATCTTTCTTTTTCGTACGTCTCTTCATTTATTTATAATTTCTTTACAAACACAACAAATTCAAACACAAAATATTTATATTCGAATACACGTAGGTCAGAACTCGTTATACTGAATGATATTTACTACTAATGTCCTCACTCGCCGATCCCAGTAGCAGCGCGGTCGAAGGCGTAGGTATACGGCCGCTCGCCTGCTGCGATCGTGGGTTCGAATCCCACCGGAAGCATGGATGTTTGTCTGTTATGAGTGTTGTGTGTTGTCTGGTAGAGGTCTCTGCGACTGACTGATCACTCGTCCAGATGAGTTCTACCGACTGTGGCGCGTCGTTGTGTGTGATCAAGATACCTCGTACGCGAGGAGGCTATAGTCCGGCTAAAGGGCTGCAAAATACAAACCCACAGTGGGTTGTAGCACCAGTGGAAGAGAATATCCTCACGCATTATGCGCGTGTACAAACGTGTCTATCAACACTGATACTTAACCGGCCCTCATTCAGAATCATCACCCTAATATCTAAACTGTCAGGTTGATACAGTGTCATTCATTGTCTATGAAACAGAGAGCGAAGTATAACACCGAGTGGCTATTGTTCCCCTTGCAAACCTCTGCACTTGACCGGACCGGTACAGAGTGGGATGCTGGTTTTACACCGGCCACTAACCTTGATTCTGCCTCTGCCTGTGCGAATGGGCGTTGTTCATAAAAGGGTTTAAAAGCACCTATATGTTTCACATGACACACTAATACCAACCTTACGGTATTATTATTCTCGATTTAAACATGACGTTCTATTAAATTCCTTCAAGAACAGCAAATAATTTCTTACAATATGATTAAAGAAGATCTAAAACGACAAACAAGATATCGAATAAAATGTTAATTTGTGTCATTACCTACATTCAAGTATGCAAGCCATAGGAGACGATGAAGGAAGGAGTGAGGAAAGGCAAGTATAGACAGTACAGATGAAACTATGCGTTGCTTTACAATCTGGGCAATTTTGTAGGCGCCTTCGAAAAATTGCGAAGAGGGACTATTAGTTTCGTCATGTCCACCTGTCTTTCTGTCTGTCTGTCTGTCTGTCCGTCCGCATGCCACAACTCGGCTCCCACTGGACGGATTTTCATGAAATTTGATATTTGAGGATTTTTCGAAAATCTGTCCAGAAAATTCAAGTGGAAAAATACGGTACAGCCTGACAAGCCACGGAAGACAATATAATACGGTGGAGGCGCTTTGCTTGCTGGATACCTAACGCTAAAAATACATAGTCAGAATATGTAATACTTATTGCTTTTCCGCGGCGACAATGATTTCGCGAACGCGTCTCATACTTACATTTACACGTACATTGTCTGTCTTGTCGTACTTTCGGCCTGATATAATGTTTGAATACGAACCGTGTTTTGCTCCCCATTTAAGGGGACATTCCAGTGCCACCTTATCCAAAATGAATTCCACATGGAATGGCAAGGGGCTCTCGCGGTTAAGAGGCCAGCGACTAACCGCATGAACCGCACAGTTTTTACGATCGTCAAACAATATTGTACAGAAGTGATTACCAAAGGGCCAATATTCATGTCAGTAGTATTGCTGAGCCTCTGAATCTACTGAGTCAGATTTAATTTCTATTCATTATTTTATTAGTGCCACTAATCAAAAGACGAAAAAATTAGTGTCTTAGAGGGCGTGACGGCGTGCAGCTTGGAAGAAACTTAATAACGCCATGGAGGAACCAGGTGCATACAGCTATCAAACTGAATAAATCCTCACTGAAGTTGGATGCAGCAGCTTCCTCTAAAACGCCGAAACTTTCTACCAGATTATACGGTGCCACACTCCAATTCAAGTCACCGCCACGATAATCTACAATTTCGCGAATGGTGAAAACTGCAGTAGTACGTTAAATTCCATCTCCATCGCTTCGTCCCTGTCTTTTGAATTTAAGTATTCATAATCATGCCGTCGCTCAAAGTTATTGAAGTAAAATATGGTTTAAAGCATCGCCAAATAAAAATCACGAATAATTAAACAATAAGAAAATTTAAAATATAAAAGTTGTCTAAACTAATAAGGTAGCTATGCCGAATTTAGCATCCATGGCGTTATCAAGCCCTATTTTTTCTCCCCCACGCATCGCCACTGTAGAATGACAAAGAGAAGTGATGTCGAAAGAAATGGATAATCATCTTATATATCTTACGCAGATAATGGTTTGTTGCTGTGCCGTCCCGTCACTCACATTTCAGTTAGACGTTAATTAATTTCAAGTTCTGAATTGCAGCTCGGGTTAGCAATGTAATATTCAAAGTCTTAACCCCCGACCGTGACATCTTGGTCCTTGTACTGCAACTACGAGTATTCAGTCTGCATTATACAAGTTAAACGGAGTGCGGTCTTTCAATTCTTAACCTGCAGTCTGTAATATCTGCCTGACTTAATCCAATGTTTTCTTTTTAAATAACCTCCCAGATGCACTAATTATCCAAATTTATTCTGTTATAAAAAATTCTACGTGTTTCGGACATCTTCTTTGCCCATCATCAGGAGTTATCCACTGTACATTCGGTACTGGTAAGTTTCATGCAGGTTTTTGATGACAGCTTCCAAGCAGAGTCAGGATGGAAATCTAGGTCCATTCTGACTCTGCTTGGAAGCGGTCATCAAAACCGATGATGGGCAAAAAAGATGCCCGAAACATGTAGAGTTTTATAACAGAATAAATTTGGATAATTAGTGCATCTGGTCGGTTATTTAAAAAGAAATCTATTACGATGCAAGGTAACATGAATGTAAAATTACTCCAATGTCTGTTGCTGTAAGTGGTAGACCAGAGTTAGACAGCAAAGAGATCAACACCGAAGGTTCATTTTTAATGCTTCAGTTGACATCCAAATGTTTTACTCCACATCCACAAAAGGATTACACACAAGTAACAATGAGCTAACCGGGCAATGCAATGTTTTCAACTGTCTTGTGGACACGTTACATGCGAACACACATTTCAGTTATTTGTGAAGGATTTTGGTATTTGTCACCTACTTGGTCATACAACTGAATAATTCCACTTAAGCATTCATAATCGTGCAAGGTTTTAGGTTCCACAGCGGTGTTGATGAAATTTCCAGATTTCTTTTTTAGGGGACGGAAGAACACGACGCTATACAATTCGACAGCTCTCAATGTGTAGGAAATCAGACTTCCCGAAATGTTGGCAGCTACATACTAGTCCCCGCAGGGTCATATATATTATAACTGGTGCCTTCTTTCCTAATAATTTTTGCAAAAGACAGTTATCGCAAAATCTGTCTTGCAGATGACGGATCTGCTACCTTCAGTTAAAGGTCTTACAGGTACATAAATTACTTTCCGGGGTTTGTTTTACGAGAACCAATCAGAACGAGTTCACATGCGTCTAATTAACACTACAACGTGTACCTTGTGGTGGCCATATCCGCTGTGTCCTGCTGCGACTGCGCCGGCGAGAGGTCGCTTCTATGTGCCTGTTGCTGCTCGGAAGAACGCCAGACTTTGCCACTGTCGGAGCTTGGACTTGTACGTGTCTCAGGCTGCTGTAGGACCGGTTCTTCGCTCGCCCACCGCCGAGGCCCCTCGCCCCGGCCCGTGCCACCGGTAGGCTGATGACCTCCGCCTACTCCACGACCGCCACCAACACCATCCTTAGAAGACATCAAGATCTGCACCAAGAGCAAACATAGTCCAATTAACACATCCACGTTTATAGTAAGACTTACGTTTCTGTAAATATTACAGCTTATGCCCATTAAGTATCTTCATCTGTATGCCTTCTTTGTTGCCATCATATGCAAAGCAAGTTCACCGATGTTTACTTTCAAATTTACTAACCAAATAAGTAAGCAAGAAAATAACCACTAAGAAAACAATCAGTTCGTATCAAATTCCGCCAATGGATACAATCCTGGGCAACTTCAATTCGACTAAACCCTCAAAAGCTGATCCCATTAGCCATTTTCTACTATTTATGCCACGGTAAATGATCTGCAAGCAGTATGTACTTCAGGATCTCGCCAAAAATTAACACAAAATCATTTTTAATAACATCCTGCAATTTCCTCGCCCTTCCAAAGGGCCTCTTCCTGAGATATTTCCCTGCAGAACTGCGTGACCACTTCTCGTCTCTTCACCTCCATAATGGAGGTACGAAATGCACCAACAGTCGTCAAACATAAAGGCACGCGACAACTTAGGAAGGTATGCACGATATCACAACGACGGGCTCCTGTATAAACGACCATCAGCTTTCGGGTTCCATAAAGGCCGGAGAGTTTCTTGATCATCTGGGCGTCTATTAGAATCTCAAGGAGAACTCTATCCGACAACGTTAGTCGTATAAATAATCGCCACAAAAAAACTTCAGGATAATCTGAAAAGGAAAAACACTGCTGGTCAGTTAAACAACGTTGATCTGAACGGGACCAGAAGATTACATGCAGGCTACAAGGGAGTTTTAAGTCCGTGAGGTTTTAAGGTACACGAAAACAAAATACAGTACTATTATTCACCATCCAAGGTGCAGCAGAATTTGGCCTTTAGAAAAGGCAAATTCCACGCACACCTGCTGAAAGCCACTGGGCAGAGTGATATTAACTAACCATTCGTATGCTTTTCTTATGTTCGCAATTCTCATGGTAAAAAGAAACAATACATATCTTTGATGTATATTATCGATAAGTGCTCCGCACTTAAGATTGCAGGATTGGAATTCTGTACCCCACAGAGGCGAGCACATTTTTTTTTCCATCGCGCAAAGATTGTCTGCGGGAATACCCAGCATCGGGGTTATTCCTCAGTGAAAATAGAGACGGCTGAAGCATTAAGCTGACCAAGACTTCTTGGCGTAGAAATTAACTTCAACGTAGACAGTGTAATTATGCTAAAGGTAAGTGAGAATGGAGCTTCAGTTTGTACGTCATAACTATGTATGTAAATAGCTGCTGTTAATTTCTAAGTCAGGACTGTACCTGTTACAAAAGGTCGCACACGGTGGTAATCAGAGGTTACGCAGGGAGAATCTGTATGTATCACAGAATAACAAGACGTTCAACAAGTCACAATACATTCACCGCCGAACACACCACAACCGCATCGTACTAAAATGACAATTTCGTTTTCGGGAACAAGAATGGGGGAATTGGAAATTTTACTATGTTGATACAGATGGAGCGACAAGCAGGTTGCAGAAGACATCAATTTTATCACTTAACAAGTTTAAAATCTTCTAAATTAGTTTGACTTTCAACACGAAATCAGCATCAAGGCAAGGACTTTACTAGATATATTAATGAGCGGAATTTGATAAATTAAGGAAACCTTCTCAGTAGTATGGTGTCAGCCCTATTGGCCGACACCATACTACTGAGATTTTTCACCGCCCACACTCTTCCTTATAAAAACTCCGTATTGGGGCTACAGGCTTTCTTTTGGATTCTTGAAACCTGAGGATGGGAAAAATAGGTTGTCCCGAAAGGTCGGTAAGAAATTACCACTACTAGCTGTGTAATAACCCAGAAGAGCACAGTTCTCAACTGACTAAACGTCTGAGCGAATGCAAACGGTCGTGAAACTGGAATTGTTATTACTTGTTCACACCCACTTTCATACAACTTTGAACTTCTATACCCGCGACGACGTGGTTTGCAAAATTTGTCACTGAACGACATCCTTCTTTGGAAAATAAATGTACAGGAGCACAAATTTCAGATAAGCCTATACATCTGTATCATCTCCTTCATTTACAGAGACCCTTTTGATATGTCAGGCCCAGTAGCGGCTGATCCTACATACGATGACTCGAAAATTGTTTCTGAAGAAAGGTGACAATAATATATGTCAAGTAATAAGTCTAGATTTGAAATATATACGTTGAAATAAACACGAACATTTAAAAACAGAGCACCGCTACCTATAACATTGTTTAATATGTATGAACTGGTTTCAGATATCTGTACAAGAAAATGTGTCATTACAGGTTAATTGCTTCTGTGGGAAGGACAAATCTGGAATACGTCGAGTTTCCCGACGGAACGTATAAGAAACCTACTGTCACCTTACGCACCACCTAGACTCCCTTGGGGCCAAACCCGAGCCCAAGTACAACTTCATCTATGAATTACCAGATTAACTACTTGAAACAAACATATGGACCAAGGGGATGGTGAATCATGTTTATTGGGGGGATTCTGGTATGACAGTTTTCTGAATTTGCTATGACTTACGCTTCCTAGTGATTTCCTGGAGGACTTGCTGGTTTTGGTTGACGCCGAAGACTTCGAGGTTTTGGAGTCAACGCTGCCTCCCTGGTGGGAGTGGTGCGAGTACCTACTGAGGGCGAACACTTCCGCCAGCCTTGAACGAGTAGGCTTGGAATTGGAATTTGCTTTCGGAGGAGCAGCGGCTGTAATGGGCGAGGTGACGGCACTGTTCCGCCTGTCGGGGAACACGAGGTGTTCGATGTTGGGTGTGTAGCTGGGGTCATTGCGCACCAACTCCTGCAGCAACTTGCTGCCACCATTGCTCCGCAACAGTTGGGCATTGCTGAAGCCGCGCCGTTTGCCGCTGCTGTTGGACGAAGTCGACTCTGCCAGCTGCAAGAGCCGGCTGCGGTGTTGACGGATGTTCACATCGTCACGGCTCATTATGGTGACTTCAGGAGAAGAGTGCTAGCATCCTGTGGAAAAAAAAAACACGCTGTATTAGTCTACACATTCTTCTTTCCTATGCTACGTAGTGATTCGGAGTTACATTCTCAGATCCAGAAATATAGTAATTACATTTCGAATAACGATAACCCGCTTCAGCAGTGGAACGAATTTCCCTTAGAACGACAATTACAACAGACTACTATGAATAATAATCGAGGAATATTACTATAATCTGGACCGGGCAACTTTAGTCGATACAGTGATTAGGTTACAAGACGGACAATGGAAAAATCAATTCCTGCCATAGAAAACGTTTCATTTCACCTTCACAGCGCCCAGACCAAATCCGAGGCCCATCCAGCCTCATTTCTCTTCCTCGGGATTAAAGCAGCCGGGACCTGAAGCTGATCACTCACCGCCATCTATTGACAATGCGAAGAATGTGTAGAGGTACACCTCTATTCCCCCACACATTTTCAAAGAGTTGCGCTTAATAATGCAAAAAACGACTTTGCCTTTACTTCTGTCAACACTATCACAAATTTCATACAGAAAAGTTTTCATTATTCTTCTAAGAAAATAAAATCCCTACGTCTATTAAATTATTGAGAAGTATCAGGGCGCCATTTTCACCAGCTATTCTGTATGTCAGACACTGGAAAGAAAATGTGCACAATTTGACCTCGTGGATAAGAAGGCCAAGGCGTAACGCTCGTACCCACCTACACCCAGAGACGAGGTTAGGAATGTTCGCAGTATACCTACGGTCCTCCATACTTCTTCACGGCGTGGTGCTTGTCTAAGAACAGGGACAGATTTTACCGTTACCTCTCTTGCTGTCAGCTATCTATGGAGCCAAGGTGAACCATTACTATAATCATATTTAGCGACGTCATATATACTCAATTACGTAACAAGACGGAACACCGTGTACTTCGTGAAGTACTGTACAGACTCTACCAAGTGTTTTGTACTTCCTAATATCATACGTTTCCATGGTACACGCGGAATGTAATTTCGTTTACGCCAATAAGAAAAGGACCACCTTCCCTAAGCCAGTTTTTACGAAACTCACAAATGATAGGCATCATTATGTGCAGAATGTCACCAAAGTCGGACAAGAAATATGTTAAGCAACAGCAGAAATCAATTTACTCCCCTAAGCATGGCTTTTACTGTGCCGATTGTCACTGAACTCACATTCACCTAATAAACTGTCTGGACATATTCTGTGCCAAATGTTAACAAAGTCGGATGACAAATGTAGCAACAAGTGGGTAAAATTAGAATTATTACATTTACCAACTTTAATGCACAATTACTTTATTCATTAACAATATGTATGTTACACTACTATCCTCGACATGTTTGGAGCATTAACATGCCCATCTTCAGGAGAACCAATTGTATTCTCACAGCATCTGGTAACGTCGCTCTCTGCAAACGGCTGCACAGTACACTGGTTGAGAGCAGACTTGAGTCTGCTCTCAACCGGTGCACTGTACAGCCGTTTACAGAGAGTGACGATACCAGACGCTGTGATAAGATGGGCATGTTGATGCTCGAAACATGTCGAAGTTTGTAATGTAACATACATATTGTTAATGAATAAAGAATTGTGCATTAAAGTTGGTAAATGAAATAATTCTATACTATGATGCAGGTCGAAAAAGCATAAAAAAATGTGGGTAAAATTTTATTTACGCCTCGTAAGTAGTATAATAAGGCTTTAAATCCATCGAATCTCATAAAACATAACTCCTTAACAGTTATGCTATGCATTTTCAAATTTCTGACAATGGACACGGTAAATTATTACGAACATATGAGAAGAATGGAACCATTGAAGAAAAGCACACTATCACAAGGATTAACACCAGTAAGAAAGTTATCGTGTTCATTAGGCGTACCACTGGACCCTCTCCTGAGCGTGCTGAATATCCCAGTGTTCCCATCTTAAAGCGCCTTTCTCCAAGGTCTATCTGCAACGTAGTCTCTTACCTCTAATTGCCACGACCAGTACTCTGTACGAACTTCACATTGCCTCTGTACGTGACGCACGCCATGACCCTCCCATTACCATAACTTGAAAAAAATTCGTCTACAAATCTTATGACAATTTCCGAGCTTCAACCCTCGTCATCCTAAGAGGGAAGCGCTTCTGAAAGATATCTTGTTGGAGGCAATGCGAAACTTTCATTTGTCTCAGCTGGTAAAGAGACATGTATGTTGCGTGGATGCGGGACGATTTTCTAAACAGGCCTGTCTCTCTTTTATTGACTGCGAACAGAGATTCTCCACGCATTCAAAGAAATTTCTAAAGAAACTTAATGACCCTGGTTTCACCCCTGGCAACCGTCTGAACATGAGCACCGTCTTCTAGTTTAATGACTCCTTGCTGAGGTCGAGATCTATTTTGATATGAATGCACAAAACCAGACAACTGGCGTTTGTTCAGTTACGTCGAATGACGTCAGCAATGTGAGCCAACAATATGAACAGTTGAATGAGTTTGCCTCAGATCTATTTTATTAAAAGCAACGTGCAAGTAAGTAGCGACTGTGGAAAACAGGCAGAGGAGCAATTAATATGTGCATAGTCAATTTTACTGAATATTCTGTAGCTTATTAAGGTCCATTACTTTACCTAAGCACCAATACACGAGGAAATACAAGGAGCATGAAAGTCAAACCCAACCTCCATCACCAGAGGAAAAAACTTCAATAATCCCGAAAAGTATCCTGTAAAAATGGAAGTCTCAGCGCCCCTTGCTATTTGCAACAAATTTCACATCAAGGCAAATGAAAACAGAAAACCACATTTTGAACCTCAATAAGTTTGTAAGCTCCCAACAGTAACCTCCAACTACAGTACACCTCTATATTCTTAATAATACCCCATGTGTATATTTTTAACAAATACCGGAAATAAATTCACTCCAGCAAGCAAGCAATTTCTGAATTAGATTTTACTTATTTCTGGACATTCTTCATTATAACAGCATACAATGCAAGGCCAACCATTATTTTGAAGTGTGTTTCGAAGGGCGAATTCAAAAACTAAACACAGTTTTCAGCGGGTCACTCATTAACTGTCCACACAAAAAACAACGCTAAAATGTCAGATGTTTCTTCCAAACTACAACACACTAATTTTTATCGTCGTACCGTGCATCTTGATAACGTCAAAGTTATTTTTTAACAACAAATGCACCTTTTATTAAACATATAAAATGTTAAAATTTACATTAAAATATCTTACTTTCGCTCCTACATGTTTCGGTCCAATTGGACCGAAACATGTAGGAGTGAAAGATATTTTAATGTAAATTTTAACATTTTATATCTTTAATAAAAGGTGCATTTGTTGGTAAAAAAAAGAATTTCCATACAACACACTAACTTTATCGAAATACGTTAATTTGGGAAAAGTTTGTTGTATTTTAAGAATCACTTTGCTTCAATGCCTATCTCGGCTTTGACGTTTGTCTTCTGAGTACTCGGACAAAATTTTGATAAACCCTGACATATCGAAATATCTATATAGGAACTCGAACTACTGTAACTTCACCGAGTTTAAAGGTTAGTTTACTTACTGAGTTAAGTGAGCATTTAGGTACACACAGACACAACTACACACAATATTGATACTGTGTACTATCAATGTAATTAACATTTGCATGCATTATTTATAAGGTTACATTAATTTATGACACAACTTCCACTTATTTAGCTTAACTTACGACAGATTTTACATTCCCTGAACCGTGCATCGTGATACACATATGTGAGAAAGACCAACAAGATTCACACTTTTTTCTTAAAAATTTGTATCAATTAAATTATCCTCGACATGTTTCGAACAAATAATTGTTCATCATCAGGAGGTCTGTACAAGAAGCTTACAGTATTTTACCATGCATCTTATATGAGGAGTCTAGTCGCTGACACGATAATGTAAGCTGCTTGTACAGACCTCTTGATATTGCACAATTACGTGTTCGAAACATGTCCAGGATAATTTAATTGAAATGAATTATTAAGAAAAAGTGTGCATCTTGTTGGTCTGTCTCACAAATTATGACAGATTCTGACAAAGCTCGACTACAGTGCTTGAGTTCTGTTCACTATACATCACTTCAAGGCCCACATTACTGACGTACCCAAAAGGTAAAGGTGTCCCACGACAGGCTGAGGTGGCCCAAGGGGTTCCGTGTAGGTTAAGGCCCCGGATCATATCGACGTTCGGCACTACAAGGGTGGTCGATCGTCAGCCGTACGCACCAGCCGCCTTTACCCCAGGAGAAATCCCTGGTACTCATTTTTAGGCTGTACCTAAACCACACCTATTTTTAGCGCTAAATATTAACTGAGGGGGGCCTGGGTTGGCGTAGTGGCTAAGGCGCTGCACTACCAGTCGGGCGGTCCCGGGATCGATTCCCGGTGGTGTCACTGGATTTTTCAGTGACATATTTCCTTCCGACCGCACCATGACCCTGGGGTCGACTCAGCCACTAGTGAAAATGAGTACCAGGAACATTCCGGGGGGTAAAGGCGGCCGGTGCGTGAGGCTGACAACCTCACCACCTTCACGTGCCGAATGTCATGAAATCTGGGAGCCTAAACCTCCTGGAACCCTCT
>JGI24700J35501_10930081_pt1 | contig 11332 bp, 9 predicted proteins | sample TergutTh196P1_FD_35501 | JGI IMG/M metagenome (IMG submission 35501) | reverse complement strand
AATAATAATAATAATAATAATAATAATAATAATAATAATAATAATAAAGTAATGCTAACTGGACTGGGTAATTGTTGATTACAATATATTTATAAAACACTACATTTTGGAGAATGCCTCTCTGTCTTCAGATACAAAAGGGGTAAAATCAACTCTGTCGGGCCCATTAGACAAAACCGGTTTTCATCAGCAGGCATAGTAGCAGTGCACATGGATAAAGAAACATGAAATGCTACCAGTACTGACCTACAGTTCAATAATCATTCTTCCACAACCTTCTGTATAAAATTCTGTTGTATTCCATTTGACCTAGCACAACACTATCACAAATTGCTTGAATACCTCCCAGCAGTACTAGTGACAGTTCTTATATATTTTCAAACCTGTCAATTGCTTTTGTGCCTATTAATACTTAGCTTTAGCTAATGAATCCAACAGCACATGCATCTCCCACAGTTTTAACCTGACAATGGAGATGCGGTATCTCTCTGTAACATACTGCTTTTGAATGTTGTATTTTAATCAAACAATTCCAAAGTCCAAAGGAAGTGACATCATAATAGCAAAATATATATATATTGTGAACTATGCAGTACGAAAACCCATCACCCTCTAAAACAAGAAACATATTAACATACTCAGTGCTAAGTATTTAAATTCCACAGTTCAAGAGACTAACAAAACACCTCCTGAATAAAAAATTTCTGTAAGCACAGAATATTATGTTAAAAAAATCTTAACTTTTACTTCTTATAACTCATCCTATAGTCTACACACATCCCGTGACAATCTGGTTTCATATGATGGAGAAAACATGAAATATTGGTATGATCAATTTTGACATCACAAATTATCACTGACGGATGAAGCATCACAGATCTCAATGGAATAGGTATTTGAGCAAATACGTAACTCACCACGTAACACTTGACTCATTTGCACAGGTGCACAGAATCATTCTCAACACATTATGGCATTGAGATATACATTCTTTTGAGATAGGACACATCACTGGGTAATTCATCTGTCTTCGACATTTTGACCCTTGAAGGTGAGACTATTAAACCGTCTCAAAATGTCAGCAACCAATTATCCTGTGATATGACATTACATCCCAGAGGAACACAATGCAAAAACCTACATACTCACACATCAGACTGTAATCAGGAACTATTAAAATTAATATGTACAGTATATATTACAGACTTTGTGTAGCTCAGAATTTTACCAGGCTAGATTTGTGCTTGAAAGGTGATCATAAAATTAAAGTGGTGTACAAATAAAAATGGAAAAAATGGTTATTTCTTATTTTTGTGAATAAATAATATTGAAATGCTCACATACCATTACTGTCTGGGATAACATTCAATTTCTCCAAATGAACAACAGGTGTTTTCTTCTTGCTGTAGCGATATGTTGTAGTACTGCTGCGCCCAATGCCAACTGTTCCGGCTGTGGCACCTGCAGCTGTTGAAGTCATCACATCTACAGAAGATCCACCATCATCCACTACATCCACATCTTCTGACATATCTAATTTTGAAGCAGATGCTGACAACATAAAGTAAAATAACTGTAAAATCAGTGCAACTCTCTGGCAACATTCCGTGCACAGCTGATCCATATGGCACGCACAGATATACTAACTAACAGACATTTTTTAAAGTGTGTTGTTTAACACTGTCTATTGCTAAGATTATATAGAATCAGTGATGGATGACCTTGATTTGAGGCATCCCCATTGTGTGTGTAACATAAAGGTACAGTGCAAGAAAGTCAAAAACACAACTAATTTATTGTCTGTAATAATGTTGTTAATAGAATGACATGTTTCAGCCCACTCGGAGGCCATCATCAGGTCCAACAAGTGCTCACTATAGGAGACTAATATATTCTATGGAATTGAGTGGTTAGATGTTGAGATCTCATCATCTACGCTTGTATAGCAACACACAAAGAAAACTTATGAGGTCTGTAACTGTGAAGTATCTGGGAAGATGTGCCCGGCACATTTCTTCATGGATACTTCACAGTTACAGACCTCATAAGTTTTCTTCGTGTGTTGCTATACAAGCGTAGACGATGAGATCTCAACACTCAATTCCGTAGAATATATTAGTCTCCTATAGCGAGCACTTGTTGGACCTGATGATGGCCTCCGAGTAGGCCGAAACGTGTCATTCTATTAACAACATTATTACAGACAATAAACCAGTTGTGTTTTTGACTTCCTTGCACTGTACCTTTAGCGATGGATGAATTAATAAGTATGGACCACTGGTGAAATGATCTGACAGGGCAAAACCGAAGACCATGGAGAAACACCTGTCCCAGTGCCAACAGCCACTTTGTTCACCACAAATCCTACATGAATTGGTCTGAGACTGAACCCAGGCATCGACAGTCAATGGGTGACAACTAACTGCCTAAGCATATCAATTCACACCCTGTATTCCAAAACTTCAAATTACAAATGCAGCCTACATGCAGGCCAGACTGCTGTCAACCATCAAAATACTGAACAAAATATACAGCTAATCTGTCCACTTGATTTTGCTATGGTCATAAACAAACCTTAAGAAACTGAGATTCAGAATATGACTACAAACTCCGAGGTATTAAATGTCTATTCTTGCAGAATTCTACAAAGAACAGAACAAGATATATCACTCATGAAACGACAATTTGTCATAACCCACACAAGCTGTCAAACTCAGACTCCCGTGTTACTAGATAGTTGGGTTACCAACAAAACTTATCAAAATGCTACATCCACATAAAATTGCTTATCCTTACATTTTCATAAAAACATAAGTTGATGTACTGGTCTACCAAGATCGGTCAAGCTTTTTCTGTCTCCTGTAAAAATGAGGATCGGTGGATTACAAAATATTACTGTTTATTGAGCAATATAATTAGTTTAAAGGGCTTTTTTTTTTAAATTCGTGCCTCCTCATATGTTTCATGGTCTTTCTTTTTCTTTACTATAAGAGCATTCCAAAAGTTTAACACTTATTGTGGTGCTACTGGTAATAAAAAATAAAAATAAAAATGATGATGATGATGATGATGATGACGATGATGATGATGGCGATGATGATGATGATAATAGTAATTGCAAGTTATTTCCATGAACTTCTTACTTATCTTCCGCCTCTTATGCAAAGGCTCAAAATGGAAGTCTGAGAGTCGCCGCCGGCGAATGGTACGAAGAGATTTTGTTAAACTGGTACTGATCTGAGTGGCTGATATTGATGTCTGAGGCACAGACTGGAGACTAGCGGAATGGGCTGGTTGTATCTGCCGAGCTCCCACGTCGATTACCTCAACATACTCTTCACCTTCTTCAACTGCAGGGAATTTGTTCTTCAGCCTGTAAAATGAACTGCATTTAAAACTCTGATCCAGTGACAGTGTTTAATTTCATTATAGTTACATCAAACATTCAGATTTAGTAGTATAACGCTTACAGTCACATCAAGGTGGGGGTTATCTAGTCTACCTAGGTACCCCACAGTAAAAACATTCATTTTACATTTACAATGCAAAAACTGAGTAGAGCCTGCTGATCCTGTTTTGGCATGGTGAAATGAGAAATACTACAAAATCCCAGTGGATATGCATCAACGGAAGGGACTACATTGAAGGTGCTAGCATAGACAGGAAGATAATAATCATGTGGCTGAATGACGTACTAACTAATGGCCTAAAAATAACCATACATATGTTATTAACATTCATTCCCCACTGTTCAGTAACAATTTATGCATTTAACTTCCACGCACCTCCAATTGGTTGACCTTGACCACTCTACCTGTTCAGGAAGTATTAGCTTACATTCTTGCATATTCTGAGACAAATGAGGTGATGCACCTCACGAGAGCACAGCACATGCAGAGATAGGTCCCAACCGGTGTGATCTGATGTGCCTGATCTATGAACATATTCCTCCCACAGCTTTGATGTTACCATCAACAGTTTTCTTTACATGATCCAGATAGAATGTTGCAATACAACATTTCCGCAGTACCCCAACTGCACAGTGTCCTGAATTCACATCACAATTCTTATGACATACATGGATTCTCATAACCAAAACTAAGGTCAATCTGAACCTCCAAACCTGGCCATTTCAGTTAACACAGATGATGCAACCAAAACACGCTAGGCAACAAACCTGAAACATTCCGGACCACAGCCCAGCATTAAGTTTCGTGTTGGAAATGATACACAATATGATTAAAACAATAAGCACAAAACAGGACCAGCAGATAACACAAAAGAATAAACATGGCATAATTATTTTAAAGTATTCCCTTCTGTGCATTCTTTATGTCAGCATACACCTTATTAATTTTACCAACCAAATACACAATTTATAATTAGTACAGACATTAGATGAGTTACTCCTACATGTTTCAGTATTTATGTACCATCTTCAAGGAGAACAATTTGTCAGTTTCTTAAAATGTATTCTGCTGGATATGACACAGGAAACATCACACACATATAGGCCATTGGATCTTGGTATCTTCTACTCTTTACTTTAGCCTTTCCAACTCGGATTGTGATACATAGCACTGAATGAACATATATATATATACACATATATGTTGCCACACCAACAGAAGCATCAATAATAAACAACATTAGTATTAGGAAGTGTATACATATTTTTATTTAATGATAAGGGATGTTTTAATCTAAACCATAAAAATCTGTGCAGTACAGTAGTAACTTTTACATGTTTTTAACCATGGAGTAACTACCAAGGTTTTTAAGATCCATACAGTTGTACCTTTTACATCACAGCCATCTGTACAACAAATATGCTGCACAAAATAGAACCCACACACAACTTCACATGGCATTTGTTTTTAAAAAAATGACACATTGTTCTCCCTGAAGATAGTACGTAAATACCAAAATATGTATGACAAACTCGCCTAATGTATGTACTAATTAGAAACTGTGTATTTGATTGGTATAATTAAAAAGGTATATGCTGACTGCAGAAATATATTTAATTCCTCATGCAGCCTGGCACAAAATACAACACAAATATGTGATGTATCAGTGTACCTTATGGATTTACTTGACTTAGTAATTGAGAAACACTTACACGGAACAAAAATAGAATGTGCGTCTGAAAAGAAGAGGCTGAAAATGATTGCATATATACATATGTACAGCAAATCTCAACTTATACTGAAAAGAGCTCCTTAAAATTCAAAAGTCAGTCTGAAAATACGTTTACAATCCACATATTTCAGTTCCTTATTTTCAGCTCTTAACAGAACAGTTCAGGTTTAATCGTACTGCCATTCCATTACTCCTCCACACAGAAACTTCCACAGCTGAGGCATTTATCATATCATGGGATGAGCTTTTCTCTCCCTATAGACTGCAGTCCATGTCCTGTAATATCAACTATAGTGTCACAGCTGTTTCCACCTCACAATCATCTTTAAACGTGTGGCCATCAAGAATTTGCTTCGGTGCTGGAAAGAGACGATAACAGTTTGGCGCCAGATATGAGCTCCATGCAGGATGTTCCAAGGTGTTTCAGATTTAAATTCATATGCCATGTAAATTCATTTTCTTAATTACCCTCACACGTTACCCCCCAAGAAACATAAAACTATATTTCCAGAATGATAAAATTATGACACTGTTATTCTGGAACGTATGGAATTATCCTTCAGGGAATGAAACATAAAAAATTGATAAACAGAATGCTGACCTGTCTGTTGCAGATATTTCTTGAGCATGTGATGGTGATCGAATTACTGGCAGTAAAGTTTTAATTGTTGTCTGCGGTTCCTTCTTCTCTTCTCTGTGTGTTATTGTTGTTGCAACATCAGCAACAGGGGTGGATGTATTTTCCCGGTTATCAACTACTGTTGATTTCTCTTCACCTGGCTCCTTGTCCTCACCAGATGCATCATCAACTGGAGCTTGTGCTTCACCATCACTTACCAATCTGAACATCACAACAGACATCACCAGAACATCCACAGGATGGATCAAACATAAAAAGCATTAATTCTTCTACAATTCTTCATGTAATTAGCACAATATTTAGAACAGCCTTTGGACTTACAACATAAAAGGTCCTTCAAGACAGGAGCAAGAGAGAGGATAGAACAGGACCAGTCGGAGAGTATACCAGTATTAATGATGATGAATAAAAGAGTATGGGGAACCAGTGGAATGAAACTGATATGTATGAGAATCCAAGTACTTGGGAAAAAACCCATCCCAGTGTCACTCTATCCACTAAACAAACATGCACTGGCCTGGAATCGAATGCAGGTCTTCACAGCACAAGGCCAGCAATTAACAGCTGGTGCCAAGGCATGGTCCTTGGCATGGTCCTTTATATATTTAATGCACATTATATGCTAAATTTGAATTTATTAAACATGGGAAAATAATATACCATCCATATTGGCCTTTGGCCAGGACCAGGAAAAATTTCACGAAATATGTGATTCTACAAAATGTGGGGTGACCAGATGACTTAATTCTTGTTGTGCATGCAATCCCTTTACTGTTTCTCAAGCGACTTTATTTTCATATCAAGATTAGGATATGGCACTATAGTAAAAGCTGCAATATATAGCACCTCTGGGACCAAACTGTTGTCATATATTGCAAATTTCCAGATATTATAACAGTATACCTAACTTGTACATTAGTGTACCTAGCAACCTCATGGACAGACCCAACCATTTAATTTGTCACTTGATACCCTGTCCTATTTCTCTGCCACACTGTCACTTCTCTTTTCATCACTACTGACACAATATGGCATCTAATCTAAACAACAAAGACAATGGGCGTAGAGTGTAACACTGTGGCACACTCACATGACTAGTCAAATGCACAAACATGACCTTATTACCTTCAATGTAGACTGATCCTGTTAAAAGATACCTCTGCAACAATAATACATTCCCTTAGTATTGTTGCCCTACATGTCGCATATCAATACTCAAGAGTGTTGGCAAAGAAATTCAAAAATATGTTCTTAGTATATTTGATTTAATACGTCACTGACAATGTAACCAATATGGAAGGGGTGAACGTAAGACTTTTATAACAAGATGCACAGTGCAACGATAAAGATAATAATTAGTGGTCAAACTCTCAGAAAAAGTGCTGGGTGCTGCCAATTGAAAAAAATAGTAAAATGTAAGTGGTCTCTTAGTCAAAATCTAGTTAACAGAGCTTTCTGGATCATCCAGTACTGAAATTTGCAGCTTATACTGTGTATGGTAATATAAAGCTATACTGGATATAAGGATTACATCAGTCAAACAAGCCACAAAAATACCAATTTAGTCAGCCATTGATTTTTAGTCCATATTTATAACCACGTTCCAGAAATTTGACATAGATTACATAGTCGGAATAACTCAACTCAACGGACCCTACCGTGCTACCGGACATTCACCGTCACGCTAATATGCTAACTCATCTACACCGTGGAAGAACCCCACTCAATGCACCTACCACCACGGTAACATTAAGCCCAACAAGACATACCACCTACAGAATGCAAGACAACTACTTCATCAACCCGAGAATCAAATGTTTAGCCTTCGTGTCTGTAACATACTTATCATTACAATGGCTATATGAAGTCACTTCATTCAGTGGTTTTTACACACCCGATAAACTAATCCTACTTTTATCTCGTAATCTTAATATACTATCACAACTGGCAAATTCCTCTCTGTGTACACATATCCAATGGTTTAGGTTACCACGTGTTTAGCCTTCGTGTCTGTAACATACTTATCATTACAATGGCTATACGAAGTCACTTCATTCAGTGGTTTTTACACACCCGATAAACTAATCCTACTTTTATCTCGTAATCTTAATATACTATCACAACTGGCATATTCCTCTCTGTGTACACATATCCAATGGTTTAGGTTACCACGTTTTACTTCACATACATTGTAAGCAACTGAGATCCCAACTTGCATTTTATAAGTCAATATATGTAAGATCTGTATTCTTAAGTTAGGGCCTGATGATGTCCTAGATGAGGTCGAAACATGTCGCCCATGTAAAAACTCAACAACTATAATATACAAGATGTGTCTGACTGACGTAATCCTTATAACCTGTCTTTAAACACATCGGGATGGCTACCATTAAGTTTAAGTAGAGCTACACTGCTTATTCATTATGAAATGACTGTTAACACACAATGATGCCTAGCTATGACATACACACACACACACACATATAAATCCTGAAAATGACTGTAATTTACAATAAACTTAGAACTCCAAACATCATCTACAACATTCACTCACCCTTTTCCAGGTTTCTTTGCAGTTACTGTAGTCTGCTGTTTCTCTTTTACTGTCACCTTCTTCTTTTCAAATCCTGTGCTGACATCACCTCCACTACCTCCCACTCCTCCACTCTTACCACTTCCAACACCAACGGCCATACCAGTTTTATATTTACGAGTTGGCTCAAATCGATTTGTCTTTTCTGAGCCGGATGATGTGCCACCCACACCAATGGAACCAATACCACTATATCGTACTTTTGGCATGAGGTCATCAATTGATTCACCAATTGTTCGAGCATATGCCAGATCAGCCACATTTGGCGTTGAACCCATGAATTTGTTGTATTCTGGATGATAATGCTTGAGATGCATCTAAAGCAAAACAAAGAATACAACAAGTTCAGTTTGTCACTGGACTATGGTTACCAACTCCTACTCTCCTACAATTAAACACTTAAACACAATTGTCCACGTGTAAGTAAGTTACATACATCAGTAAGTCAGCAGTTAATGAATAAATTAATTAATTAATTAATGACTGAGTGAGTGAGTGAGTACAGTATGTCAGGTGAATAAATCCCAAGCATCAAATCCTGGATGACTAAATTTTGTATGATGGCACCTAATATTTGTGGGTCCTCAATATGGAACTTGCTTCATGTCAACCTTCCAACGCTAGAATTTTTTGGTTACTCCGAGATTTCTTAAAAAGTTGTGCAACCGTGTACTACATATATTTCTAAATCATTTGCCACTGGGGAAAATAACATTATAAAGATACTGTGGGGTTACAGTGCCACATAAAGCAAATAGCAGCAACATCTCATACAACATAATGCTACTGGATGGCAATATATGACAATTACAAACTCTGGCTGAAGCAAAATTGGATGATACAGACACTAGACACTTACTGAAAAACTTGTAGCACTGTATCACTGGACTCTTTGATCCGGTGTACCAAAAATAAATTAAACTTAGAACAAAATAAGACTTCTGGAGGGATAGACCTAGAAAACTAGTGACTCAAAACAACACCCCTCCAGACCATGAAGCAAGACCACAGTATTGCATGGTTTTATTTCTTTCACGCAATGTCCTCTGTAAGTGGCAACACTACTGGCAACTACCAAAATGCCAAAATCACCACAAAGTGCATAAAATAGACCACACATTTGTCACCACATACAGAAACAGTCAGGCCATCACAGAACTGAGTGAACACTTCAAATGGTCTTCTGTAAAATGAGGTAAAAAATGGGCACAAATCCCTCAACCAAGACACTCCTTCACTACATACAAAAAGTTGTCTGGCAATAATACAGTATCTGGCCCACAAACTGGACACCAAACACTAAAAAAGAATGATGTAAATTTAAAAAAATGAACTGAAATGCTGTTCTTAAATCCACCTAGCTTTGACATCACCACACATAATACTTTGCGTGATTTCAGGATTCCGCCAAAAAGTAGGTGAGATATGCCCTCTTCTGGGATATTACTCAGCATATGGTGTATCTGAATTTCTTTACCCTTCAAGTTGGGACCAACAGGTTGTCCCGAAACTTCAGGAAAGAATTACCACCACACGCTGTGTAATAACTCAGAAGAGCGCAGATCTCGAACAAAACACTTATCTGTAGTTCCTGCAACAGGACAGGCATAATGACAAACCAAAACAAAAAAATAATTTATTTCACGGAACTTCTATGGTACTAACCTGTAGTAAATTTTCTTTACGGAAGTTTTTGCCACATCCTTCTTTAGGGCACTTGAATGCATCGTTTTCCATTTGAATTTTTAATCCCCCAACAAGAACTGTAAAAGAGGCTCAATGACTGTTAACTATTCACAAAAAAAGGAAACATGCTTTACACACTGAAGGCATTTACCTATAATGCTTCTATGTTTTGACATGTGTATGTAACGTATCAGCTGCTCACTACAGATTAGGTAACTGGACATCTTCACAGCACATATTCTGTGAATTACATGCAGTTCCTTGATCTAAACTTAATACAGATTAGATAACAGCATACTGTCACAGCACACATTCTGTGCATTACACTCTGTTCCCTGATCTGGATTGATATTTAATCTATAGCACCGTAAGTGAGTCAATAAAATGGGCATAAGTATAAAAGTAATTTATCATTTCCCCAGTTTAAGATAAATGGCACTTGCCTGGCAATCACATACTTTGATACAGTGCAATGATACCTTCATTTTAGAGAGCAGCTGCATCAGCACTTTCCTGATAATGTTTGAACTGAGGGACCAATTGTCATGAGACATGTCACTACAGGTAATCACAACTCCATACATTCTAAATCCCTCATATAAGTAATTGCAGGACAGAAGACACTCTTTTGTTATTCATTATTTCACTTTGCCACTTCCTTGTATCATAACCAACTGATCCCCACTCAGTAAAGAAAGGAAGCACTTCTAGTAAATTGCAAGCAGGTACAAGAAGACAAACCATTATAAAAATAATCAGATATTGTCAATGGTACTTTCGCATTAAGTAACTTAATGTATTTGGAATAATCGTGGTGTCTGTATGCTTATATGATCTTAGGACAATAACAATAATAATAATAAATTTCAGTGCGTATCAAACCTAGGAAAATACAACAGTAACACAGCATGGCTCAAAATGATGGCTTTTAGTTATGCGTAAGCAAATGGAACTTGCTCTGTTTCTCACTATTACGCAGCTTTAACTCTACTAACCTCAACAGAAGGTCTAAACTTAGATTCTGAAAAATATGATTTGCTTATTTTACTGCCTCATCTTTCAGGCTTGAATTTTTAGTAAAAAAAAATCATAAATTACACATTTAAATGCTCCGACCAGCCTCATGGTCTAGTGGTCAGAGCTTCTGACTACTAATCACATGGTCCCGGGTTCTATTCCCGGCTCTACCATGGGAATTTTCCTTGTAGGGGGAGGATCCCCGTGGTGACCATGGTCTGGGTAGTTAGTAGATCTAGGCTTAAGGCCCCTCC
>JGI24700J35501_10930082_pt1 | contig 11338 bp, 8 predicted proteins | sample TergutTh196P1_FD_35501 | JGI IMG/M metagenome (IMG submission 35501) | reverse complement strand
AGTATCCTGCAAGACAGTGTAAAGTGTGTGCTGCACATAAGAAGCGAAGTGAGACTAGATACATTTGTAAATTCTGCGTTGTTCCGCTTCACAAAGGTCTTGTTTTGAGAAGTACCATTCATTGATGAACTACTAAGGCTATCTACAGGCAGTTTCTACAGTCATGGGCTCAGGAGCATAATCTACAGTTTCAAAACGTAAGTAAGAATATGTTACGGGGTTGAACATTGAAACCATTTAAAACGTCCGGGAACTGGGGGTATTTAATTAAAAGACCATGCGGTTGGCAAAGTGTTAGGATATGGGCACTACATTCTCTTGAAGTGCAAGGATTCGAATACCCTCTGATGAAGTTTTAAATCCCAAAAGAATGGAATCCTCATGAGACAAATAGTAATGTCATTTGTTTCTGTCTGTCTGGTCCTGGGTCTTGTAAATCATTAGAAATTTGCCATATATATATATATACACACACACACATATACGCACGCACGTTAAATTTACAATGGGTACCAGGCCTTCCATGGGGGGTAAACCGGCCGGGGCATGGCATTGACCACCCACCCTCATATAGCGCCAAGGTTAAAGAAAGGGTAGAGCTATACCTCTGCTCCACGCTTGGGCCTCTATGGCCTGTTATAGGGTGAACTTTACCTTTAGCTTTTACATGTTAAGTTTTACCATATGAGAATTTTCCTTCTGTCTTAAGACAGGTACTGTTTTTTCAGGTCATAGAAGCATCCATCCATGTACCAGCCTCTTTGTTTTACCAGCTTGAGATGCAAGGGTACCCTGTCAAGTCTGGTCAGCAGCTCTTGGTATCCATGTATGAGAATAATAGATTGTTCCCCCGAATACTTGCAGACTCATCCCTGCAAGATGGTAGAGATATCACATCATGTGTTATTGGCACAAAATTAGGTGAGAACTACGTTAATAATCATTATAGACCATTCCATGTAGGTATATATGTTTGTGTGGTGTTTACAGCATTGTAATTGGTTGTCCATGACTGCTTATCACAGTTCAGTCACTTACATGCGCAGTCATTAGAAGAGTTTGCTTAGAGTTACCAGAGTATCTGGAGCTGTTGTTAATCACACTGAATAAACACAGGCAATTTACAGTGACAGTTTGATCATGATCAGACAGTCATTTTTTGTTACATGTGCAGTGATGAACAGTCACAAAAATTGTATGTATCTTTGTCATAAGATTTTTTTGTGTGAAGTTGGATGCATGCATGTGATTTGGTGCCATATTGCCCATCTCACACAAAATCTTGTTGCACAGCTCATTGCTGTACAGACTGGTTAGTCATCTCAGCTACTGCTTGTATGTTACCAACCAAACTCCTGTGTGTACACAAGTTTACAGCAGGAGGTTTTTTTTAACACAAAGGCAGCCATTTATTATGTGTGTGCTCTGTGTACACATGACACGTATGTTTCAAGTTGTTATGTTACTTGCAAATGTGTAAATTTACATTCTCTTATTGATAAAGCATTTACAGATGTGAAAAGTCTGTTTTCTCTGTCTCACTGTGTATTTCCATTTACATATGCACACCTGGATGTCAATCATAATTAGCACAGAAATTAATGTACCCTGTTGTAATAAATTTTTTGTAGTGGGAATGGAGGTACAGAACTTAACTCACCCTGTGTATGTAATGCTGCGAGCTCCCCTGCTTCATCACACATCTGGTTCACCAAAACCTGTGTGGTGGGATGCAACCCTAAACAATGGCACAGGTAGCTGGAGTCAGACAGGATGCCAACTTTCCCATCTTGTACATGGCCTGCTGGTGTTCCAGTGCAATAGATTTGGCTACTTTGGACTCTTACAGAAAGATGTCTTCCTTTATGACCAAACAGGAAGGTGAGCATTCAGTAATAACCATTTTAGAATTTTGTTTTAGAAGGAATGTTGATTAAGTTACTTTCTATTGGTATCTGCCTCAGCACAAACTATTACTATGGAAAGTAATAGTTCAGACAAATTGACTATGAGTACATGTGCATGCCAAAATTTGTTTCAGGGTGGCTGGAGCCAAATTTAGATTTTCACATCCTGCAGTTTATGTTGGCAGCATAGTTGGAGTTATAAGCTTAATGGTGGCCATTGTGACATATGTAATCTGCCATGCTTCCATTCAGATGTCTAAGAAAACAAAACACTCTTTGGTCAACACTTGGGTTTCAATGGCTCTCCTCTGCTTTATGTACAGGTAACAAGTGGATTTTTGTTGCTGTTTAATATATCTGAATAGAATGCAGAAATACAGAGCAGATGTAATTAACTGTCAGCTGCTGGGTTTTTGTAAGTGAAACCTTCTTCTGCTGGAATGTTTGACAGTATTATGTAATTTTTATTGTTAAAGAGTCTCAAGTTGCTTCAGCTACCGAGAGATGGAGACTTTTTTTTTTGCCCTTTTTAGTCAAGCACTAACATGAACTCAACAAAGTGGTAAATGTTTCTGACATGTCCCATGCATAGCATGACACGTGTCTTAAGACTTTAAATTATAAAAGCCGTGGCTGGAGAAGATGAATGTTAACAGATTTTATGGTTAATGTAATTTGGAAAATAAAATGTGTTTAAAGTTTGCCCACCCCTTCAAACTGTGGACTTACGTTGAAGTTAAGCCCTCCTGTATGTTTAATGTTTACAGATGTAAGGATTTTTCCTTTCAGTTAAGAGGCATTATTAGATGGACAGTGAAAACATTTGCATAAGTTGGCATCATCTTTTGTATTTTTGGTTGCTAAATACATCAGTGCTGTACTCCAAAAAACCAGTAACTCTGCCAGCAGTGGCAATTGGTGTAAGAAAAAATTCTGTCTTGTGGAATCTTACACTGTGTTGCTGGGTAAGTGGTCCCAGACATCCCTTTGATATGCTGGGACCCACTTATCCAGTGACACATCATCACTTTCCAGAAGACTGGAATCCTCCTTACATACAGAATGTTTTGCACATGACATAAATCTTTTACAGTAACTGTTTTGTATGTTTGTAGGGAAATTTTACAGAATTTGTGTAGTTTTTGACGTTCATGGGACCGTGCATCATTACTGTATTCTTTTAAGTATAACCAACAAGATGCAATGTTATACAGTATTATTTATTACTGTCAATGCTCTACATGTTTCAGGCGGTTTCTCCGCCCATCATCAGGAGCTTAAAACTGTAAACACAGCATCGGGTTATGCCAAGCTTGCTTGCTTGTTGCTATCACTAGCAGAATATTGTATAACATTGCATCTTGTTGGTTATACTTAAAAGAATTTGTGTGGTATATTTTATATTTATAAAGACTTGCCTGCTGGTACTTAAAGGGTTAAGATTGCAGGAGTGTGTGATTTAACAGTTAAATGAATGCATGCAGAATGTTATATTTATGGAATATGTACCATGTCAGTTTATAGAAACAGCTGTGATAGTGGGTTTTACAGCAGTGTTTGGAAGAAACAGAGCAGAGAATTTGTGCATGCATTTTCATTTGGAAATGGCTGGTAGTTTATTTTACTATTTTATTGATAAATAATGTTGGTAAGTGTTATGCACATTCAGTTTGAATATCCATTGTCATTCTATTAACATTTGCTGTGTAGAGCTAGTACTTGAAATCTCTTGGTGCTGTGGGGTTGGTGGACATATTTTAAATTTAGGGCAGTAGTTTATCATTTGGAAGTGGGAGATTCAAAATATTAGGGTTCTCAGTGGCAGACAGTCGTATTTACAGTAATAATATTCATTTAAAAAGATGCAACACTCATCCTGGTGGGTGTGCATCTCTGCAGTAATGCAGTGCGTGGCTGATAAAGGGTGATGTGGTTCAGAAGTAGCTGGAAGTTTATGTTGTTACTTTGCACATGCTTTTAGTTTGGGTATCCATCAAACAGAAGATGTGAAGATATGTCAAGGAGTAGGATTGCTTCTTCATTATCTAACGTTATCATCTCTATTATGGATGGCTGTTACAGCAAGGTGAGTTGTTTAGTTGAACATTTCATGTATAGTTCATTATGAAACAGTATGTTTGCTATCTGGATGTAGTAGAATGTCTAAGAACTCTGTGAGGAATTTTCTGTAACTTGCTTTGGTTTTGTTTAATACTTCACATGAGGTGACATTTACATGACTGCTTTTGTAATTGTAACAAAGTGGATATATGAAGACGTGTAAACATGAAAGCTGGGAATGTAGATAAGGTAATTTTTCCGTGATATACAGGCTTCGGTGTATGAGTTGTTGCATGAAATGCTGAGCGTGGACAGATCATTTGTGTTGTTGGTGTCATGTTTGGAAACCATGTTTGCGATGTGTAGTAAATAGCGTTATATCTAGCACATTTAAATTATCTGTCAGTTGCTGGTTGCTTTCTTTACTCCTATGCCGATCCCTTGTAGCGTACTATTTTTTTTTTTGGCCATTTACTCATAATAAAATACCACTAAAATTATTAAGGCCTCCCTCTCCTTTTGTTTAGCCAAACCCAGTCACATCACATTTTGAATTTAAATGTTAAAACCAGGCCTGATGTTTTAAATAGACTGAGTAATGGGAAAAAATGTTACACATAAAACAGCAGAAGGAGATGGGAAACCTTAAAACAAAATGGAATGTGAAAGGAACAAATTGCCTAGAAGAAATCTTTATGTGATCATTAAATGGGGCAAAAATGGCACACACAAGCAATGGAAATGGGTAGAAAACCACTAGACAAAATAAAATGTAAAAGGCACAAGTGCCATAGAATGGATTATTACCTGACTGAAATGAAGCAAAGAAAACACAGCAAGAATGGGGACAGGTAAGAACCCACAAAACAGAAAACATAAATGAACAAATTCTTTAGATATGGATACCACTGCCATCTGTGCTAGTAGAGTCTGTCAGACTAACGCCCTATTTGGCAGTTCCTTCTGACCATGATGTCTGGGGTATTTGTTACTTCTAAATTTTTGAAGTTTTATGCCATTTCCTATTGCTTGTGTATGCCTTTTTTCTGCAGCCCACGGCTTGTATGTTGAAAAATTTTCTGTTTACCATGACACCAATATAATTGATTGTTGCTGGCTTTGATTAGATTTCAAGGAACTCAAGACTTTTCTTTGTGCCTTGTGTCATCTAGTGGTGGTTTGTTTTACGCTTTGTAATTGTTACTGTTTGTTCCAAGTCTAAGATGTGTGAATTTAGCACTGTTGTTTGTTTTTCTTGGTATTGTAAAAATCTAATAATAATGAATTACAGTATGCTGTGTGTGAAATGAGCACATTGTTCGAGATTCATGCTTCATTGGACTTTATTTATCTGTGTGCACTCTATGCAGATTATGCCATTTCACCATTATAGTGATATTTGATCCAGGTTCCTGTGTTTAATACAAAATTTGGTTGTATGGGTTAACACTGAAACATATTTCTTGTTTTTCAGTAACATGTACAAGAGGTTGAACAAATCAGATTCACTGGACTCTGCTCCTGAAGACGAACTTCCTCCTGACCAGCCAGTAGCTCAGAAACCTCTCCTTGGTCTGTATTTGGTGGGTTGGGGCATTGCTCTCATTGTGTGTGGAATCTCGGGAGCAGTGAACATGAGGGAGTATGCAGGTTACTCGCATTGCTTTCTTATGCCAAGTCCTGCTCTCAGTGCAGTGTTTGTCCCTATGGGAGTTTTAGTTTTGTTCCTGTTGGTCTTCTTTCTCCTTATACATTGTGGTATCCAGAACTTAGACACCAATGGACAGCTTTCTGAAGGCACTCAAGCAACAGAAAATGTAGATTTGGATTTGTTGGATTCCAATATTACAAACACAGCAATGGCAGAACATACAAGTTTGCACAGTGCATCAACTCCAACAGCCTCTAGTGATGTGGAAGATCTGGAACATTCTCCTCAGAGCCAGCTGAAAGCTCACATCATCGTTCTGCTACTGTACCTCTTGATGTGGACCTCTGCTGCATTTGCAACTACAAAACCACTGCAGAACTATCTTGCATATGAGGAGATTATTTTTAGCATTTTGTACGGTTTGTTGGCTTCATGTTTGGGAATGTTTGTGTCATTCTTCTACTGTGTAGCTAGGAGTGATGTACGTGCTCAGTGGCATCTGATGGAATGCTGGTGCAAGAAGCGACGTGGCCGTTGTTGCCGTACCAGGAGCATCTCTGACACCAATCCAGCCCTTCCAACTTCGCAGCCACTTGGATCAGTTAGTAATGTTGGGCCACGTGCTGGTAATCAAGCTCAACCTGTATCCAGTTCTAACAGCATCAATTCCTCTGCCCATACTTCCAGGTCCCATAATAGCAGTGTTGCCAAAGCTGCAGTAGAGTTAAATGGTACTGCAAAAGATTTTGATTCTGGTGGAAAGATATCCAATGTTAACTTGGTAGTTCTTCACAGGCAGCAATATCGTTCTAACAACAGTGTCACCACATTCACTGAAGCTTCTGGAGCCAGTGGAGTGGAGATGTTCTACAACCCTTATCAGAGTACAGTAGCCCGTAAGTTCTTCAGGAAACAGCGTCGACACATGAAACATAATAACCTAGGGACACGGAGAAGGGGGGATGGTGGAGGGGGCACCAGCGATGGTGGTTCTAACACCCGAGCTGAAAGTGCTGTATTTCTGTCTTCAGACATGGAGAATGCTAGTTGCAAAGTGGCACCCAGTATTTATGCCCAAGGTTCTAAGGTTAACAACACAAATATCCACATCGAGCGGCCACATCACTCTTCCCGATGCAAGGATTCCAAATCGCAGAATCCTAACATTTTGAGCGATAGCGGAGGGGATGAAGGTGGTTTGGATAGCCAGGGATTGCCACTGGAAAGGTTGGTGATAGGTGCCGAAAAGACAGGCACTTCAGCACCACTAAATAATGATGGGTTGCATCGTGGTCCTAGCCCTTGTTCTGGCTCATTGTCGTCAGACACAAGGAGTAATTTAGTGAATGAAATGCCAGAAGAAGGAATTGCACTGACAGCAGAATTCAGTGACGTGCGAAGTGAAATACACTGCGAGAAAGAGAAAGGTGACTGTAAGGCACAGTGTGTAGACAGTTCGTGTGACAAACTTCCAATACATAGGACGTTGACGACTTCATACAGTTTAGAGAATTACAAGACTGAAGCTGAGGAGGAAGCTGTTGGTAGGCATGACAGTTCAGATGGGAAGAGGGATGCACTGGTTCAGAATGCTGACTGCATTGGTTCTAAACCACATCTGAGTGCTGAAAATCTGGACTTGGAGCAGAAGTTTTGTGATGATGGTTCTTCTGCTGTGTCAGTTAGTGAATCAGAGAGTACCCTGGTGAAACGTGTGTATAATTCATTGCATGGCAAGAATCCAAAACATTCAAAACAAGACAAATCTTATAATGATATTGATGATGTTAAAGTAGGTAATGCTTATGTTGGAAGCCAGAATCCTGAATTTTTAATGAAGGGGAAGAAATTAAGTTTGCCTTCTGGGGAACTAAATGGGGGTAATGCTGAAGATTGTATTGAGACTGATGGTGTGCCAACACTAAACAAAAAGGAGACCAGTGTGTAGAATGATATACTTTACATACCCTGCCATAGAAATGTTAGTATGAATGACATACATTAAAAGAGGTGTGATGTGGGATGTGTGGTGACTTACCACTGTAGAACCATAATAGTATTTCGTGACAGGGTTAATGCGTACTCTGGGGGCACTGTCAGTAAAATTGCTGGTTTAGTGGAGTGGTAAGGTAGAACTTACAGTAGGTTTCACCCTTTCATAGTCCACGAAGGCCCTTAGGGAGAGTAGAGGTATAGCTCTACTCTATTTTTGACCTCGGCACTAGAAGGGGGTTATGGGTCAGTGTCATGCCTTGGCCGCACCTTACACTTGGGAAGGACCCCGTACCCATTGTACAGGAGGCTGGGTGGGCCTCAGGGCCGGTCTGGACAGGTGCGGAAAATCTCGCCCCCACCGGGATTCGATCCCTGGACTGTCCAGCCCATAGGCAGTCGCTATACTGACTATGCTACCCTGAGAACTTATAATAATGTGGTTTAAAGAAGAACATCTGTGTTTGGTTCACTCATAGGTAAAGCTTCTAAATTGGTAGGAGTAACAATTTGATATCTGAGGTTTGGGCTGATTAAATCTTGAAGTTAATTTATTCTGTCAAACATTAACACAGAGGTTCGCACTGCTGCCATGTTGTTATTTATCAACATGCAGAATATATAAACACAGAGGTTCACACCATTGCCTTGTTATTACATGTAAACATTCGGAATGTATAAACATAGGGGTTCACACTGCTGCCATATTACTTCTTATAACATTCAGAATATGCAAACACAGGGGTTCAACAGCCATGTTGTTATTTATCAACATGCAGAACGTATAAACACAGAGATTCACGTGGCTGCCATGTTGTTACATGTCAGGATACAGAATTCATAAACATAGAGATTTGCAATACTTGCAGGTATGTGTATGATCTCTCAGTACACAGGGTGTGCTTAACTAGCCTGGTTCTTTAGCACTCATAAATTTTTTTGATTAAAGTACATATACTTCAGGCAGTCACCAAGCTGAGTTACTTGTAGTTACACATGTGTACCTACAGAATGCACTGGGGCTGATTTTTTTATACAGCAGCCTGGTAACTTGTGATAAACTGTACAGTGACCATAAAAGCGGGCTGAGTACAAAATGCTGTTGGCAAGTTGTTCATCTGAAATAGGTTGTAGTGTTATGGTATTGGACTTTGTGCCCTCTTGTGCTGAGCAGCATGAAGGAATTCTTTTGAGGTGGAAGGTCATGATGCAGACGATCACAGGAAGGACTTGGCAGTTCAGTGCATTGCTATACCCCTTGATTTTGTTTACTCACACTGTTTAAACTTCCAGGATTTTAACATGTCTCAAAATTGTTACAAGCTTTTGACATATGTATATTAAAGGATTCATTATATCAGTTTGATGTTGGACATTGTTAGTCTTCATTTTCTGAAGTATGTTTTGTGTGCGTGACATTTTGTGAGTTGACTGTACATAGTCTTCATTTTCTGAAGTATGTTGTGTGTGTGACATTTTGTGAGTTGACTGTACACCTGTCTGCATATGATTGCTTCTCATTCTACTGTATTGACAGATGTTTTTGTTTTCATATTTTAAACATAATGCTGATGGTTGTCAGTACGTGATGAGACCTGAAGACAGGAGTACAGGCATTACATGTTGCAGAAAATGGACATCTAGCATAATGCTTATATTGTGCTATGTCTGTTATCCAGTAGAGAAGCTATGTCAGTTTTTATTTTATGATGCTTGATGCTATCTGTGTAGCCATTGCTTCCCAAATTGACATCCTGCAGTTGGCAAGGTATGTCACTGAGGTAACACTGACTCCAGATCATGTTGCAAGACCCAAGTAATGTAGTTATTACAGACACTTCATCTGCAAGTTATCTTGGAAGGATTTGTAGTAATACATCTGGCATTGTAGGCTTACACATGATTTCTTTGGTACTGCTTATGTCTGATTACTATAAATGACAGTTATTGCAAACTAAAATATGTTACATCTTAAGGATGCAAGTTTGTTTTACTCTTAGTGCCGATATGATATTAAGAGATATTGTAATGTAAGCCATCGTACCCATATGATATTACTAAATTATGTAATGTACAAGGGTTGATCAGAAAATAAATTTACTTGGCGTACAATTTTGTAATGGAAGAACTTGCACTGATTGCGATATTATCAGGGGAATTAGTTGCTGGACGATTTTCATCTGTTTCCAATGCTGTAGGAAGCCACAGATTTGAAGATAATTGTGAGGTGAAAGCAGTTATGACATGATGGCTGGTAATGCAGGACACAGGACAGGGAACAGCAAAACTTCTTGCACAATATAAAAAATGCTTCAATTGTGGTGGGTGCTATGTGGAAAAATAGTGGGATGTAGCAGTACGTTTACATCTGAACTGTTGTTATCAGAGTTGAAAATAAAGAACCCAAAATATGTGTGCTATAAACTTATTTTCTGATCAATCCTCATGGATAAATGTTTTATACAGTTAAAAAGTATTAATGTGGAGATATGTATTGGCCCATTCATCTACCTGTGTGCAGGAATTTCACACGTCTGCACTTTCTTTTCTAAGTATTACCTGATATGTTGCAGTGTACTTCACAAGCTTAGTGAATTCTCATGCAGATGCTGTATCTGTGACATTGCTCAAAGAGTGATGAATTTTATAATATTCATTAACATTCTCAGACCATTCCAGGATACTAAAACTTCGGCTGCCTGAGGTGGTATCCTGAATTTATGAAAATGTATTTCTGTTAGGATTTGTCACAAAACTTTGCATCAGGTCCACTTCACAGTATATGCCTTGGGGGTTTATAAACTGAGCCTAGCAATTCTGTGATCATTGCAAGCATCTTTGAGACTAGTCTTTTGTAATATTGATACGTATTTGCTGTGGCATGTACTGAATGTCCAAAAAATATTATAGCTCTTGTCTTTGAGCTTAACTTTCATCACATCAAGCCAAACTTTCTACTTTGTACACAAGAATGTACAGATTATTAACAATTGTCAGTAACATAACTGCAGGAACATTCTCATATCTTCTGAGTACCATTTCAAATGTTAAAGAATGTTTGCATATTTATTTTTCCGTACATAAGCGTATGAATTTTTTTATTTTTGGAGAGTAGAACGGATGTATGTTGCATCATATTTATAGAATCTCATCTAGTGACTGGTGAGGAGAGTAGCAAAATATATCATTTTCTGTTGTGACTCTTCACTTGTTTATTTTGTGTGGAAGGAGGGCTGAACTGTTTCAGAGTGTTGTCCTGTGGCTGTCTTTTGCTTCCATCTTGTGCTCATTTCACTGACCCTGGTATCATCAGTAGTGTCTGTGAGTATAACTGCAACAAATGTCACTTAATTCTCTGCAAATGTAATATTACAGTCTGCAAGGAGTGAAGAGTATTAGGGCGGGGATACACTATCCTTACGTCATGTGAGCTCATGTGATGTTACGCGTGCAGTTGGGATGTGAGAGGCGTTTTAACATTGAATTCTATGGCGCAGATTCACACTTCTGTCAGTCTGCTTACGTCACGTGATCTCATGTGGAGCTCTGGTCGGCTCGCGTGCCAGCACGCCTCTCACATTTCTGTTGTCACACATTTTGTGAGGCGTGACCAATGTGTCAAGTGCTGTTATCGGTATTAAGTTTATGACTGTGTTTGTCGTGCGAAGGGATGCGGCATGCTCTTAGCTAGGGTTACGACCATATCGCACTCTGACTCCGTGGGAAC
>JGI24700J35501_10930083_pt1 | contig 11340 bp, 10 predicted proteins | sample TergutTh196P1_FD_35501 | JGI IMG/M metagenome (IMG submission 35501) | reverse complement strand
GGGGGGGGGGGTATAAACCATGTCTACATAACGACTTAGCGCAAGCCGCTTAGAGTTTGCCGATTGTCGCTTAGAATCCGCCGCCAGTCGTGGTGCAGGCATTTTTTCCCCCTTTGTCCAAAATTTACCGCTGGCAAAGTAGCCAGAAACAGCATATATTTACACTATATACTGTTTCCAGAACTTTGTCAAGCACTTTTTGGCTTTTTGCAATTTTTTTTGCAAAATTTTCCCCTAAAAAGTGTGCCCAATGCGGTACAGGGCAAACTCCCGGTGGCCAAGAACCTCGGCCTTTGTCAGGCGGCCGTTGCAGACGGCGGCAACCAAGTCGAACAACTCGCCGCCTTTTTCCGCGATGCTTTTTTCGCCGGAAATAACCGGGCCGGCGTTAAAATCAATATTGTCCATCATTTTATGGAACGTCGCATCGTTCCCCGTCAGCTTAATGACAGGGGCAATGGGGTGGCCAGTCGGCGTGCCCAGCCCCGTGGAAAAGACCACCAGTTGGCAGCCCCCGGCAAGCATCCCCGTTACAGAGCAAATATCCTCGCCGGGCGTGTCCATAAAGTACAGCCCCCTGGGGCTTTTCGGGACTTGCCCAGCAAAGTCCACAACACCTACAAGCGGCTTGTCGCCAGCCTTGTAAATACAGCCCAGCGATTTTTCTTCTATAGTAGTGATGCCCCCGGCGATGTTCCCAGGGGTCGGCTGAGTGCCGCGAAGATCGTGCCCCATAGCAAAAGCCCTGTTTTCCATCGTTTTGACCATCGCCAAAAAGCGGTCGGCAATCTCCTTGCTTGCGGCGCGGCGTGCCAAAATATGCTCCGCGCCAATCATCTCGGTAGTCTCGCTAAGAACGCTCGAGCCGCCCTTCGAGATAAGAATGTTTGAACACTCCCCGACAACCGGGTTCGCCGCAAGCCCCGATGTAGGGTCGGAGCCGCCGCACTCCAGCCCCAGAATAATTTCGCTAATGGGGAAGGCCGCTTTTTGCAGAAGCGACAGTTCTTGCGCCATCATGCCGGCAATGCGAATGCCCTCCTGCGCCGCCCTAAGCGTTCCGCCGTGTTCCTGTATCACAAGGTGTTGCACGGGCTTTCCCGCACTGGCGATTTTTTCCGCAAGCTCGCCGGCGCGAATGCCTTCGCAGCCAAGAGCGATTATCAGAACCGCGCCGACATTGGGGTTTCTCCCAAGCCCGGCAAGCGTGTCTATGGAAAGCTGCAAGTCCTCGCCAATCTGACAGCAGCCGTGTTGATGCGTTATCGCGACTGCCCCGTGGACATTGTTCGCAATGTTTTTCGCCGTTTCGCAGGCGCAGGCAGAAGCCGCCATTATGACCAAATGGTTGCGAATGCCGAAAGAGCCGTCCCTTCGCGGGTATCCAAAAATCTCCAAAACTGTACCTTCCTTTTAATGCTGTTTGTCGCCGCGCCCGCGCGCACTTTCAATATTGTGCACATGGACGTGTTCCCCGGGGTGAATGTCGCAAGAGGCCACTCCGATAACCTCGCCGTATTTGTAAACCTCGCCTTTTGCCGGTATGAATGCCCTTGCCATTTTATGGTAGACAGGGATGTCATTTGCTGCGGTAAGCTCGCCGGCGGCAGAATCGCCTTTTTTTAGCGCCTTCATGCAAGTAAAAACATTGTCTTTTTCTGAAAGCAACAACAGGGTTTTCATTTGTCCTCCTTATTATCGCGGGAATCCCATACTGCCGCCTTGAAGCCTTCCGGCGGGGGCAGCAGCTTTCCCAAATCGTTATTTATCGTGAATACGAAAAGCCCCGCCGCGTGTATATCTTGGCAAAGGTCATTGTCGTAGCTGACGGCTGCAAATCCGGATATAATCTTCTTGCCCTTGACCTCCGCCGGGGGATACCGGCGTATTAGCTCCAACTGATCCAGATGCTTTTTCAAATCCTTTTCCATCGCGAAGGACTTCACTTCTATAACCATGACCCACTCGCTATTGCTCAAAAGAATGTCGATGTCGCCCAAATCCTTGTCATCGTTGTCGTAAATCTTCACCCGCCTGTACGAGCGCTTAAACCCGTAGGGATAGTCTTTCAGAAGCTCCCACATACGGGCGTTGAAGAAGGATTCCACAAGATAGCCTATCGAGTTTCTTAACCCGCCAATATCCTCGGTGAGCTTTTCTATTTTTTTGTCGGTTCTCTCCATCCGCCGGTCGGTCTCCTTCATCCTACGGTCGGTCTCTTTCATCCTACGGTCGGTCTCCTTTTGCTGACGGGCATTTTCCTCCATCAGCCGTTCGGTTTCCTCCATCCTGCGGTCGGTCTCTTCCATCTGCCGGGCAGTTTCCCTTTGCTGACGGGCATTTTCCTCCATCAGCCGTTCGGTTTCCTTCATCCGCCGGTCGGTCTCTTCCATCTGCCGGGCAGTTTCCTTTTGCTGACGGGCATTTTCCTCCATCTTGCGGCTGGTTTCCTCCATCCTACGGTCAGTTTCCTCCATCCTACGGTCGGTTTCCTTTTGCATTTCCCTGACTTCCGCCAAGCTTTCTCGGAATTCCGTCATGCCTTCCCTGACTTCTGTCAAGCTTTCTCTGAATTCTGTCATGCCTACTCGGAATTCCGTCATGCCTTCTCTGATTTCCGTCAAGCTTTCCCTGAATTCCGTCATGCCTTCTTTGAATTCTGCCATGCCGCGGGTGTTTTCCCGGAGTATTGCCCAAATTTCCTGCGATGTTGCAGGGTTTGCATCCTGCATTACGATGTTGTCCATCTTTTTCCCCTTAGAGAAACTCTGATTTTTGACCGCCGCCAGCATTTCCGCCGGAAACAAGTCATGCTATTCTCTATCTATTATATGGCACGTAGATGATTGTTGCATTAGTCTTGACGGCGAATTCGGCGTTTTTTTTAATTTTTTTTGCTTGGCGGCGAAAATATCGCCGTATTTTGCAAAAAGCCGCAAATTTTCGGCGGCCTTTACTAGAACAAACCTCTGAAATCGGGTAACATACCTAAGAGATTTTAATGAAAAGACCTTTTAAAAAACCGATTACGAAAGCATCACCTGATATAAAGGTTGAAGAGCCGAAGATTTCCAAGTTTGTGATTTTTTTGACAAAGCTGTTTGGCAGGCTTTACCTGTTTTTCTTTTTGGGGATAGCCAGGATTCAGTTGAACAATGAAAAAATCCTTTTTGACGTTTTCCAGCGGGCGCTTGCCGGGAAAAGCCGCTGTATCATCGGGTTTCGACACCCTAACGGGGGGGAGCCGCAAATTCTAATCTGGTTCTTCCTGTTCAAGCTGAGGGCTTGGGCGGCCAGAAAGGGGGTAAAGTTTGCCCGCCAGCCGCACACGCTGGGGCTTTACGGCTACGAGGTTATCCGCTGGGGGGGCTGGGTGGCAAAGCTGATCATGCCCAACCTGGGGGCACTGCCTGTTTACCACTCGCGTGTGGACAGGCAGGGCATGGACAGGATTAACAAGGCTCTTGTGAACGGGCCGTATCCGTTAATTTTGGCGCCGGAGGGGCACGTCTCCTATGTTACGGACAGCGCCCCGCGTCTTGAGCCGGGCACGATACGCATCGGCTTTAGGGCGGCGAAACAGCTTCGCGACATGGGTAGCGATTGCCCGGTGGAAATCCTGCCGCTTTCTATCCATTATCGTTACGGGCCTTGGGGCAGGATGGGCTTGAAGCTGCTTTTGAAAAAAATTGAAAAGGTCTGCGGGCTTGCCGGCGGGGACAGGGCGGCTCTGCCTTTTTCCCGGCGTGTGGACGATTGCAGGCGGCACGTTCTTAAAGTGAACGAGCTGCGTTTTAAGCTGGAAAGTGACGAATCGCTTTCTTTCGAGGAGCGGCTGGAGCGTGTTGTTTGGGCGGCTTTGGAGACGGCCGAAAGGATGCTGGGGTTAAAAGCTGAGGGCGAGTTTTTCCCCCGTTTTTACAAGGTGCGCCAAATGTGCTGGGACAGGATTTTTCTGCCGGACATCGAAAGTTTCGCGCATTTGTCGCAGGTGGAGCAGGGGGTTCTGGATGTGCAGACGGGCGAGGGCTGGTACATTGCCCGGTACGAGGAGCTTATCGATATTTGTTGGCATTTTAGGGTTCCGCTTCCTGCCGACGATGTGCCTTTTCACGACCGGGTTGAGTACGCGCAAAATCTTTGGGATTTTGCCAGCCGCACTATGGGCGGCTCGTACTCAAACCGGGCGAGCATTTTCCCGAAAAAGGTGGTTGTAAACGCCGCCCCTGTTATCAATCTTAGCGAGCGGCTGCCGGCTTACAAGGAAAGCAAAAAAGAAGCTATCGCGGCGGCTATGGAAGATTTGGAAAAAACCTTTTTGCACTGCGTTGAAGAGGTTAAGACGAATATTCCGAAGTAGCTGTTCCAAAAGCCTCTAGGGAAACACTGATTAGCTTCGAGTTAATCCGCGTTTCCCTAGAAAAAGTAGCGATAACGATGGCCAAACCCAGTAGTGTCTCTGAATTTAACTCACACAAAGACACGTCGAACTTATGGTTTGCGGCACAAAGCACAGTTTAGAAAACCTGAGCTTCACTCCTCATGTTTTTGTAGTCATAATCATCGACAAAATCAATTTTTCCCTTCAGGTCTCTAAGGTTTTTTCTCTTTCTATTATTGACATACTCCCTTAAAGCCGCTTCAATCAGTTCCCTTTTGCTGGAAATATTTTGAGAATACATAAACGCTTCGTTTACCAATTCGTCGTTTAGTACAATACTTGCCCTCATTTTACGCGCTCCTTATAAACACAAGCCCTAAAAACCCAAACAGGGTCTTTAGGGCTTGTGCCGTTAAACCTTAACTTATGGAAACACCCTAAGCCGTGCGCTGTTCCACAGCGGCCGGCGGTTTGGAAACCTTCCTGCTTTTTGCGCGCTTCCATGCGTGCATAATCAGCGCGAAGGCAATAACAGCGTTAGCAACAAACACGCGGAAGTATTCGCCGATCAGCGCACTGCCCATAAGCTCCCGGCCGGCAATCGGAGCCAGAATAAAGAGCGAGTGGAACAGAATGACACCCAGCAAAGCGTGCTTAACAGTGGCGCGGCTGACAGAAGCGCCGCCAACCAGCAAAGCCGCAATCGCAAAAACACCAACCTGCGAGTGTGCGCCGTAAGTTTGCATAACACCGAAGTTTTGCATACTGATAATCTGCCCCCAAGCCGCAAGCAAAGTCGATAAAATCATCGCGATAATACGAGTGCGGTCAACATTAATCCCGGCAGTCGCCGCGACAGCGCGGTCATGCCCCACGGTGCGCATATTCTGCCCAAGCCGCGTCCCCATGAACCACTGAATAAAGAAACACAAACCCACAATAAGCAGGTAAGTAAACACCGGAACCCTAACGCGAGACAACCCGTTGCTAATATTCGGCCCCAAAGTAACCGCAAAAATAATACCCGCAAAAATAATATTCCCAAACTGACCCGTGGGAAGCCCCGGCAGCTTTTCAATCAGCTTGGCGTAGACGATTTTGTACACAGCCGCCAAACCCATGCCAACCGCCACAAGACGCACAGCCGTAAGACCCATCAAACGGTCTTGGTAAAGGAAATACAAAAACGGCTCAACAACGAAGCTAACCCCGTAAATAACAGCCAAAGGCACAAACACCACAAGAGGCTTTTTAAGACCCCCCGCCCCGGCAATTTTTAGCGGCTGTTTTTTTACCAGCTTGAACAAGACCAAACCCGCGACAAAGGCAAGCATAATCCAGAACGCAATCGTAACAATCGTAAGCATGGAAATATTGTCCAAAGCCTGACGCATATTGTTTTCGACATGAAGATCGATACTGTTGACCACCCCAACCCCCGTCGGGGTTACAAGCCGGGCGTTGGCAACAGTAATAACGCCGCCCATGATGAACAAGAAGAAAAACTGATAAAACCCGTCGGCAAACAAGGCGGTAACCATACCGCCGACCATTTCCGAGCCTTTCATCGCGTTGAACAACTTGCCAATCAACAGGCCGAAGATGACGGCTAACGGAACGGCCACAGTTGCGGCGGCCGCCACGCCGAAAACGCCCTGCCCGCCCCACAGCACAATAAGGAAGACCGCAATTTGCGCGGCCATAGCCCCGATAACAATGCCGAAGTTAAGCCCCAGCCCGGCAACAACCGGGATTAAAAGGCTAAGAACCAAAAAAGTGTTTCGGCCAAAGCGCGTAAACAACTCGCTAAAAAACATTACCGTAGACATACCGGAAGCAAAAAACGCGAACAACGTTACGGCAGAAAACAAAATCACAACCTTGTTTTCAAAAAGCACATCGCGAGTCTTGTCTAGAACAACTTGCCGGTTAAGAATTTGCTTTTCCATCAGCGTCCTCCTACTTTTACTTTAGTCAACGCGTACAGGATAATACCGTTGGTAATGATAAGCCTCAGCATTTCGGGAACGCCGGGAATGTCGGGAATAATCTCGTTGGCCAAAGGAAGAGCGATAGTCAGAATACCGTTGAACAAAAATGCCCCAAGAAGAACGTCAAAAACCCTAGCCCGCTTGACAGTAGCCCCGCCGATAAGAACCGCCGCGACGGAAGTGAAACCCATCATAAGCGGCGCGTTGTACATCTGCAAAAAGCCGAAACTTTGCGCATAGACAATTATGCCGATAGCCCCAAGCACAGTCGAAATAGTCGTGCCCAAAATGCGCATTTTTTCGACATTGATGCCGGCCGCCGTCGCGTAACTGGGATTCGCCCCCGCCGCGCTCATCATCATGCCAAGGCGGCTTCTTGTGAACAGCCATACAAAGAAACAGAACAAAAAAAACACCAAGAGCAGCCCCGTGTGCATGGTAAAAGAGCCGATTTGAACCAGAAACAAGTTGTCAAAAGCCCCGCCAAAATCGTCTTGCAGATTGATCATCTGGCGCAAGCCCTGGCCTGTCGCCGGCAGAATCATGATGCCGCTTGTTACGGGAATACGCGCCCACAAAATGTTGAAAATCGCGATAGCGGAAAACCCGACATACACGGACACAGCCATTTCGCTGCCCTTGACCCGGTTAAGCAGCATCCCGTAAAGAACGCCCATGCCGGTAGCGACAGAGCCGCCGATAACAATGGCCGTAAGAGCCTGCACAACCCGAAGCAAAGCCGGGTTTGTAATAAAATCGAAAAAACCAAGATGGTTCATTTCGATACTGAGCACCGCGCCAAGCAAGCCGCCGACAATGCCCACCGTTACGCCAAAGTTAGGGCCAATGCCGCTCTGAATGCTTGGAACCATTGCAAGAACCAAAATGCCAAACATACCCCAGCGGCGCAACACATTCCCGAAAAACGCCGGCAGGTTCATGCCGTACACGCCCGCCAGAATAAACAGCAGGATAAAGGTTGATAAAATGATTATTCGAGGAAGTCCAAAGTCCTCTATAATCTTTTTCGCGGCCGCTTTTACGGCCGATTGTTCGTTGCTGTCATTAGGTAAAGAACTCACTATAACACCTCCTCTTCATAAAAAACGCTAATTTGCAGATTTGCCGTCGGTAGTAACCGCGCTCATCGCAAGGCCAAATTCGGCATCCGGGGCATCCGGTTGCAAAATATTCACGATTTTTCCTTCTGCCACAATTGCAATACGGTCGCACAAACTGCGAAGCTCGGCCAGCTCGCTGCTAATCATGATAACAGTCAAGCCCTCTTCGTTTCGCAATTTTGTAAGATAATTCAAAATCAATTCTTTCGCCCCAATGTCAATCCCGCGAGTCGGCTCCGAAACAATCAACAGCCGGGGGTTCATCGTAAGCGCCGATGCCAGGCAGATTTTCTGCTGGTTACCGCCCGAAAGCGTGCCGGCCTTTTGCCGCCAGCTTCGACAGCGAATGTCCAAAAGCTTGATCATCTCCTCCGCATGGAGGTGCATTTTGTGTCGGTTCAAAAGTTTGGTGAACTTGTAGTTGCGCAGGAATTCCTTGCGAATGGCCATAACCCGGAACATTATATTGTAGGCAATGTTTTCTTCCAGCAAAAGCCCCACGCCGCGCCGGTCTTCCGAGACAAAGGCCACCCGCTTGCTCAAAGCGTCGCCCAGCTTGGACAGATTCACCTGCTCGCCAAAGACCTCGACATAGCCGTCTGCCGGATACAGGCCGCTAATGCCATTGGCAATGCCAACCTTGCCCTGCCCCGCCATTCCGCCAATGCCGAAAATCTCCCCCTGGCGAATCTCCAAATCCACCCCGCGAACCATTTCGCCGGGCATATCCACATACAGGTCTTTAATTTTGACGGCAATGGGCGCATGGCTTAACTTTTCCTGCTGTTCGGGGTTCGCCGCCATCTTTGCAATGTTGCGCCCAACCATAAGCTCGGCAATTTCCACAAGGCTAGTTTCGGCAATGGGCTTTGTTACAACCAGCTCCCCGTCCCTTAAAATCGTCATGCTGTCGGCAGAGTCCATCACCTCGGAAAGCCTGTGGGTGATGAACATGATAGCGATGCCCTTTTCGGTAATCGTGTGCATCACTTTTAGAAGCTGAGTGGCCTCTTCCTCCGTAAGCACCGCCGTCGGCTCGTCAAAAACCAAAAGCTTGATGCCCAGTTTGTCGATTTCCCTTGCAATCTCGACAAACTGCATATAGCCCACCGGCAAACCCGCAATCCGCGCGTGTTCTTCTATGCCAATGCCGATAGAATCCAGCGACTTGCGGGAGTCCTTGGCCATTTTCGCCGTGTCAAGACTTTCCAAACGGGGGCCGAAAATGCGGCTTAACACGTTGGGGGTCGCGTCCTCCCGGCCCAGCTTGATGTTTTCGGAAATCGTAAAACCGGGAATAAGCATGAACTCTTGGTGAACCATGCCGATACCGGCGGCCAACGCGTCCGTGGGGGAGGCGAACTTAACTTCCTGTCCGGAAATTTTAACCGTGCCATCGAAACCGCCCGTGTCGCGGATAACGGCCATGCCGAAGAGAATGTTCATTAACGTGGATTTTCCCGCCCCGTTTTCGCCCAAAAGCGCGCGAATTTCGCCGGGTTTTACCTTTAGGGATACATTGTTAAGCACAACATTTTCGCCGTAGGCCTTGCGTATGCCTTCTAGCTCCAGCACATATTCGTCTTGCATATAACATTCCTTAATTTACAATTACAACTGGAAAAATTTCGCATTACACCGATAATGAAAAACCGCCCGTGAAGCAAAAAGTTACGTCAAAGGCGGTTCCAATCTAAGAAAACGCAGTCCCTAAACCGGGGTTTAGGGACTGCCGTGTCATGCCTCAAAACTAGAAGTCGATAAAGTTCGAAAGCACCAAGTAGAAGTTGTCGATGTAAGTGCCGTCGCCCATAGGCCAGTTGCTAAGGGTTGTCTGCCCGCCCATCTGAGCGGAAACATCGTTGACAATGCGCTGAAGCGCGGCGCGGTCGTGGCGACCGACCCGGCCTTCAAGGTATTCGATGGAGTACAGAACGCCAACTTCAACCAAGAGCATATTGATAGGCACAGGCCAAGTGGAGAAACGCCCCGCGCCGCCGGCTTCGTAAATGGCGGTCTGAAGCTGGGAGATTACAAACTGAAGATCACCTTCGCGGCCTTCCATTGAAATATTGAAGGCTGCCGGCAAGGCATGGAAGGGGCTGGGGCAGCACTGCAGCGGATAAATCCCGCCAAGAGCCGCAATCTGGGTGATCATCGGTTCCTGCATACCGCAGTTTGTGTTAAAGAAAGCCGTGTCCGTGCCGTGAGTCGCAATCCACTGGGGCATATTTTCCAAAATGAACATTTGCGCCTGGGCTACGCCTTCCGCCATCGGGTCCGGAGCGGTAAGCTCGATCCATTCCATGCCGTGCAGAGCCGCAGTTTCCATAAGCCCCTGGCGGCGGGCGGCGATGTTTACCATGCCCAAGTGCCGCGGGAAGGAGATGTGCGCGAAAGAAGTCGCGCCCATTGCATAAGCCTGCTCAATTATTACCCTGCCCATTGAAAGGTCGTCGGAAATCATGGCGATATCCGCGTGCTGGGCAAGCTCGGCCGGGGGTTCGTGGGTTACGCCCAAGAAGAAGAAAATCTCATCGCCAAAAAGCGCCCTTGTAGCCTGCATCGCGGCGATTGCGCCGGGAACAGCCTGCACGAACACGATTGCCCTGGCCCCTTGGTCTACCAGCGAAAGCACGTTGGAAATCGTTACGTCCATTTCCGCGCCAAAGTTGTCGGGATAAGTAATGCGGACAATGCGATCCGAACCAAAGCGCTCTTCCATCATACGCGCGGCCAGATACTCTTCTTCGCCCTGGGAGACCGTGCCGGTAATGATGCCGATCCTCCAATCCGCGCCTGCCGCCGCTCCCGGAGCCGCGCCAGTGCCGCCCTGCCCGCAAGCAGTCATTGTGAACAGCAGTGCCGACATGGCAACTGCGCCGATCGTGATTGATAAAAATCTTTTCATTTTCTATTTCCTCTCTAAATATCGATTTGCACGCTCATTACGCTTACAGCGTTAGTAAAGACTATCATTATTTTCGGCTCTTGTCAATAACTTGTGATTTTTTTTTGTTTTTTTTTGCAAATCCATATTTTTGACACAATTTTATGATAAGATGAGAGGGACAGTGGGGCATGACAAACGTATGGAACGACACGAACCTCGGAAATATCTCACACAAAGGCACGAAGACACAAAGGCACAAAGGAGGGATTGTGATAAGGTCAAAGCCTTCCTTTTGTCTCACATATAGAGCATAATAGGGGATAATGTAGGGATTAAAGCGGCACTTTCTAAGCAGAACTTTGTGCCTTCGTGCCTTCGTGCCTTTGTGCCTTGGTGTGATTAAAATGGGAGTAAATTCCGAGGCTCGAGCGTTCATGCGTTTGCCGTGTCGCCGGCCAACTTTTATTTTACGAAGGCTATATAATATGAAGAAAACGATTTTAGGCCGGCTTGGCTTTGCCGGCCGCAGCAATCAATATTCAAGACAACAAGGGGCAAGCAAAGCCTTACCAAATAAAACAATTTTTAGAGATAGTCCACAACCACAACTTAAAATTGGAGGGCGATAATAATGACTAAATACCACATAGACGTATTTTACAGCGAGGATGACGGGGGTTATATAGCCAACATTCCCGATTTGCAGCATTGCAGCGCTTTTGGGGAAACGCCCCAAGACGCTTTAAGGGAAGTTTTGGCAGCCCAAGAACTTTGGCTTGAAACGGCACGGGAAAATGGTTTTAAGATACCAGATGTAAGCTATAGTCCCTTATACCACAAAATAGCGCAATAACGGCCCGGCTACCATAAGTACACGATCATGGTTCCGGCGGCAAAATAAGTGGGAGTCCCCCTTGCGCCGCAGATATAGCCGGCTGTTTGGATTTGGATAAG
>JGI24700J35501_10930084_pt1 | contig 11341 bp, 11 predicted proteins | sample TergutTh196P1_FD_35501 | JGI IMG/M metagenome (IMG submission 35501) | reverse complement strand
GCCCCCGCCCCTGCCACAAAATCTCCGGCGGAGGCAGCGGCGAGCGCGGCTTCGACGGAGAAACCCCGCGCCCGCCGCTTAGAGAGGGAACGCTGATAACCGAGCCGGCATTGACACGAAAGCCGCCCTCTTGCGGCCGGCCGTCCACCGACACAAGCCCCTTGCGTAAAAATCTGTGCAGCAAAGCCAGCGGACAGTCGGGCAAAGCCTTGCGCAATACCCGGTCTAACCTGCGCCCGCTGTCATCTTCCCCAGTTGTAAGTTTCATGCAATATCATCATAATAGTATTTCCGGGGGCTTTCAATCCCAGCGGCATCGATTCCGAAAAAAGGAGACAGAAGGAGGCAGCATGAACCTAAAAACAAAAATCCTTACCCAGACGCTGGCCGCCTCGCTGGCTTTGGCTCTCATCTTGGTTGCCATTTTTCTCTTCTCTCTTGTGGAAATCAGGAACTCCGCCCTTAACATCTCCGCCGAGCTTGGAGACAACTTTGCCGACCTCAGCGTAGACGCGATGGAAGGCCAGTTCGTCTACAACATCGCGCAAACCGCCCGGGACATGGCCTTCACTCTGGATGAAAAGCTGGCAAGAATCGAATATCTTACAGAGGTCAAAGCCTACACCGCCGGCGCCATCTATACTTCCATAATGCAGTATCACCTTGCTACTGGTGGCGGCGCGGCGGAAGCAATCGACGAGAGCGGTTTAAGGCATATTGCCGAAATTCTAAGCCAGAGCGCGGCGACCGATTTGGGGGTTTCCGGCAGCATAATCGCAGGCGAGAGCGGATCGGTCTTCCAAATCGAGCAGGGGGAAGAGGGGGCCGCAGGCTTCCCGGCCGTCTACTTTGACCCAAGGGAAAGCGACTGGTACAAGGTTAAGCGGAGCGTTTTTTGGAGCCCCGTTTATTTTGACGAACACAGCGGCGCCCCCTTTCTTTCGGGGCTTGCGCCTTTTTTTGAAAGATCGACCGGGGAAGATGTCTTTAAGGGGCTTGTCCGCAGCACGCTTTCTATCGATGACTTTTCGGAAATTTTCGACATTGACTGGGAGGGCGACGAAGGCTACATTTTTTTGCTGGACGCGGACGGGGTAAACTTTTTCTCGCGTGGCAGGGCGTTTTTTTTCCCAGGGGGCTGCCGGCTGCTTGACGGGAAAAACTTTCTGCAAAGCGCGGACTTTTACTTGCGCGGCCTGGGCGCAAGCATGGTCGAGGGAGGGTTCGGCATTGTCGAAATGTTTATAGGCGGCTCCCCGGCTGTCGCCGCTTACAGCCCCATCCCCACGCTGGGCTGGAGCTTGGGCATCGTCATTCCCGTTTTGGACTTTACCGCGCCGGTTACGCTTATCGAGCAGAGAATAAAGGGGCTTACCGCGCAGGCGGCGGAAAATATCGACAGGCGGATTTTTCTTTTGGCCTGGATCGCACTGCCGGTGCTCTTGATCAGCCTTTTGGCCATCGCGCTTTTTTTCATCAGATTCACATCGACCATTGCAGACCCCATCCACGCGCTGAATGCCGGCGTGCGCGATGTCCGGTCGGGGAACTTTGACCGCGTGGTGTCGGTGGAAACGGGGGACGAACTGGAAGATTTGGCTTCATCTTTCAACATTATGACCGACCGTCTGCGCGAGCAGGTTTCCAAAATCTCGATAGACACGATAGAAAAAGAGCGGATTAGCGGCGAGCTTGATGTTGCCGCCCGGATACAGACCAGTATGCTCCCGCGCAAGTTTACGCCCTTTGCCGGAAAGAAAAACGACTTTGACCTTTTTGCTGCGGTCTACCCGGCCAAAGAGGTCGGCGGCGATTTTTACGATTTCTTCTATATAGATGAGGATCATTTTGCGATGCTTATCGCCGATGTTTCCGGGCAGGGGGTTCCCGCCGCGATTTTTATGGCCATTGCCAAGACGCTGATCAAAAACAACTTGAAAAACGCCGCCGAGCCGAATATTTCCATGCAAAACATCAACCAGCAGCTTTGCAAAATTAACTCCGAAACCATGTTCGTAACGGTCTGGCTGGGGGTTCTGGAGCTTTCCACAGGCAGGTTGAAGTTTATTAACGCCGGGCACAATCCCCCGCTTATAAAAAGGGGAAGCAGTTGTTTCGAGCTTTTGCAGACCCCGCCGGACACGGTTTTGGCCGCGCTGGACGGCACGGCCTACCAGTGCCGGGAGGTTACCCTGCAAGACGGGGATGCGATTTTCCTTTACACCGACGGAATCACCGAGGCGATTGACAGCCAGGGGAATTTTTTCGGCATTAACCGGCTGCTTGCCTTTATGAACGCCAATGCGAATCTGCCGCCCAAGGAGCTTTTGCCCGCCGTTCGCGCCGGCATAGAACATTTTTCTTGCGGGGCGGCACAGTTTGACGACATTACGATGCTTGCCCTGCGTTACGACCGGGAAAAGGCTGTGCGGACATTGCGCCTTACAGCGCGCCCCGGCGATTTGGCCGCTCTGATTCACTTCATCGGGCAGGACTTGGAGAGCATTCTTTGCCCGGAAAAAATCCGCCGGCAGATTGAGCTTGCGGCGGAGGAGATTTTTATCAACATTGGAAGATACGCCTACCAGGATTTTTACGGGGAGGTGCAAGTCGGCTGTTGTGTTCAGCGGGATGAAGGCAAGGTTTCGGTTTCGATAACATTTGCCGACTGGGGCGAGCCGTTCAACCCGCTGGAAGTGGAAGGGCCGGATTTGAACAACCAGCTTGAAGAACGCAAGATTGGCGGGCTTGGAATTTTGATGGTAAAGCATATAATGGATATTATAGACTACGAGTATGACGACGGGGTGAACCATCTGATTATGAAAAAGTCGTGGAAAGCGTAAAAGAGGCAGGTATGACGATAGAATTCAGGCAGATTAGTGAAACAAGCATAGAACTCTCGCTGGTCGGGCGTTTGGATGCGATAACTTCCCCCATGCTCGAAAAAAAGCTGAAAAAATGGGTGGCGGATGCAACGGACATTACCCTTGACTTTTTGAACCTAAACTATATTTCCAGCATGGGGCTTAGGGTGCTGCTTCACGCGCAGAAAAAAATGAAGGAGCAAAACCGCAAGCTTGTGATAAAAAACATGGGCGACGGCGTGCGCGAAATTTTCGAAATAACGGGTTTCATAAACATCATGACCATAGAGTGAAGGGCGCACACGGAGCTTTGCCTTGCGACCGGCGGGGGCGTGTTGACCGGGCTTCCCTAGCTGGTCGGCACCGCCTGGGGCGGCCGGCAGGGGCTTTCTCGCCGGGGCCGCGCTGGGCGGCGCGATCCTGCGCTTGAACAATAAGCGACTTTCGGTTAGAATATTACCGTACAATAAACCCAAAACAAAAAGGATGAATTATGTCAAAAATTCGCTTTGCTTTTGCGCTTGCACTTGCAACGATCTGCATTTTGCCGCTGTTGGCCGCTTGCGAAAGGGATCAGCCGGGGGCGGAAACCGCCGCTTTGCCGCCGCCGCAGGCCAATGCCGTGCAGGCGGCCGCCGCGCAGTGGGCCGCCGAGCAGGGGGCAGCCGAGCAGCCATACACAGCAGCCGAGGAAGCGGCCGTCCGGCTAACATGGCAGGAGGCCTACGCCGTGTTCTTGCGCGAGCTTATGCAAGTTACAGACTTAACATGGCGGCAGGCCTACGCCGCGATTCTGCGCGAGCTTGCCACTGTTATAAATGTTATAGACCATTGGGGACCGGGGTGGACTGCCTACGGCAGTTTTTTCCTATATGACATAGACGGCACTGGCACTCCAAATCTGATCGTTTTTAGCGCGGTAAGCGATTCTGTTACTCCCCACAGCGCTTACGCTTGGGATTCTGGTGCTCTTAGCCCGATCGAGTTGGGGGATATGCCGGAGTTATTGGGGAGCTTTTTGGTGCCGCCCGGGGACACAGGCATTGTCGCGGTCATGTCGTTTCCAGGCGACGAGATGGCGCGCTTTCATTGGATGGAGCTTGAAGACGGCATATTCCGCCAGCGCGTATCTGGAATGACCATGCATCGGCCGGAGGATAATGACGACTGGCACGGTCCGTGGCGGGACTTTTACTTTATTGACGGGCAGGAAGTCAGCGTGGATGAATTTCGTAGCGTTTTCCCCCCCGGCCTCTGGGACGGCTTCCAACGGATGTGGCGAATTACAGAAGAAAATATCCAAAACGTGGTTTTAGGCGGTTAGGGGGGCCAAGCGAGGAATTTCCCACCATGAAGCACACGGAGCTTTGCTTTGCGAGCGGCTGCCCTCAACCCCGGTGATAACGCCCCAACCGTTACCGGCAGCGCAGGCCGCAGCGGGATCGAAATAGGTCTTTTGGGCAAATTTCCTGTGGAGCTTTCCCCCGCGCCGCGCTGCCAGGGGCGTTTTTTTGAAAGCCGGGGGCGGACTATAGACAAAACTACGCGCATGATGTATATTTAAGTAATGGAAGGGGATTTCCGGCGGTGTTTTGCGCCGAAAACTAAGAAAAGGTGTTGTTATGGATTTTTATAAGGAAGAATCGAATGTTATTCCGGTTGACGGTAAAAACTTCGTAGGCATTGGCAAGATAGCCTTTTTTTCAAATGCAGAATGGAATATTCCCCACCTTCATTTTATGGTGGACAAAACCGCTTCCGGCAATTTTGAGGCTACCCTTCTCGAATTTGGCCTTGTTTCTTGGTCTGAGGCTTTGGACGGCTCGATAAAAAGTTTGGTAAAGCAGGCTTATTCGTATATTCTTTCCGCAATGGAAAAAACCGGGTTTGACCATTTTATAAATGAGGTGGATAATCACGCGATGGACGGCTATTGGAGGCAGTACCGGAAAATCGACTTTTCTTTAGCCCGCAACGGTTCTAATTTAAGTCATGACATGGATGCCCAGTTTGTACGCGCCCTAAAATTGATGATTTCGGAAGAAACAGCAAATTTAATTACAAAAATGGCAACGGAAAACCTTGACGCGCTTAAAGCCGAGTACGAAAATATTCCAGCGTTATCCGATTTCTTCTACACTGAAATCAAGGCCGTTGCATGACCCCAGACTTATTGGATGCCGAATGTGTAATCCGACATCTTGCCGGGTTTAGTACCAGGACTTTTCCGTAACGACAAAGTCCAAGGGCGCGTCCCAGGGGTCTGTCCACAGGCCTTCGATGTGTTGGGCTTCAAAGGCTACGGCAATCTTGACGGCTTTTTCGCATTGAGGCAGGTAGCGGTCGTAGTAGCCGGCCCCCATGCCGATACGCATTTTGCGTTTTCCGTCAAAGGCCACGCAGGGCACTATCACAAGCTCGATTTCGCTTGGGGGGATTATTTGCGACCTATTTTCCACCGGGAACTTGATTCCGAACTTGCCCACCTCAAAATCTTCCGGGCTGTTTGGCAGGGCGGCGAGCATTCTGCCGTCTTCATGGCAAACGGGGTAAGCGAGCCGCTTGCCGTTTGAAGCCGCCCACTCGTTGAAAAACGCGGTGTCAACCTCGCCCGGAAAAGACTGGTAGGAAAAAATCAGACCCGCCGATGCGTAGCCGGACGCTATCAGTTTTTCCGCGATTATACGGCTGAACCGTGCGGCTTCGGTTTTATCAAGGCCTTCCCTGCCTTGCTTTCCCGCCTTTCTCTGCATTTTTTTTACGTCATAGCCCTGCGACATTTTTGCCTCCTGCCGGCGCTTCCTCTCACTGTTCCAACTCAACCCTTGACAGCCTTGTTGCAAAGCGGTACACTGTCATTATGAGTGATACGCCTAGGCAAGTATACATTGAGCCGACGACGCATTGCAACCTGCGCTGCGAGATGTGTTCGCACAAACACAAAAAAGACGAGGCGGCGCACATGGATACGGCCGTGTTCGACAAGCTGATCGCGGAGCTGCCCGGCTCGGTTGCACGAATATTTTTCGCTGGCATTGGCGAGCCGCTTGCCCACCCGGACATTATCCGCATGGTAAGGCAGGCCAAGGGCGCAGGCCGCCGGGTGGAGCTTATCTCCAACGGTATGCTGCTTTCCCGCGATGTCGCCGCCGAGCTTGTCGCGGCCGGTCTTGACACGCTTTGGATTTCGCTGGACTCGACCGAAGTCGAAAGTTTCGAGGCGATTCGCGCGGGCGCGGATTTCTCGACTATTATGGAAAATATTCGCGGCTTTAACCGGCTGCGTTTTTATCCCTACAACTATACGCCGCGTTACGCCCGCCCCAAGGTGGAGCTTGGGGTGTCCTTTGTGCTTATGAAGAGCAATTTGGAGCAGTTTTCCAAGCTATTGAAGATGGCCGGCCGGCTGGGTATTTCGCGCATTAAGGCCTCGCATCTTATTCCTTACGATGTGTCGCAGGTTTCCCAGGCTGTCTATTCGGACATTCTTGACAGGGATATGTACAGCCGGCCGGGCATGGTAACGGCCGATGTTGACATTCCGCACTTGGATGTTGCAGACATGAAAAACATTCTGCCGTTTATGGCCGACCCGGGGCTTTCGTTTTCGATTATGAACACGCCGCTGCACATTAAGCAGGGGCAGTGTCGGTTTATAACCGAGGATATTGCTTTTGTGCGTCAAGATGGCGCGGTTTGTCCTTGTATGTCGCTGTTGCACGAAAGCACTGTGTACCAAGGGGGGAACCGCCGGATTGTTGGACGCAAGATTCGGCCTTGCAGTTACGGCTCTATAACGGAGCAAACGCTGTCGCAGATTTGGCAGGGGGCGGACTACGCGGCTTTCCGGGAACGCGCGGCAAACGCCAGTTTTTCCCCCTGCGCCCGCTGTTCGCCCGATATGTGCAACTATATTGAAGGCAACGAGGCGGACTGCTACAACAATCCCTTCCCCACCTGCGGAGCCTGTCTTTGGGCGCAGGGTCTTGTGCAGTGTCCGTAGGGGAGGGGAGGGGGGGATTTACCCCAATAAAACTCACGCAAAGGCACGGAGTTTTGTTTTGGAAACATGGTTGCCCGGCAAAGCTTTCTCGCGTGCTGGGAACTGAATTTCCCGTTTGGCAGCCGGCTTCCGTGCGACAATGGGACAACTTGAAGGGAGTGGCCATGAATATAGTGATAACGAACAATCCGATGGTGCGCGACAAGGCGAATATGCCGGCGGGCTTGTACAAGATTGAGTTTTTCGACACCGATTACTTGGGCGTGCTAAAGACGGCGCGGGACAAAGTTCACCTAGGACACGCTCTTTTGACGCACCCGCTTTCCGGCAGCGTAAAGCCAGGGGAAACGCCCTACAAGACCGTAATCGTAAGCGGCGACACAGGCCAGCTCGACGAAAAAGCGCTCTCTATTATAGAAGAAAGCATACAAACCTGCCTAAAGCTGGCTACCGGCGGCGGCGCGGGTAAGGCCGTCCGGGAGGATTTGCTGGCCGACTTCCAGCTTGTGGACTACAGCCTTGTTTTTTAGCCCGGCGGCCGCCTGCACCGGGAGCTAATCGTGGAGCGGCTGCAGGAGATTTTCTGTTTGCCGCCAGTCCGGGAAAACCTCTCGAAATTCGCTTTGGGAAACCTCTGTGCTGTTCAAAACGTATCTCCAACCGCCATAAGGCGTTGTATGGTACAAGCCTCTTTGCGATACAACCAACCTGTCGCCTTTAAGCACCGAGCGGACATAAAAAACAGTATCTCCTCCCCAAAAAATGTCAATGATTCCCGGTTCGTTATCTAGCGGTTTTAAAATACGTTGAATCTCTGAAAGATGCTGGCCTCCAATATCAATGTTTATCAGTTCTCCATCCCTAAAAGTATGCATAACTACAGGGTTTAGAGCCAAACTTTCCCCCACAAAAACACGGTGAAAAACAATCAATTCTGGCGTGCCATCTCCGTCAACATCGTGCATAACAAAGTATCCGGGCATTAAAAAATGCCCGCTTTCAAACAGAGTTCTGTAATGCTGGAGTACCGCCTCGTATACCGGTTGCCACGGCTTTGGGTTGCTTTCTTGCCTTGCCGCTTCGTTTCCAGCGCAGGCTGCCAATACGAACACCGGTATCAAAATATATCGTAATCGTGCTGTTTTCAAATTTGTCCCCCCCTTATGTTTGGAACTTTTATTACGGAAACCTCTAAGGAAACACTGATTAACTCGAAGCTAATCAGTGTTTCCCGCGGACTTTAGTCCGATGTATTTGCTCATTTCATTGCACAAAATACGGGTAAGAATCAATGATTCGGATTTTAATCCGCATCATTGATGGGATTTAATCATTGCTTTCGTAACAACTTTGAAGTTTAGAGGTTTCTTGCAAATGGACGCTAAACAGGCAAATAGTGTTTAGGGTTAAGCTTCTGAAAAGGAAGCCCATTATTTGCCAATCCGCTACATGAACCTATGAGTGAAACGCTTTTGAGTATACCTGCGTCTTGTTCCGCTCTGTATCCGTCTCTGTTTTTTACAAAAATGACTTCAAAGTGCAAATGTCCCCCTTCTGAAGTTAGCCTCATACTACCATCTCTTCTTAAACCAATACCTGTTTGCCCCACAGTGCCCAATAAATTACCTTGGGCAACACGGCTTCCTACCTTTAGCTCGGTCGAAATGGAATGCATATGAACGTATCTGGTAAAATACCCGTTGCCATGCGCCAAAACAATATAATTGCCGGGGCCGACAGAAGTATTATTGTCATTTGAACCAACTGTGTAGCTTAATTGCGAAACTACCCCGTCAGCTACAGCCGCTATAGGCTGGCCTACTGCCCAGCCTCTGTAAAATTCAATGCCGTTAAATATATAGAAGTCGCTAAGTGCAGTCCAGCCAGGATAATTTTGACTTGGCTGGTTCTGTATGTCAACGGCGCAGTGTCCTTCATGAAACCCTTGGGATATTGCCGGCCTGCCAGCCCTTACAGGCCAGATAAAATCCTGAAGTCCTTCGCGAATTTCTTCACCTGCTTCAGCTTCCCACTGTCTTTGCGCTTTTGCCTTTGGTTCTGTCCCCGGCTTTTTGACGGTTACCACAGGCTGCTCGCGCGTATCGTAAAAATCCTTGTTATAAAGCGCATCTTGTTCGGGGTACCCCATTCTCTTCTTGACCAATTTATACGTCAAAACCCCAGCCCCAACGCCTGCCAGTCCGCCAGCCAACAGCCTAAGCGCTTTAGACCGCTGCGTAGCTTCAGGCTGTTTCTGCGCACCTTCAAAACCAGCCCCCAGTCTGTACATCTTTTTTGGAAGAGTCAAAAATCGCATTGAGCAATTTATACCCCCCGACCCCAGCTCCAACGCTTGCTAATCCGCCCGCCAACGGTGGAAGAGCTTTCCCCCACCTAGTTTCTTTCAAATTCATTATTCTTCCTCCGTTCAAATATGCGCTGGAAGCTCTCTTGAAGACCGCTTCCAGCAGGGTAAAACTTACCACTTTATGCTATTATAACACTTTCTGCAAAAATGTCAAGAGGTTTGTGAGGTTTTTTCGACTTTTTTAGCCCGGCGGTGGTTGCGCCTATAGAGCTTCTCCCCTGTGCCGCCCCTTTGTGCCTTAGTGCCTTTGCGCCTTTGTGTGAGATACTTCCGAGGTTCATGCGTTTGTCGTGGGCGCTTTTGGGCAGTAAAATATCCGGCGGAACCGTAATTTTTTGCAAAAAATCTGTAGACAGCGGCTGATTGCTGTGTTAAAATGAAATTACTGTATGTGGAGCGCGTTTAAGCTCACAGATTTTTAGACCGGGCGGCAGCTTGCCGCAAGGAGCAAGGGAATAATTTTTTGGAGGTTTCTATAAAATGTACGATATTGCGGTTATAGGGGCAGGACCTGCCGGGCTTGCGGCCGGGCTTTATGCGGCGCGGGCAAAACTTAACGTGGCCATCTTTGAAAAACTTGGCGAAGGCGGGCAGCTTGCCATAACTGCCGACATAGAAAACTATCCGGGGGCGCAGGAAGGCGTAACCGGCGCGGAACTGGCGCATCGAATGAAAGAGCAAGCCTTGCATTTTGGCGCGAAAATCGTCAAAGACACGATAAACGCAGTCGAGCTTGCCGGCAAGGTAAAAAAAATCACCGGCGCCAAAGAGCGTTACGAGGCAAAAACCGTCATCATCGCAAACGGCGGCAAGGCGCGGCCAATCGGCTGCCCGGGCGAGGCGGAGCTTGCCGGCAAAGGCGTGTCCTACTGCGCCACCTGCGACGCGAACTTTTTTCAAGATTTGGAAGTCTTCGTGATCGGCGGCGGCGACTCGGCGCTGGACGAGGCGATGTACCTGACAAAGTTTGCAAGAAAAGTCTATATCGTGCACAGGCGGGACGAATTCCGCGCGGCAAAATCGATACAAGAAAAAGCCTTGAAAAACCCGAAAATCGAGGTTGTCTGGGACAGCGTGGTGCAGGAAATCAAAGGGGACGGCGTGGTTGAATCCATCGTGCTTAAAAACGTCAAGACCGGCGAGATAAAAGAACACCCCGCCAGCGAGGATGACGGCACTTTCGGCATCTTCCCCTTTATCGGCTTTGATCCGGTGAGCGAGATTTACAAGGGGCAGGTTACAATGGACGGCTCCGGCTACATTGTCGCCGACGAAAACATGAAGACGAACCTTCCCGGCGTTTTTGCAGCAGGGGACATTCGGGTTAAGGCTTTGCGGCAGGTTGTAACGGCCGCCGCAGACGGGGCGATTGCCGCTGTTATGGCGGAAAAATATATCGAGCACGGCGAATGATTTGGAGACAGGGAAACGCCGGCCGGCATCAAGCGGGGCGGCGCTTCCCCGGATTCGGTTCGCCATAAATTAATTCAGGAGGCGGGTTAATGCTACTAGTGGACAAGGATACTTTTCAGGCGGAGGTTTTGGAGGCGCCAGGGCTGGTGCTGGTTGACTATTTCGGGGACGGCTGTGTGCCATGCCAGGCGCTTTTGCCGGATGTGGAAGCGCTTGCGGAGCAGTACGGCGGCGAGTTGAAGTTTGTCAAACTGAATACTTCCGGCGCAAGAAGGCTTGCGATCACCCAAAAAGTTTTGGGACTGCCGACAATCACTTTGTACAAAGGCGGCGAAAAGCTGGAAGAGTTGACAAAGGACGATGCCGTCAAGGAAAAAATCGAAGCGATGATTAAAAAGGCGCTTGGGAAATAACAAAGGAGGCATTTCATGAAGTTAGAGCTTGGCAAAATCAATATAAAAAGCGTCAAACTTGGCGATAAAACCGAGGTTTCCGGCGGTGTTTTGACGGTTAGCGAAGACAGCGTCAAAAAGCTGGTGCTGGAAGACGAGCAGATTAAATCGGTAAGCGTGCAGATTGCCCTGCCGGGCGAAAAAACGCGGATAACGCCTGTAAAAGATGTTGTCGAACCCAGAGTGAAGGTTTCGGGTGGGGGGGGGGGATTCCCCGGTATGCGCAGCAAGGTTGAAA
>JGI24700J35501_10930085_pt1 | contig 11344 bp, 8 predicted proteins | sample TergutTh196P1_FD_35501 | JGI IMG/M metagenome (IMG submission 35501) | reverse complement strand
CGAAACATGTCGCCCATGTAATATATAAAAGTAGACTAATAAAAACAAAAGGTGTGTTTGACTGAAATTGACTAATTTTATTGAGTTTAGTAAACACCATTAAACTCCGGGATGGTAAACACAAAATTTAAGAAGAATAGTGTAGGAACCAAGCAAAACTTTTCATTACCTTTTACCAGCCCTTAGCAATATGAAATCTGATGGGATGCTGGGGTATAAATGTACATAAAGATATGCATGAAATATATAAGGCAGCATTACAGATGTGGGAATGGTACAGACATTGAGGTTATGTCTGATAAATTAACCTTTACCATCGTAAGAGATCATGTGCTGATCTATAAAGTTTGGTCTGTGTGTGTTTACTTGGTAGCCATTAAAATGTCCATGTTAAGCCAGAAAAACTCAGACCTTCCATAGGTACAACTGGCATATAAATTCAACTCGTCAAGGTTAAACATAGCCAGAATTCGTTTTTTGTGTCAGCGGTTGTGTATTTTCTGTTATATAGGTATATTATAGTGGCCTGTAATCTGCCAGTCATACTGTAGAGCCCTTTTAGCACTTACAGACATGTTCACTCTTTCCATAGGACTGGAATTTGCATACTCTGCTGCTCCACGCCCACTGCAAGGAGTAGCTATGGGCATGTTTTCTGCCATGGAAGGTGTTGGGTCTCTACTTGGCACAACACTTATCTCATCGCTGAGTCCTGTGTGGATCCGACATGATGCTCAGCACTTCCAGGGTCATCTAGATTACTATTTCTTCCTGTTGGCAGGAATACAGGGTGTAGCATTTATTCTGTTTGTCAGCTGGTTGCTGGTTAGGAGGTATCGCAGCATGAGGCAAATTCCAGTTGGTAATTCAACATAGTTTCTAGTCATAAAATGTACTGGTTGCGTATCTACTGGAAAAATTCATCTATAAGTAATGTTATACATGCATATATTTCAGAATGTCTGGTAAGTCCTGTTGCAGCAGCTAACCTCCATGGGATTCGGGAGAGAATGTATTCATACAGGGTCCTTACTTTATCTAGCCCCTATTGGTCACTTCCTGTTGGCTGTGTTACTGCATGGAACTAGGCTTACTCACTGAGCTGCCCAAACCCAATCACACACAGAGGTTGTTACATGCCTGTAGGTGTGAAGTCAGTCTTCATTCACAGTGGCTATAAGAAGATAGCCAACCAAATCCATGGACCAGTCATCCTTGAGAAGCTAACAGTTCCCCAGCTAGTCAAGAATTTCCTGCATCGTATGGAACCCGAAGGTTCACTACTGCAGTCCCAAGTGCCTGCCACCTGGCCCTGTCCTGAGCCAGACCAATCCATTCCATTCTCTCCATCCTCTTTCTTGAAGATCCATTTTCTTATTATACTCTCATTTGTGCCTAAGTCTTCCAAGTGCTCGCTTTCTCCCAGGTTTCACCACTGAAACCCTACATATACCTATCATCTTCCCCATACATGCTACATGCCCCACCCATTTCATTCTTGATTTGATCACTCAGATAATGATCCTGTAAGTGTCATTGTACATTCAGATGAAAGCTTCCTAATACAAATGTTCCAGACATGACAGCAATTTACAGACATGTGAAGAGGGTCTGAGCAACAGGTTCCATACTAGACAGGAAGAGATTAGGCAGCATACATGTGCTAACTGAGGAAAAACTTGAAATTTGTGCTTGGATTGGAAACATCTCCAAGAAAACCAATGATTTGACTGGCACAACAAATGATCATGTCTGCATCATTAGCATGAACTGCAACAAAACTGGAACATCTGACCACATAAGACGACTGTGGTTATGATGGATCACAAAGCAAAAGTGAGCTTTTCCAGCAAGACACTGAAACAGCTCTCAATTTAATTAAAGATCATACCAAAGCACAACATAACAATGAATGAAAGATGATCTCTTCCTGGCACAACGTACGATTTTGATGCCATCCCCAATACAAGGATTATTACTATATGTGTTATCTTTCAACATCAGGCACGAGTGAAAAATAAAATTCTGATTATTGGTTCATTCCAGTTGTTTGCTTGAGACAATAAATGTATGCAGTCTGTCTAGTGACCAGTGATATATACCAGACAAATGAAGGACTCTGTAGAAACACATGCATATGCAGATATTTCCATTTTTTGCCTGGGATACCATTGTTTTGCATGCTTATATCATGAAACAAGTAGCTGAAACTGTATAAAGAAGTACTAACACTTAAACTAAAAAGACTGGAAGTCATTTTTGTAATTATAAAAAAATTCAGGAATGAGAATTTAAATTGTGTCCAAAAACTGTGCCATGATAGTGCACATTGTGCACATTGTTTTAACTGCCATATATACTGGCAAGAATACAGAGGACATTCCATAACATCTTGGGGTTTGTCCTTTAGGTCTGAGTTATGAAAGAGGAAACCAATACAGAAGTTGCAGACACTCTTGCTTTCTAATTTTATATATATATATGTATAACTGCATATAAATTGAAAGGACAACTGTTGGTGAATGAAGGAGATTAAAACAAAAATTCTATCCATAGTAATGGAACAGTATATACTATATACACACACAGTGAATATACTGTATATACATCTGTTCTGTTCTGCTGTGTGTGTGTGTATACATGCACATAGGCACATGTGTGTGTGTGTGAATTTTATTTTGTCCCTGAGTACTGCAGCTGTTGTTGAAGTATTACTGCCTATATAGGATGCCGGTCGAAGTATTAATGCCTATGTAGGAAGCCTGTATCTACCAGGAATTTTAGAGTCGGTTTTCTTCTGCAGTACAACTTTATTTTATGGAGGAGTCTAGAAGTGCCAACCTCTTGCTTCTCAGCTGGCTTGGCTTTGCTAAAAATATTTCTCATCACATAACAGAGCTTGTCTTTATATATTCAGCAGTTTCTGTTTGAATATTTTCTGTCATTTCCAACAAAGAATGTGAATTGTTCACACCAGCTCTGTCTTTTGGTGGCCTACATTAATAATAATTATACAGATTCATATCTGAAGATAGGGGGCCACAGCCTGTGAATTATTGTGAGTTGCCAAATACCTCTTATAATAAGGTCACTGAGAAATTTGCTGTGTGCCATGGCTCTGTCCTGAATGAGGGATCGTTACATTTTTTGTAGTTTTCTGTCATTTCCCTGAAGAATTAGTGTCAGAATGAATCAAACACTGTATTATCTCAATAGTTGACAGTGACATTAAATAACACACTTACAAAAAAAAAGAGTTGAAGTCATCTTCTCTTCACAACAACAAGGGCCACATGATTTTGTGTGCACTCACCGCACACCACACTCCCAACTCAAAGTCATGCAAAGGAGCTTTGAAAACAACATTGGAATTTTCAGACCACCAATATCTGTGTTTTGCCTGTTAATGCTCCAGGTGTAACTTGCTTCACCCAAGAAAGAAACAAGGTTTGGATCAAGAAATCCATTATTACCAGTTCTTGAAACCACTTGCTTCTTATTCTGGAGGAAAGACTTCTTTTATAGCTTATGGCCACAATTTCACATAGTTTTCTGTTATAGTGTTTCCTACCGTCTAATGCAGTACACCAGTACTAAGTGCAACGTTCTTCACTTGGCACCATTCTAATATATCACTACAAAATAATATAACTGTCTGTCTGTCTATTCCTCTTTGTGTTCTTAAGCATCTGAAGTATGTATACTTCTTTGAGACATTCCATATGTCATTGCTGCTGCAGAACCAGATAAGAAGTTTGAGGAAAACAGTAGAGAACTGGTTGTGATAATTAGTCATAGAATTCAGTGTAGATGTTGTGAGAAACAAAGTTAGTATAGAGTTAGAATGAACAAGTATGAATAAGGAAAAATACAACTGTTTTTAAGTTAAAGATAGACATGACAATACTGTTTTGAAATTATTCACTATGTGCATTTTGATAAGTATTCGTTTATAAAACCAACTAAATGCACAGGTTACAAACACATTTTAAAGTATGGTCTCTCACTGCTGCCACATGTTTCAGCATGTCTGTGCCAAATTCAGGGAGTTCATACACTAGATTTAAAGCTTGCTGGTGTATAACAAATTACATCATAATACTCATTAAATAAGGCATTCAGCAGCTACACTTGAAGTTCAGCATGGATAATACATAAACGTATTGTAACATATAAACCATTACTTATGCATCATATTGAGCAATATGATATATATGTAATGCTTTTATAATATGTTACAGTATATTTATATATTAACCACCCTGCACGTAGAATTTCAGTTCCATTGTATAGTTCATTATTTACTGTACAAATGTAAACAGTTACTGTTATGATTATTTTTTAAAGAAAGGAATTTAGGGAGTTTTATTTTGAAATTTGTAAAAATTTTTATGATTATGATTAAGCCCCCAAATGATTGGGTTTTTTAATATACATCCTATTATTATTATTGTTGTTATCATTATTATTATTAGTAGTAGTAGTATAGTATTAAATGCATACTGATAGATAATTTATTATTTGTATGTATACGTTGTATGTATACAGGTGTTTTTAAAATACACAGCACCACATTAAGAGCATGTTCTGTGCACACAAACACTATAAACATAGGACCTTGGATACCAAATCTGAGTTTCAGCCCACTTTGTTTTGGAAGCAAAAAGATAAAAGAAAAGCACATACCCCTGACAAGAAAAGTGTATATTTACAAATCACTGTTTTTTCTTTGTACACTTAGGTAGTGAACCAACAAATGCACACTGATAAAGTATGCTGGAACATGTATTATTAATCTCCTATTTGTTCCGGTCGTCTCTACAACCATAATCACAGTGCTGTACAAGAACAAAATTGCATAAGTAAAATCACTTAATGTTATAGTGATTATCTCAAGCACTCCCTTTGGTTGTAAAATGTTTACTTATGCAACTTGGCATTTTGTTTATATTTTATCAATATTCTTTTCGAGCACCGTGATTATGCTTGCAGCGGCGAGTGAAACATGTAAGTCATTAATAGTGTATGTTAAAGCATATTTTACCAGTGCATGTTTGTTGGTTCACTACATAAGTGTGAATATAGCTTTAGTGCACAGATATGGAACATTAAGGTCACTGTTTTTGTGTGTATTGTTTTGACAGCACACTGCATAGCTCACTAAATACTATTATGCACTCAAAAGCTTCAGGAATGTTACAAATTAACTTCTATTTGTGTACCCTCTGTGATAGTTCCATTATATCATTAACTGCCATAGCATACACTGCTTCTAAGATGGCCCAATAAATGAAAATCCTTTGGGTTTCAAGTCAGGTGATCTTGCTGTCATGCATGTGGTACACCTTTTGCTATCTATCATTCCAGATATTTGTTGCTTGGATTTGTTCTGTAGCAATGCTCAAATGAGGTGGTATACCAGTGTTTATAAACCCAATCCATGCTGTGGTCTGCAGTGAGACATTCTCTGGTAATTATGTAAGGGTGGTATGTAAATATTCACAATAAACTGATTTTGCCAGCCCCTCCTGGGGAACATTAAGACCTACCAGTGTATCACCTATTATAGCCACTCACACCTGTTTTTCTGCATTGAACATATCCCTGCAGAAGCACTACATATTTCAGGAACATCCTGTATATAAGATTAATGATTTAAGACAAAAACTGTATAATTTATGACTTCCATAATGTGATTCTGTGATTTCCCCGTTTATGGAGATATAAATAAGCAGCACAGAAAAACATCAATTTAGGTGATTTTCAAGTTATATTATTCTTCTACATCATCATCATCATGTAGCTATCGTGGAGCTGGGCCACTTGTTGACACATTCTGGTCTCATACATCCAGAAGTCTTTTCAGTGGTGTACCCTGGTTCCTTCTGCCTTTTGGTGTGTAGTTTTTCCTATTTTTATTTTTCTTATAGTGATGGAACGTTTGTAATGACTCAATAGGACTTATCAGTGACATTCAGTTATAGACATGGAAATGGCAGCAAATATGAAAATTATGAAATATTAAAAGACTGCTTATCTAAGTGCTTTTTATTCTTATTTATTATGACAAACAAAACCTTAGTAGGCAAATATAATATAAAATACACAAGACAGGAGAGAGCACTTTGTTCTGTAAGAGATACTGCATTACACAGTTCTTAGGAATCTCTCTTATTTCACATACTTTATATCTGTATCAACCAAGTACCGAGTATAATGTATTACAAATGTCATACACATTTACTCATGAGGCTGTTCAGTAGTTGAAACTTCTTATCTTTCACATGTATAAATTCTATCATGTACTGTATTACATGTATATATTGAGTTTCAACTATGTAGATTTCAGATACATGAAATCACACTACCATCAATATACAGATTGTATATGTAAATACATATGAAATGCTGTATATTACCCCAATATTATGAGACCTTCATATAAAGCAATAAAAAATATAAAATTTACAATGAAATAAATGTATTTTTATAGACTCAGGAATTGCCTGGTAGTATTCAGCTGAAAATGGTACAGAAGCTCATCACATACTCACTGCTGAACTCCATTTACTTGAGGGCACGTAATCCGGTTGTGATCCATCTGCCAAAGGCTCATCAAGCTTTAATTGTCACGTATGATTTGTGGCTTATAGTTAGGCTGTGCAACTTTTGCTAATGATTCAGCATAGAGATCAAAACGCTGTGTCATCTGAAACAGGCAGATGTTACAGTTATGTTACACAGAACTGTAATGCTAATTAGGAAGATGAGTGTTTTGATATATTAATCAGTATAAGATTAGGCAAGCTACTACATATGTAAGTTATTTGTTTTGGAGGCTGCACCGAGGCTGCAACCTGACTTTCCCACCAATTAAAAGCTGAAACCTCTAAAATACAGTTTCTGCCAGGAGTAGAGTTTCAAACTTCTTTTTCTGTCTTGATGTACAAAGTTACTAAAATATATGGCCATCACTACTGCAATGTAATTTATGTTTGAGCCTCAGGAATACCTTTATTATACAATAAAAATATACTGTATTCTTGAATCTCTTGAGTATGAACCATCATGCAAACTACTACTAATATCTCACACAATTCAAGGTTTATTTATATTTATTAGACCCAACACAAACATAGTAAATTAGGCAAGTAACTAATTGTTTACCATATTGAAAGGACATGGTAAACTGAGAATTGCAAGTTTTTCTGTAAAGAACAAGATTTATATGTCAAAGTCAGGTATTTCTTCTGCACGAGATGGCTACACTATCGTAAGTTATCTGACTGTATGAACACAGTGGACTATAAGAGAGTAAGGATAATAGGCTAAGAAATGCCATATGGGTGTTCGCAGATTATTGGGCAAATTTCTTGTATTCAGAGACAGTAAACTTAATTCCTGTACTACAGGAAATATACATATGCCAGATATTACAGTCACTGTTGCCAAAGGGCATAAAAAGGAGCCCGTGGAGATGGTGAAGTAAGAACAGACATGATGAAAGCATTTAGACAAATAGGAATGCAATGAATACAGCACAGTTCTGATTTAAAACTACTCACTCAAAAGATTTACTGCCAGACTTATATATATATATATATATATATATATGTATAATTTTCCCAAAATTATATATTTGTATATTATTTGCACAGATATTTTAAAATGTATTCAGTAAAGAAGTAGAACTGCAGTTTTTCCCACATATTACACAACTGTAGTTTTCAGGAGCATTTGCAAAATTGTGAAAAGTGACTTAGTTTCATCACATCTGTCTGTCTGCATGGAACAACTCGGCTCTCACTGGATGGATTTTCATGAAATTTGAAATATTAATATTTTTCCAAAATCTGTCTAGAAAGTTCAAATTCATTAAAATCTGTCAAGAATAGTGGGTACTTTAAATGAAGACCAATACTCATTTTGGATCATATCTCACTCAGTTCTTCTAAGAATGAGAAATGTTTCAGACAAAAGTTGTAGAGACAAAACGCGTTTTATGTTAAATAACTTTTTTGGAAATCCTGCAATTTATGAGATAATGTGCAATAATATAGTAGAGCCAGGCAGGCCACAGATGACAATATGGCGCAAGTGCCTTGCATACTGGATACCTAAGTCTATAAACACACACTCAGAATATGTAATACGTATTGCTTTTTCACTGCAACAGTGGTTGCATGAACACACCTCAATGTTACATTATGTGTACATTGCCTGTCTTGTTCTAATTGTACTCACAAAGTATTATGTGGATATTTTATACATCCCAACATTTATGGATGAATTTTTGTTTTAAAAAAAAAGTGTGTAAAATTATCCAAGTAAATACAGTACAATGTGATCTACATATAAGGTCTCTGGAAAATACCAAAATGAGTGAAGTCTTAAATGAAGTAATCTTGACACTGACATTATTCACTTGGGGTCATTTAAATTGAAAGTTAATTGAAAGAAAACCTTAATTGAGAGGCATTAATGGGGATTCCACTGTACCATCACCACAACAGTAACAAAAACTAGACGTTCTGTCTGCCATAGGTAAGGAGATAAATCTACATATGTACACACAATAAAAACTAGAGAAGTGTGCATGTCTTTACAACAGATGCTTGACAAAATAACATGAAGATAGCTAATAAACCCTTGAATGTGTGGCCAAGTTAAAGTATTTGGAAATAACAGTGACAAACCAACATATTTATTAAAGGTTTACAGCACATTAAATCAGGGGAATGCTTGTTGCCATTAAGTTCAAAATCTTCTCTCTCCTATATGAAAAACTCAATATCAAAGAACACCAAACTGTAATTTCCTCCATTGTTGTATACTGGTATGAAACCAGTCTGTTACTCTCAGGGAAGAACAGGTGTTCATTGTTTGAGGAAAGGATGCTGAAAAGAATATTTGAACATGAGACAATAAATAACAGGACAGTAAAATCTGCATAATGATTTTCACGATTTGAGACACATAACACGCACAGGGAACACAACGCACAGAAGTTTAGAATACCTGAAAGGAAGGATCTCTTGGAAAATGTATGTATAGATGGAAGTATAATATTAAAGTGGATCTTAAACAGCTTGTAGGAGTATGGACTAGATTCAGTTGGCTCAGGCTAGGGTCGAGGGGCAGTTTTTTTTTGTGAACATGGAAATTGACCCTGAAGTATCTAAGGTCATAAATTTCTTGAGAGGATGGTCAACTACTGGCTTCATAAGAAGGATCCTGTTCCACAGCATGAAACAGTTTGTACATATATTGTGTTATTGAGAGTACATTGAGAGTTTCAGGTACCATCATGATGGAGTCAATGATTGAACTAGTGCATTGTATTCATTGTGCACTGTTAAAGACAACTGATGGGGATACAAAATATATCATGGATGCTGGCAGTGCTATTGCAATCTGACATGTGCTCCTCTCTATTCTGTGTACTCTAGGTAGGAAATTTGGTTAGAGTTTCTATTATTCAATATCCATAGCTGTACTGTACCACAGTTTTACAAGTGAAGCTAAATAACTCAAGGCTGTCGAACAAACATGAAGTCTCAGAATATGTCATCTGTTGAGAGGTGACAGGTGATTTAATTACATACTACAGACCATAACATAAGGATTACACATACTTGGAAGCATGTATAATCCCTGACCTGACGATTCAGATTAAGGTCCAGCTCTGCCACCAGAAGGCCATCTTTGACTCGACTCAGACCCTGGAAATGCAGAAAAAAGAAGCAGCATTATTTATTGTGCAAAATACAAGGCAACTATTTGTTGCCTGGTGTAGAACAAAGAGGTATGTGGATTGTTTATTGCAGTATTGGGTCACATATCAGCCATTTGTATACACAGACAAATCTAATATCCATAAATCTATACAGTTGTACATTATACAGCATGAAGGCATACAGGGGGAGTGGGGATGTGGCTCCAATCATTCTTAACCCCAGTATTAGATGGAGATAAGTGCTAAGTCCTGGCCACCTTATACCAGGTAAAGAATCTCTGATGCCCACCAAATATGGGGCTGGGAGGACCGGAGATTATGGACGTTTTGGAGGAACAATAAACCTCTTGCTCCTGCTGGGATTCAAACCCCATATCATGCAGCCCATAGCCTAGTCACTACATTGACTATGCTATCCCAGCTCTCCTGAAATATGGCTGATAGTCCATTTCAGACAGCGGTATGGGGTACGTGCACAATCCATAGATATTCAGATTTCTGGAAATACAAAATATGACAAAAGTGGATTGTCAAATTAAAATCCTGATGACCTTCAATTTTCAACATCCTCAGGGTGACCTCAATTTATCTGCTTTCCAAGAAGATGATGTATCCCACTTTTATTTAACCCACAGTTTATTTGCAGTGTCATCAAGAGTTCACTACTGGATACCATCCTGAAACTGATAAACCTAATCCACTGTCTTAGAGTTACAACACTATTATAGGGAACACATTGTCATCTGACTTTTGACCAGCCAACCACCACATTAAATGATTCACACTTCCAAACTCCCAATATAATTACAGGAGAGAAATTCCAAATTATTTGTGTGTAAAAATTTGATTTTAGCATTTAGGTAACATATACTGTGTTTTTCCAGAGAACAAAAATGTAACCTATAGATATACACTTACAGAATGACAATGCTTACACTAGCCCAGGCCTAGTTATGCCCATGCAACACACGCCAAACTTTGTGAAATGGCAGAACCTCCTACAGGTATGTAGGCCTTCAAACACATTATTAGAAACACATTTTCTTATTCTGTCTCAGAATTATGCTATACATATGTTCTGTTTCAAAAACATTGCCTATCTTCAGTTATTTGGCTTACCTAAATTCACATCTCTAGGCAATAGGCTAGGACTAGATTCTGATCAAATGACTTAATGGTGGGCGGCAATAGTGTAGTCGGTATACAAATGAGCTATGGGCTGGAAGGTCCAGGAATCGAATCACAGTGGGGATGAGATTTTCTGCACCAGTCCAGACCAGCTCTGGAGCCCACCCAGCTTCCTGCACAATGGGTACCAGGTCTCATTCCCAGGGGTAAAGCAGCTGGAGTGTGGCGTTGACCACCCACCCCCATCTAGCACCGAGGTTAAAGAAAGAGTATAGCTATATCTCTGCTCCCCTCTGGGACTTCATGGCCTGTTATAGAGTGAAGTTGTATGTGGTTTAATGCATAATAAATAGTCTCAAAAATAAACATCACAATAACCCAAACTATGTCCAACAATGTCAACTGTGCTACGTAATTATACATGGTTTAATGCATACTATGATAACTGAATGGCCTTACTTACTTACTTACTTACTTACT
>JGI24700J35501_10930086_pt1 | contig 11355 bp, 11 predicted proteins | sample TergutTh196P1_FD_35501 | JGI IMG/M metagenome (IMG submission 35501) | reverse complement strand
TGGGTTTCCTAAATGTCAAAGAATGCAGTCAACATCTCTTTAATGGCTGATGTTTGGGACTTGGATTTCTTGTGTAGGGGTGAAGTGGAATGTTTCCATTGCATGCCTTCTGGTTTTATGTGGACATAAAATGCTGGCACCTTGTCTCATTCTTGTCACAAAGCATGCTAGAAATGTGTTGTGTTCAGTATGGTTCTGCTGTAAATATTCAAGTGATATTGACTTCCTCTGCTTCTTGTATTTGCATGTCAATAGACATGGGACCCCCTGGGAACTTATCTTGTGATATTCAAAATCCTGAACGATTGCGTGTGCAGTGCTGTTGCTCATATTCGATTCTAATGAATGTTCCAAGTGTTTGTCCTTGTGCATAGCATTCTCGACTCTTGCATTGTTCTCTGGATTGGCAACAGTGTGAGCCTGTCCAAGACTTGAGCTGTGTCTTATGTGCTGCATGGATGTTCAAAACATGTGAAGCCAGTCTACCATTGTTGTCTTTGATATACATGCAGCACCACAGACAGTACTCATCTGCCTGTGAATTTCAGCTGGTCAGCATCCTTCATCTCCAAGAAATTGAATTACTGTCCTGTGGTCCTATTTGGATGGATTCACCACTTGGTATGCCCTCTTTAACCTGGGTTGTGATGTCATCCATACTAACTAATTACCACGTTGAGTGTACTGCCCTACACAAGTGTCTGCTGGTGTGTTTACTGAGTTAAACATGCACCTGCACCATCTACACTGCCATAGCGGTGCCACAAATAGGTGGCAGTTGTACAGGCCTCATATATTAAATCTTCATTATCAGATACCTACATTCAACCACTGAATGAACCTTTTATGATCTGAGGTACCAACAAATTAAAAGTTCATGTTAGGATTGCAGTTGCAATGTTCCTGCTTACATTGTTTTCCCACATGAAAATCCCTTGTAAGGAGTGTGCTCTTGTAATTATTTAATAATTCTTTATTGAGGGGTGCCGTATCAAGTATCAGGGAGGAGGATGTGAGATTTAAGGTTACCTCAAAATTGATATTGGGGACTCTGGTCTTCTGGGATTCTATGCTGTGTAGCAGGTAATTTAACACTTCCTGATATTCTTTGAAACAGCAGGGTATGTTAAATTTCATCCAAATAGACTAGAGTCCTCAAGGAGTTGATGTGTGTGTGTGGTTGAATTGGACAGCATGTGGAATTAAACAGTGATGACTTCACATATTTTAAGGTACAGCACAGGCATTTGCTTAAGTGGACTGAGGAGAATCATGCAAAACCTCAGAGTAGTTGGCTACAGGGCCAGTAATAAAACCTGGTACCCCCAGAATGCAAAGCAGTTATAATGTATTTTGCTTATGATGCTCCATTTTACAATGATTTCTCAGTATGCACTGACTTAAAAATAATTTACACGAGATTTGGGATTCTAAAGGTGGTGACTGAAAGTTTTTGCCCTCTGGGGTGTCATGCTGTGTAGTCTGGTTGAAGCTTGCTGAAATGTCATGAGAGGCAGCAGAATTCTCTGAAATATCAATACACTTCTACCAGACTGCATGGCATACTGCAGAAGACATCAATCTTCAGCATGATTTACTTTTGTAGAATATGTAAGAAATGGAAGTACCTGAACAGAACTGCGATGTAGTTAAAGTTTGTCATATACTTTTTTATTATTATTATTCTGTGAAAGTTTCAAAAGCAGTAATTTGTCTGAGTTTGTTTCGTCCGTTTTTGGAGGTGACAGAATTTTACATGTATGGATATCTTGTTTTACAGAATATATCACATATAAATGGCTGAGAAACAATGTGACAGTTCGTCTGATTTAGAGAGCTCAGATATATTGGAAGGAACACCAGTGAAAGAAGATAATAATAAAACACTAATCATGGGTCTGCTTGCTTCGAAACAAACCCAATCTCTTACTACTTTAAGCCATTCTACTCCTCGATATATAGGGAATGAAAGTAAATCAAATGCCATTGAAAAAGAGTATCATTCTCAGAAAAAAGGCAAAAAACTGGGTATGTTAAGGAGTTCAAGGTCTCTGCAGGCACATGCAAGTTCTGATGAAGAGTCCGATGATTTTACAGCTGATGGAAGGAGGCACAGAAGGTGTGCAATAGAGTCTACTGATTCAGAAACTTCTCAGAGAAGGGGAGATTCTCTATTGGACACACCAGAAGGGCCATTGTATTCTTTGAAACCAACATTAAAAGTGGGTAAACACAGATGGAGAAGGAATGTCATATTGGTGTCTGACTCTGATGGAACTGTGACAGAAGAGGCTGAGGGTTTAGTTGTGTCAGATTCTCCAGCATTGCCGAAACCTGTACCTGCAAAGGGCAGTGATGAGAAAAAGAAGTGTACAATATATTCATCTGACTCTGATGCTTCAGATACACCAGAGAAAAGTATGACAGCAGGAAAGTACAGGGACCGCAAATTTATAGAGTCATCTGATTCTGAAACAAGTTCTTTCAGTGAGGATTCACCATGTGCATCAGATTCGTCCTCACCTGTTATTACAGGTGAAGTCAATAAAAATGTTGCAGTGGGTACTGCATTAATGGAAGCAGAATCCAGTAATGCAGATGGGAGACCAGTTTTAGAAACATCCATTTCTGGAAAAGTTACAGTTGAGCATAAAGGATTTAAATTACCAGTTCAGAATGTTGTAGAAATTAGTGATACTTCGGTGAAGACTGTTGAAGATGATGACAATGATTCCTCTGTTCAGACTAAGGAGGTGAGTTCCAGTCCCTTACTAAATTGACTCTTGTTTGCTTCTATTTCATACAAGTGTAAAATATAATTTTGAGGGAACTTCTACAGTTCAGCTTAAGGTGGCGAGTTCCAGTTATTTACTCAGATTGGCTCTTATATTAATTGTCTTTGTCTAACCAACCTTTAATGCACCTATCGTGGTTGGTTAGATACAGACAATTCATATGAACGTTTGTGCAGTATACATAATATTAAGATGGCTCTTATATGTTTCTGTTTCATATAAATGTACAATCTAATTTTGAGGGAACTTCTGCTGTTCAGCTTAAGGAGGTGAGTTCCAGTTGTATATTTAAACTGGCTGTTATATATTTAGGTTTCATACAAATGTACAATCTAATTTTGAGGGAACTTCTACTTTTCAGCTTAAGGAGGTGAGTTCCAGTTGTATATTGAAATTGACTGTTATATATTTGGGTTTCATACAAATGTACAATCTGATTTTGAGGGAACTTCTACTGTTCAGCCTAAGAAAGTGAGTTCTAGTTCTGTATCAAAATTGGCTCTTACATATAAAATTTTTAAAAAGACCAACAAGTGAACTTGAGTCTATGAATGTAATTTTATTTTATAGTAACCACCGACTGTTTTGGCCACTTGTGACCATCTTCAGGGTGGCTGAAGCATGTCGGTGGTTACTGTATGATAAACTGACATTCATATACTCACGTGTATTTGTTGGCTCCTGGATTGTTGCATGACACCAACTAATTAAACTTAAACAGCTGATGCTGAACTTAACCTGTTGATGTTGCACAACAACAACAACATGGTGAAAGACTGAAATCTTGTATAAAATTTTAATGCAGTTCTTCTGACATGCGTTTAATGCAAGTAACTGTTGGCCACAGTTGAGAAATGCGCAATTGCTTGTTGGTGCTAAGAGTCACGAATTTGGTGTGTATGCAGCACCAAAGATCTCAATACTGATGTTAAAAATAGTCTGCAAACTGCAGTCATAAAAATGTATGGTGTTCCATTTACAGTTTTTACACTGTCTTTCATCAAAACAGATTGTAAATTGTCAAAGTGATTTGGATCATGAGATACCATCATCTGAATTGGATCCTTCAAAACAGACACTTGAGGCCAAGCAACTGAATTCCCTAGAGCAGAGTCTTCAGGCTGTTACTATTTCAAAAGGGAAAGATCCAGCTATTTCTCGTACTGACGTGCAGTCCCTCATTGCTCAGAAGAAAGGACTGCAATCTGAAATTGCTGCACTAACAATGGGTATTGACAATTTGAAGGTAACTTAAATCCACTTGTAACAATTGTAGTAATAGCTGCAGAAGTTTTAGACTTTGTGTATGGGGGCATGCTTTGGAATTTGAGATGTTTCTTGGCCATGTATTCTTAGTCAAGCAGGGACTGAAAAGTTTGGTTGCCAGCAGCGACGCAGAAGTGTTTGGATGATGGTTGATTTCCCACTCAGTCTTAAAAGGAGTTGGCTTGGGAGCCAGAATATACTGTTCCACCTTTCTCTGGTGACCAGCATATTTGTCTGGCCATCAGATATTCAAAATGTTTTCAACTCTTGGTCTCAAGATTTGTACCATACACAAAATTTGCCGTGTATGAATGAACAACCTGGTTTCAGATGTAAGAAGATTGGCAGTGTGTATACGAGAGGGTGCTGAAGCTACAGCGACCAAACTCGGGATTTATTCAACATACTCCCCACGAAGCTCAATACACTTCTTAGCCCATTGCTCTAACTTTTGCAAGCTACTCAAAAAAAATTCAGAAGGTTGTTTGTCCAACGAGGTCTCCGCAGCAGCAATGACCTCCGTGTCGGACGAAAAATGGCTACCTTTCAATTGTTTTTTCAGTCCAGGGAACAGGTGGTAGTCCAACAGGGCCAGATCCAGAGAATAGGGTGGGTGATCAAGACATTGGATGCCCAGGTAGGCCAGTTTCTTCTGGGTTGCAAGACCCCCTTTATGACCTTCCGGCGGCATTTTTCCTTCAAAATGTCCTTCATTTGCACCAGCAGAGATGAGTAATACTCTGCATTGGTAGTTTGGCCCTTTGGAAGATAATCAATGAGGAGAATGCCGTCTTGATCCCAAAAAATCAAGGCGAGAACTTTTTGCAGTGGATTTTTGCACTCGGAATTTTTTTGGGCGGGGTGAGCTGCTATGCCGCCACTCCATTGATTGTTGCTTTGTCTCCGGGTCACAGTGATATAACCAGGTTTCATCCATGGTCACCAATCACGACAGGAAATCACTTGGATAGCACCGAAGAAATTCCAAAAGTTGCTCAGATGACTGGAACCATTGATGTTTTTGAACTGCGTTCAGGCATTTCGGGACTCACTTCGTGGAGAGCTTCCACATGTCCAAATCTTCAAGAAAGATGGACCCAACCCACTCACGTGTGATGCCCAGTTGCTCAGCTATTGATTTAGCGGAAATCCAGTGGTCTTCCAAGATTAGCTCGTGAATTTGATCAGTATTCTCCGGGGTGGTCACTGTTTTGGGTTGTCCAGGATGAGGCATATCACAGGTGGAAAAATCACCACGTTTAAACTGGGCCACCCGGTTTTTGACGGTGGCATATGATGGTGCATGTTCCCCTAATGTTTTTGTCAGAATGGCATGAATTTCCTTTGGCACCTTGTCTTGCAATTAAAAAAACTTGAAGACAGCTCGCGTCTTGATGTCGTTGAAATCGCGCGCTTCGTCAGACATGCTTCCTTTCAGCCTCTGTAACAAGAAAAGACTTGGAATTCGACACATGAACAGACCCCTCTTTCCAAAGACACTATCAATTCCATCCTACGACGTCGGGAAGTAGGTCAGGCTAAGGACTTATCAGCACCCCCTCGTATAATGTACCATTCTGGCAGATTAACAGGCTGATACCCATCCACTTAAAGAGGGTGCTTTCATGGCAGTTTGATGTCACCAGCAACAATAAAACTGTCTTCATATAAAGTGCACAGTTTTAACAAGATCTGGATTTTCTGGACAGATTTTAATAAAATTCCCCTAGTATCAAATTTCACAGAAGTTCGTCCTGTGGTTGTTGCACTGATATACACAGACGGAAGGGTGCACAGATGTGGCAAAGCTAACAGGTGCATATTGTGACTATGCTAGTGTACCTAAAAAGTTTTCATTCAGCAAGTCCAAGTAATAAATTTGCCCGCGTGACAGTTATACAAGCAATTATATTCAGCTTAATGTCTGTATTTACAGCTACAGCTGTCTTTGTGGGTATGTGGCTTATTTTCGGTATCTATTATCCTTCAGTGTTCCTGTGGTCATATTTTTGGATACAACACCATTTAACAAGTAGCTGTAATGCTCATTTTTTGCATAAATATTGTTGTCTCCATTTTCAACATGAAGTAACTTCTTCATGGCCTTAGCCAACACTTTAGTCCACATCCACCATTCATCCTGCATGCTAGCTAATGTGGATGGGGCACACAGGGGCCCTGAAAAAGGCAGCATATGAGCTGGAGACAGCTACCTTCAGAATGCTGGCCATTTAGCCAACTGGTACTTGACGCTATCACCCAAAAACTGGATCTCCAAATGCAGAGAGAACTGTTTATTGCCAGAATGCTTGTTGTTGACCAGACAACCTTGTTGCTACTGTTGAAACCACCTGCCCAGCAGTGCCCAATCAAGCTATAAAAATAACCCGTGTGTAATTACACGTAACTGTACTACTTTTTGGATTATGCAGGTTCCCAAATGTGTTTTCTGTTATTTATGTCACTATTGTCTTTCGTTTTATCTATATTTAGTCATGTCTGTTGTTGGTATAGGTACTTGGTGGTAAATAATTTGTGTTATACTGTGTTTATCTTTTTTCATATTTATTTAAGTTTGCACTGTACAATACCTGATTTGTTGAAAATAAAATTCAAGTTCCCTTCATGGGGGATATTTTTGTATCATGAGATTATTTATTATGAATTTTATACAGATTTGTCTGAGTGTACAATTTTCATGAATATCACATTCACCTAAAGTTAGAATTTCGGTGAACTGACGTGGACCGAAATGAAATTTACAAGACAGCTTTATCACACCTCGCATGCTAAAGCTTTTGGAGATTTTGCATACAGGCAGATAGATACAATTTTCTTTTTGTGTGTTCATGTTACACTGAATGCTAAAACTACATTGGTCCAAAGCATTGAATCTGTACAACTTATGTGCAGCTTCTGACTTTCATTATGGTTAAAAGTGTACATTGCTCTGTAACTGTTGTCCTGAAGGAGCCTGGTGGCCGTGAGTTATCCTTAATTGTCCTTCAATGGAAGGTGTAAAATTTATTTGTACTGCAGGGATTGTGGCTGGTTTTTAATTTGGTTGTAACAGTATTAGCATTGAACAAATGTGACAGTTGGCTAGTTGGTTTGTAGGCATGTGCTATTACAGTTGTGCAAGGCATATACAGTAAATGTTACATAAGTTACGTTTTTATAAAGTTGTTGTTTCCATATCCAGTATAGTCTTACTTTGTACTCATATTTCTTTCAGACAAGGTTGGGTTAAAAGCTGAAGTATCCTTATTTAGGCACATTCGCAAAATTGCAAAAAGTGACCGTTAGCTGTGTCATGTCTGTCTGTTTTTCTGCAAGGAACAACTCGGCTCCCACTGGATGGATTTTTATGAAATTTTATATTTGAGGAGTTCTCAAAAATCTGTCAGAAAGAAGTTTCATTAAAATATGATAGTAATGGGTACTTTATATGAAGGCCTCTCTACATTTATGATAATATCTTGCTTGACAGAAAACATCACAATGTGCTAAGAATGTACTATTAAAGGAAAGAAAATGGTATGTCCAGCACAACTACCTTTATTGTGTGTGGTTGAATCTAATAGGCTACGTGTTTCGACCCTACATGCGGGTCATCTTCAGGCCTTTACAAGAGGACAATTTAAGGACTCACTCTTGTACAGGCCTGAAGATGACCCACATGTAGGGTCGCAACATGTAGCCTATTAAATTCAACCACACACAATAAAAGGTAGTTGTGCTGGACGTACCATTTTATTTCCTTTAATAGTAATATCTTGCTGTATTCTTTGTAGAATGAGAAATGTTTCAGATAAAAGTTGTAGAGATCAAAACACACATTTTATGTTCAATGAATTTTCTTCAAAACTTATGCAGTTTATGAGATACATGGAAAAATATTATTGCTAGACAGGCCACAGATGACAATATAATAGGGATTATGTGCTTTGCTTGCCGGTTAGCTAAGGCAAGAATACAGACACACATTGAGAGTATAGAGTATTTTTTTGCTGTTCCATGGCAACAGTGGTTACTTGAATTTGCCTCAGTGTTACGTTATACATGCATTGCCTGTCTCATTTCAGAGTATACTGAGAAGTTCAAATCTTTCAAGCTTACCTGATCGTGGTACCAGACTGCAAATGTCTCTGACCGAGAAGCAGACTAAATTGAAGAAGCTGAAAGATCAATGGCAGTCATCAAATTTTGATGCAGTCCCAGGTAAATGCAGGTTATCAAAGACTAAAGTTTAATGTATATCTTACAACTTGCCAGTGTTGTATGAAATTTTTATATTTACAGATGCAGCGGGATATATGATTAAACCAGAAATTATTAACATTGAAAATGAAGTGCCAGTCCTAAGTTTACGAAAAGGTTGGTGATTTTTTATGATACTGAATTAGGAGTTGAATTAGATGTGTACTATAAAAAATGAAGCAGTTATCAGAGCCATGCTGTTTCACAGAACACTACTGTCTTACCTTAATTATTTCATGCTTCTTTTACCAGTTTTTGAAGGAAATTTTAATTTTTTTGGTCTTTAAATTTTGTGTGCCATGTATTGTCTCGGTCAACACTAAAGCATTTTGCTGAAGCTGCAAGATTGCTGGGAAGATCAGGATGCATAATACATCATTATTGGTTGAATGCTTGTGCTTTCAGGTGACCTTCCCTTCTATTCTCTTCTCTTTTGTGTGTATGCTTATTTATACGTATTGCAAGACCTTTTATGTTACAGTAGTTCATAGCTGATTGTTAATCATAATTTAAGAATTGTGAGCTTGTTAGTTAACCTGCAATTAGACCCTGATCTTAGAAGTTCGTCCATATGAACAATTCTGAAATTTGGTGTTTTCTGTTGATGTTTTTATTGGTTTGTGCATGAAAATGCTGCTCGCACATACTGTACTAAATCTGTCATACACTTCTGAAGTTTGTGTTAGTAGGAAGTGTAGGGGTGAAAAGACTAAGAAATATTAAAGCAGAGTTTACTTTGGGTAACTGCCTATTTAAAGTGCAATATGATGCAACTTGTCTGAATGTGTGTGTTCACATTATTAATGTTTTAACATGTGTGTCTGTGTCAATGTGGATGGTTTCATAAGCCAGAGGCCAAGCTACCTAATCAAATTGGGCCCTGGGCTGGATTGTCTCAGCACAGAAGTGGTACTTCAAAGAGACTTGCCATGGCACACTGGGGTTTAGATGGTGTTTCACTTGGTCATTAGAGCTGGTGTTGCTTGTTATGCTTACACTACACATTCTAGCTGTGTTGTGTCTTTGTTGGGCTAGTGTACTTTTTGGGATTATAATGGAGTGGGCTGCTGATGAGTGCAGAGAGGACCAAATGTTGTGGGATACAGCTCATAAATATTATAAAGTTAACACACAAAAGATTGGTTTATGGGTATAAGTATCATAGAAAATGAATGCCAATATACAGTCAAAGTCTTCTATTTACCAACTGATGCACAATAGAGTTGCTTTAAAAAATATTAAAACTTACATTAAAACAGCTTCTACGTGTTTCAGTTCAATCACCATCATCAGGGAACGTATTATTTGAGCTTGCTAAAGTTATAGTTATTAAAATAATCAGTTAAAATGCATCATTGTGGTTGGTTCGGTGGTGTGGCTGGATATTTTATTAGGTCCGTATTGGTGTGTGTGTGGTGTACTGTTCGGAATGAGACAGCCAATATACAGATCTGAAACAAAAGTTATCTGTTTGCATCATATCCAAAAGCAGAAGAGAAAATGAATAATGGGATCAGGCACTGTTCTCCAATACTCATTGCTGTAAAATTTTTATCAGTCATTCCTTACACCAAACCCAGTGATCATGAAGAACCTTGCAGAACATAGCATATAAAGCCACTGAACAAGCAGTCTGCACAGCAAGAAACAGTCACCTTAAGTATCACAAACATGATACTGAACCAAAGCATGGGTAGTGTGAGCGCATCTTCATAGGAACAACAGTTCCTATGTTATATTCTTTGTGTCTCTAATCGAATCTTTGCAGTTACCTTACTTTCATTCACACCTCTTAAAATGAAGGGACCTGGCGATCACAAAGTGAATGTGAAGTGCATAAGGGCAAATTGAGTTTGTTGGTTGAATATTTTCCTTGTTCAGGGGAGTTTTGTTTCATTTTCAATCACTGTGTTTTTTGAAACCAGAATGGAGTCTTATGAATATCCATAATGCCCTCTATCCATATTTGGTCATACTTTGCACACCAATTTCATAGAAATATTTTCAATATGTGGATTCTGATAATATACACACTGCTGGGAAAAGATAGTATGTGCACATATGTACATGTAATTTTATTTCTTGAATTAGTTATGCAAAAAATTTTACATATGTTATAGATACAGCAGGCACAGTGCCCAAAAAGACAGCATACTTAGGCTGTATGCCTTCAACAGCCGGAATGGGACAGAGAGGTTAGTAGAAAATTAGTTTTGTGCATATCAGGCTTAGAGTGGCTGTAAGAGAAATTTTTATTTGCTGCCACTAAACCTTAGAACATTTTTTAAATTAAGTACACACCCTTGACAGTATCAGCAGATGGTTGGTGATGCATTGTAGATTGCTGGTTTTTTAAAAAATTACATATATTCATGATACCATTGCCTGTTTTCTTCTTAGGATTTGAGCAAAATCAGTGTTTGTATTTAGGCTTTATGAATATTAGATCTGGTAGCTGAAGTATAGTAACCTTAACCTTTCTGTTTTATGTGAAATTTATTTTGATATTTAGAAATGGACAAGAATGTAAGTATATATGTTTTCTGTGACTTTATTTCATGTAACAAATTGCCATTTTAGCTGTCCCAAATAAGTGAGAGTGTGTGTGTGTATTTTTTTTCTGTAGTCTGCAGGCTGATGCAGTGGCTGGTTTACTAATAGCATTACATAATAGATACAGTGTTTCCCTAAGGAGTTTCTCAGTGAACCAGTGAAAAAAAAACTTGTGAAGGAAAGTAAAAAATGAAGTTTTTTCCCCTCCTCACTTTTGCATTTTGATCAAGAGTGATTATTACTAATATTTCAGTTTGAAGGATCAAAAAATGTATTTTGTCAGAACAACTTGGTTACATGTTACTTCAAGAAAAAATAATGAAATGTAAGTCATAGTGGACTCTTAAACAGTACACACAGTTTGTGTAAGCAGTATAAACTGCTCTGTACTATTCACTTTGCACTGTATGATTCGTTGATTTTACATTGTGTTAAAGTGACTGAAATGTGGAGTGGGAATTTAGTTGTATGAACTACAATG
>JGI24700J35501_10930087_pt1 | contig 11356 bp, 8 predicted proteins | sample TergutTh196P1_FD_35501 | JGI IMG/M metagenome (IMG submission 35501) | reverse complement strand
CGAGGAGTGTTAGGTGACAAAAGCATATATATATATATATATACACACACACACACACATCACAGGCGTCTCTCTACACCACTTACTTTCGACCTGCGCAGAAGAAAATCGTGGGCATGGACGCCGGACACACGAACGGCACCAAAGGGTCAAGCACTGTGGGCAGAGATTACCTACTTGCAACGCCAAGATTATTTGGTTTATGTGAAAAAATATTCAGAAGTTGTAAGAAAATGGGATTTTGGCAATTAAACGAAGTCGTTACACTTTTCAGGAAGAGTCTGACAGTAAGGAATAAAATGGCATGACTGAAGTACAAAACGGGGAAGCTGAAACAAATAGAGGAATATTTTCAGTTCACATACTAATCCAGCAAAAGCCAATAAGAACGTCGTAACATTCCACACAGTGTTCGATGATGCTTAGGATGCAAAAAACTCAAATTCTGTACTTCTGGGATTCTTGGCATTTCTGTGCAAGAAACAAGCCAATGTTGGCAAACACCATTTTTAAGAAACGCACAAGTAACAATCAACAAACATATTTTTCACCTGTGATGAGTACCCAGTTTTGACAACTTTCACACTACATGCAGTCATTGTAAACTATACAGTACAATTGTTGATGAACAGTAGAGAACGCAGTGTAGACATTCACACTGTGGTCTCCTGGGTTACAACACCATATGGTCCTGCAAATGAGGGTCCCTCTGAAACTCCCATATTGAATAAAAGCTGGATGTCACTCCACACCCCCCTACCTGCCTTCACGGTGTTCAGACAACTTTACCGTTATCATATAATTACAAACGTGTCCAAAAGTGGGGTGGGATCGATAACAAATCAAATTCTTTGGGACTGTACAGCAAGCAAGCATGCACACACACTGTACAGCAAGCAAGCACGCACACACACAACATTTCAAGTCTCATTTCTTGAGGTATTCAGCAGGTACAGCACTTACAACTGAAACAAATGATCACATAATCAGCGAAGATTCCACAAACCATCTCTATGGCTATGTGCATCTGCAGCTTGCAGACGGACAAGCCAGCATCCATGGAGGTCACATCCTGTAACAATGAAAAACTGACAGGTTTCGTGGTCAAGCAGCGTACTTGGAAATAATCCGTTGATGAAGAAATAGCAGCTGTTAACAGAATTACTTAGATCACAGACAGCCGAATACTACCTACAGGGACAGCAGCACTGACTCATGTGCCTAAATATGATCTTTCAGACTGCATTCACTAAGAAGCAAACTAAGGATCACTATTGTGAATGAGCAACTGCAGGTCATGTGACATATGCTATGTGCAAGAATATTCCATTGAAAAGTAGACAATTTGTTTGGGCCTTGCCTACTCTTGGTGTTCTTGTACTGTTTCGTAATTTCTGTTTGCCTGGGGTGGTGTACTTTGCCCTGATCTTTCCATGTATGTGAAATCACATCCTGTTTACTAGTTCTAAATGTCAGTGGAGAAACATGAGTTACAAAGGCTTTGTTTATACATATCACCAATGTGTTACTCATGAGTCTGCTACCGAAACATTTCATCACACGCAGTTCTCAACAGTCACTAACAAGACGCTTCTACACAACATCCATATACGTTATTTCAATAAGCTGTTTCCCACATCATATGTTAATGAATACAATGAAAACAGTACATCATGGCATACAACATTTGGTAGGTAGGTGCAGTGTTGAATAAGGAGATGCAAATAGGTGACAAGACGTGATGCTCCAGCTTGCAAGCTGGGCAATGGCTGACATCTTCTCACCATAAAAAAATTGGTATGTAAACAAAATGTATCACAGGGAACCACTTGTTTGACAGGCAGCATCACGACCATTAGTATTAGTGATGAAATCGAGGGTGGAGTGAATGGAGGATGTGCCATGTAAGGTAAGGAGGACAAACGCACAGTTTTGGTGGGAAATATGAAGGAAAGACATCACTTGGCAGGCCTAGGCATAGATACACTGAAATGGATCTTAACAATGTGGGATGGTTGGACACAGACTAGATTAATCTGGCTCAGGACAATGACAAGTGGTGGGCACTTGTTAAAATAGTAATATACCTTCAGGAATCATACCTGGCAGGGATCTGAACAGCTGAGAAAATTTCAGCTTCTCAAAAGTTCCAAAATGTTCCACAAACCAGCAGTTGTCATAACTATGGAAATATTTCCTTTTACAGCCTAATTATTTTTATTCCCCTTGAAGGCAATGAATGTAAGGAAAGGACAAGGACAGTCACACAGATAAACATCCATTTATTTATTTAATGCCACAATAAATATTTCTGTAATGTAAGCCTTAAAAGCTATCGGTTAGCATAACCTGAAATTTATAAATCATACAACAAGGATGAAGGATTTCTTTACTTGCAACACAACATAAAAAAGGAGTCTGTGGTTACAAAAAATATATGTATATATGTACACTGTGCTACCTAATTATAAAAATGTGTAATTAAATTAATATCAAGGGTCTGACACATTACAAAGAGAAATTACATTAAAGTATGCAATCAAGACAGAGGGGCAACATTTGTTATGCATTTGATCAGCTGCCTTTCAGTTTTACACTGTCTATGTAAAATACTAATATTCTGCTTACAAAAAATCTAATTAATATGAAATATTTGAATTAGAACATGTAACTGAAAATTGACAACATTATGCAGCCCAAAGGTAGCAAATATGTCTTTGTAAGTAGTTGAAGTTTGTAACTGATGCATAAAACTAACACGTTCCACTTTATGTTGTATATATGAGAGAGAATCTGGGCTTAAAATGTTTCCATTTCCCAACATTTACCTGTAACACAACTTCAAGCAACAGAAATATGGAATTCTCTTGCATGTCACATAAACAACACAAGTCCAATGCACTATTAATTGCAAGTACATGAAATTATTTACGTTTCTATTATACTCATTTTTTTAAGCCCTGATTCCACACACACATACACAAGCAAATAAACTGTAATTGGAAACTGCTGCTGTCTTCTGCAAGTGGAACATAAACATGCCTTTCAATTAGTCTATTTAATTACAAAGTATTTTCTAAAATTATTTTTAGTTGTTACAAGTGTGAATTTTGCATGTACTACTCTCACTGCAGCCAAGTACAGACATAGACTTCTTAAACAATAAAATAAAAGGGATAAGATGAGGGGCAAAAAAGTCTCAAACCACTGCCACACCTAAAGGAGTATAATCAAAATTTATATATAAATGCAAATGTAAGTACTTGTGACTGACTAATAAATCCACATTTCTGTCAGGTACTAAACTAATCACTGCATTCTTGTACAACTTGCCTGGTCTCCCATTTGCCAAGAGTTAATAAACTGAACAGACATAACTCTACTGTACTTGAGAATACAGTTTTGTGGTCCTTATTTTATCTGACAACTACTGTTTGTCAATACTTGCAGGTCGTCCGCCACATTTGTTAGTGGTCAGCTGAGTGGGTTATGTTAATACAATAAATTATCCACAAGAGTCCCTGAACTTGTTATAGAGTGACACAAAAATAGGCAAGCCACCATTCAGCTGAATGCCAGAACTGCTACAGCTACACAAAAGAATTCCGAATTGTGCAGCCCAGAGCCTTAAAAGAGCAACCAAACACCATACCTGTATATTCGGTGAGAGGTATTGGAATGTGTTTTAGATCATGCTAGATGGCTCTGCCATGATAAGTGTGATCGCTGCATCTGAACAGTAAATCAATGAACAATAATTATTCTCTCCAACACAACTGTCTGTTACGATGAAGAGGCAGTTGCGTTGGAGGGAATAATTGGTTGTTTACTAACACAATAATTTGTTGTTTACTAACACTAACATTAAATAGAAAGGGACAACAACCACTGAATTAAGTAAATGCTCTTCTCTTGCAAATGTGAACCATTTACAGACAGTGTGTTCTGCTGCATCATGTACTCCTACTGTATGGGCTAACAGACTGAAATGACACTGCCTACTCAGAAAAATTTGAGGAAACAGACAGACACAATTACTGAAACTAAATGTCATAATACCCACAACTTAGGTTATGTTGACATGGTACATTACTTCTGTGGTTCCAGTGTCACAAATAATTTGTTACAAATAAATATTAAAGTTTGTTTCATTTACAAAAGAAAGCTGTTCCAATAAAAATGGCAGAAGAAAAGAAAATGAATCAATTGCAGGGTCCACAGACTTCAGAAAGAAAAAGTGAACAACTCTCTTAAAAGCCTTAAGAAGTACAAAATGGGCTGATGCCAACCCAGCACACCCACAGCTTCTTCATCCACTTACGCACACACTATTTTACATTCTTTACTCACAGCCCTTATACCTGGGATCAACACAGAAGCTGCTGTCTGTTGATATAATTTGAAAGTAAAAAAAAAATTGTAACTTTTGAAATGAATTTACCACAAAATTATACACAAATCACAATGTTCTGTACCAACTCTGATGACCAACTAATAACAATACTGTACCAAATAGTACATAAAAATGGCTATGGCAGAAGACAACATGCAAGTGTCTTGCTCGAACTTGCACACAACACATCTTAAAGAAGGATAAACATTTACTGCATTTGTATAAGCTGTGGCAAATGTAGACCAGAACAGAGATGGAGAAAAGGGACAGAAGGGTGAGGGATGACTCATTCTAACAATTCAATGGAACATCCAACATTTTCACACGGTCACTACCGTGTGTTCTCTGAGGTAGCTGCACCACACACCGCACCGATGTACCGTTTCACAACTTCGGCTCACTGCAAACCCATGTCATTATGTCGTCTGCTGGAAGCATTTGGTTCCATCTTTGGTGATAACAAATCAAGGCACACCCAAGTAAATAAAATATATCACTAAGATCCTAATTACAGGCAACATTATTAACATCTTCATTATTTAAAACTACAGGGAGTATTTCACAGAAAGGACAGAGTGCTTTGTAATACCACAACATGCTACACGAGATATCAATATGAGGAATGGCGAGCAACAATGAAGCAATTAATTGCACACTTCCTGTGTATCAAATTACTCAAAGCAGTCTTACAAGATCAAAATGAAACACATAATTACTGCCATTTAAAAAGAAAAACAAAACAGCATAAAAGTGTAGGATTATTTATATTTTCTGTAATGACGATCTTCACACGTATATTCCAAAAATGATGTGCCACTCCATGCCGGTTCAGCACCACCACATGCTGAGGGCAGATATGATCTACCCACATACTTAGTTTTACGCTAAAAAGCAGCCATCATAAGCACGATACAGTATGGAACTGTCCGATAAAATTCATGTCCTCTTCTGAAGGCTATCAATATCAAATGTGCCTCACCTTTTACACATTTAAAAACAGATGGCGTAATAAAAGAAAGATCATGCTTTAAACTCTTGGGTGCCCATGTTTAAACCACCTTTTCAACATAAATCCTTGTAAAATACATAAAATGAGACATGGCTTCACTAGCAAGCTTACAGATCTCAATACTGAATTCTGAAACATGCTGTCTTCATTTTGACATAAGCCACCTGTACCCACTCACTCTCTGACACACCAGTCACCAGAGCAACATACATTTTGCTGCCTAATTGCTGATATGTGAAGTTCAAGATAACAATAATGAAACTTCCAGTTCGAGTTGCTGTGTACAGAGCAGATGGAAATCCAATAATTGTGTCCATTTGCAGATTTAATGCTGCAAAGGTGACCGCTCAACTGTTAACACACTGCCATAACTCTTAATTGGCTAGCCAATGTGCAGTACCTGCCAATTATTATACACAAACTGCAACTGCCAGGGTAGCAGATGCAGCACTATTCCATAAATTGTCACTGAAGAATTTTCACATTTCATTCTGTAAAATGTAAACTGAAACCCCAAATTTTCAGAGCCTGTTTTTCAAAAACTGTAACTGGCAGCATTTGGATTTTGTTAGTCATGGAAGCACAGCACTCAACAAGCACATCTCAATTACACAAAGTATTTCCTTCCCCTATCAAACACAGCAAAGATTTTAAAAAAGGTTATGGAATGAAATTTCATTATGGATCTTGAATCGAGTGGGCTCTTTGCACAAGTGGAATGCAACATGCCACAGCACAAGCTGAATTCACCACCACATCACAACTTTATCAAAATATCTTAATTTCAAACTATTCCACTCATGCCAAGTATCTCAAATTCAATTCCCCAGTGTTGTCCACCCTGTGACTGTCCTCCTCACTACCCACGTTAACACTACAATCTGCTTATAACATCACAAGTATGTGCACATTCAAAAATTCCCACCTTACAACACGTGCAGGCTGAACTATCACATAGACCTGCTATGTTTTGACTTGCAACCTGTATCATCCGTCTGAAAAAACAGACAATTTTTGGCCCACCATACATCACTCATACAGTCAAAAGAACAATGTTACTTGGTCCACTATCGACAACTGCACTTATGTATCACACAGTCAACTGCTTCGGCCACTGACTCGAACACTGGTACACTTTCACGGTTTGCCAGATCTGACAGGTACATGCGACCTCGATTGTAGTCCTTCACAGCCTGCTTAGACAGCTGAAACAATAGTAGCTTTCAATATTATGGAGTGAACCATTCAGTTACATTGAAGATAGGGACCTGTTATGTGCGTAATACAAAGTAGCATTATTTAAATGCTAACAATCACTAAGACTATATGTCAGTGACAGATGAATGAATATGAAGTCCAAGTGAATTACAATGACATCTGTACAGTGAAGTACTCAAAACATGTCCTGATGCCACTCTATACACCATATTTTCTACATGCAGTGGCCTAGGTTGGAGCCTGGGTCCCCATGGTTCAGCTGGCAACTGACCAGCTGAACCATGGCAGGTCCTAACCTCTAATTACTCCAGGCAAATCAATCACATCACAAACATCACAGGAGCAGAAGACTGCAAGGTTACAAAGTTCAAAACACACAGCAATTCAAACACAACTAATTCTTTTACTATAAAAAGCTGTACTGCTTTGCAGCACAACTACTTCCATAGTTATGAACACACTTCCCTGCTGTTTCAATATGCCACAAGAGATTCACCCATGCTGTGATGTCATCAGACAAAGATAATTTTGGTAGGTTGCAGAACAAATTTTCACCTCTGATTATAACTAAGGTAATTCCAGTGCAGCATTTTAAATGTTCACAGATAATTACTCAATGATCTGCATATTGGCAGGCTTTTGCGCACATCTGTGACTGTTCCAACTGCTGACTGACAGATGTGCTACAGTATTTGGTGTGGGATTTACCTTGACAAACTTCTGCTGTTGACTGTGGATCATTTATACACAAATTGGTGTAACACCACCAAGATTTTCAGATTCTCTTGTTGAAGATTCAAGTCTTCTGGAACATGAAGCTGTGTCACTGAGCAAGTGAGTACTAATGTTTTGACAGCAATATGATCCCCCAATACGTCTGTAACTACTTGCCCAAACAGTGCAGGTGAATCTTCTGTTTGACGTTATTCATGTCTCAGAACCTCTTCACTGTGCCCAGTTCCTCCTAGATCACATTACAGGCTGAACCAATTCCTATGCAACATCACAATACTATCAAGAGGGATGATACAGTGCTTCAGCTGCTTCAACCGCTGGATTGCAGCCACTGAAAGACGTCATCGTACGGTAAGCATACACTGTATGCTACTGTACAGAGTCTTCCTCACCAGTCATATATCATGCAATGCCACACACCTCCAATGTGGCACAATAAGACCCTATTACATGTGGATGTGTTATCCATATTTCTGCATATATGTGGTTTCAATTCAGCCACTTCCACATATGCCCAATGAGAGTCACACACAATTTCTGACATGTCCTACCATCCTGACTGCTGTCACTGCATTGTGTTACAGGTTTGTTCAATGCCCCTTTTGCTACATTCAACCCCAGATAACAACCGTTACCTGTAAATGAGTCATGTAACTGCAAAAATATGACAGAAAAAGAAGTAATTTAAAAGTCACATCCTAGAAGACTTACATCATCAGCAACACTACCATCAGAAACTCAAACCTGTCACAGTTCTGAATAGGGTCCACAGCTGTTAAAGCAGCATTAATATTAATAGGACTCTTGGAATGAATGATTGCACAGTCAGAACCACCTGGGACAATGCTGATTCAACTCTGTGACAGTGCTCAAACAAACAACAAACAAACCAACCAACCAACCTCAGAATCACTTGAGTTCCAAAATCCTATTTACAACACAAATGAGGAAGCTGGCCAAATGAATCAAGCATCAGAATCAAAAGAATGTGCCTGAGAATGAAGTGGTCATTCAAGAGAGAGTGAAGAATTGATACAAAAATGTGATCAACCAAAAGAGTGGTGAGACAGCTGACTGGCCAGTCATATGGTCAACCGTGACTTATCACAACCATGTGTGAAGGACACAACAATGATAGCAAAATGGCTGATCACAAGATGCTGATATCCCAGATGATGAAACTCTACTGTGCATGCCAACAATGTGAATTCAATGGATAGGAAACACAGCAGCATTGTTACTGATGGTGATCTTAAGACAAACACATTTAGCAGTTTGAATGTGCACTCCTCTTCTCTCCTCTCCTCTCTTTATCCCATGCACTTGTCTACATTCTGCTTGTCTTTGTTGTGGTCACCAAGTTGAGACATTCTATCACAGCTACCAACATTTCAGAGAAACATGGAGGCAGAATCAAAGTTTTTTATTCACCAAGTAATATTTTAATGTAAATTTTAATATTGTTTTTAAGACACGTGATTGTCTTAAAAACAATATTAAAATTTACATTAAAATAGCTCCAACATGTTTCGGTGCAGTCACGCCATCCTCAGGGAGTGCATTATTCGTGCTTGCTAAAGTTACACTTGTCAAAATAGCCAATTATGGTACATCAGTGTGTGATTAATTCAGTGGCGATGTGGCTGCATATATTAGTACGTCTGTGTGAATAAAAAACTTTGATAATATCACGATGCACGCGCACGAATAGGAAAATTATGGAGGCAGAATGTTCTGCCATAATGCCGGTAACCATAAACAACACTACACAGCTTTACATCCTAGACCATACAAACACCACTAAATTTATAATTACTACTGCACAATTTGTTACAGTCTTGCCCCAATAGCTCAGTGAATATAGTGACCAGGCTAAAGGTAGAACAGCCTAGGCTTTGATTCCTGGCATGGGAAATGGATGTTCTCTTCTCCAAAATGGCCATATTGAATGGGTGACCTGGTCTCCTATTCAACAGGTACCACGGACTCTGTAGCTGGAAGTAATGCAGTTGGGCACAAAGCAGACCATGCACCTCCAACCAGTGCTGTGTGGGGCTATACCTCTACCATGCTCTATATGCCTTCCTGGTGTGTGTACAGACGTTATATATTACTTTCATAGAGTCTTGTAACACAAATGGAGCCACCTGACATTTCATTCAAAACCTATAAATCACTGACATGGCATTCATGGCAACATACTGCAAGTCAAAGTGAATACAACAAGATGAAAGAAAAACAACTTTACTGGTTGACTGAAAAAAATGAATTGGTGTTGATAAGAATACAAAGTATCGCACATTACTTAGATATTGGCAAATTAAGAACTTCTCCATTTCATCCTTCATTCACTACAATTAACTGAATCAGAAAAACCCACACCAAAAATCCATAGGCATGAGGTCGGGTGAATGGGCAGGCCAATCATAAGTCTCCCTCAACAAATCCAATGTTCTGGGAAAGTTTCATTTGAATTTCGGGCACAGTGGGTGGATGGGTGCTCCATGTTGTTAAGGGAGAGCCCTTGTAGTAGCAGGCTGAGATTTTCCTGCAGCGCTGCAATAATGAACTCTCATAACATTAAAAGACAGGAAACTGAAACTTAACATACCTAATGGTTGTGTTATTGTCAAAACCGGTACATATTTCAATTACTGGTAAAGTTGTCTGACTTCATGTCTGGTATACTCATTTCCAGATGGCCTTGATGTATTCCCTGTGAATCGTGAGTGTCTATGTATGTCTAACCTCATTTAATTTCAGCAGACTGTCATCATACTGACCATGTCCCGCAAGATGGAAACTCTGAATGATGACAATGAAGCTACATGTGTAACAAGTGTTAACTGCACAAACAGAATGCATGCCTCACCTTATCGTTCCCAATGACAGCATCGTCAGACAAATGCTGGACACAAAGCACCACATTGCAGTTCAGACCAATGTAATGAGCTGCCTGTAACACACAATACATTGTATCAAGGCACAGTCCTTCAAATGGGCCTGGTATGAAGCACTGACAGAATGAGAACTGTCAGAGAACAACACAGCTGGAACATTGCAACAAAGATAGTAAATATATTACAGTCATATATACATATCACCCACATAAAGGATCTACACATGCTGGTGCCACGTCTCTTTCTGTCCTGTCCTGTTCTGTTCTGTCCCTCCCTCTAAAAAGGCACATCACTGAGAAAAATGGTAAAACCAATAAACATTCTTTGGACAACAATCCAGGGAAAGTGAGATCTGAGTGGAGTTGCTACAGACTGCAGCCTTCTGGGATGGCACAGTATGTTATTAGGTAATCTGTTCCTGATCATTGCGCCTCCATCTTCAACGGTTAAGATGACAGTACCACAGTCCTTTGAAATGCAGGGAACCACTTTCAACACAGTGTCACATCCCAGAAGACCTGAATCCTCAACCCCATGAAAAGTACCAAATTTCATACTTTCAAACTTATGAACTGGGTGCCCAAAAAGTCTGTCCATGCTGTCCTGCTGTTTGGTGTGCAATATAACACACTGTTATGGGAACACCCAAGCAAATGCCAATCCTAGGCTACAATAAAAATGCACTGTTTGCTATATGGTACAAACCACTGCTCTACAAAATCCTCAAATGGGTGTGTTTTCTGTGTGGTATAAACTTGAACAGTCTGAGGTTCTCAAAGCGGTGCTGCTGAAAATTCAACTCTTTGGTATGTTAAATCACTGTTCAGCCAGAAGCTGCTGATGATCTGAAGATTTATAGCGCTTCCATCGTCAAGGTGAAGCAGTCCATTAAGAGTATGACTCATTCTTCTTGGACCGTTTAACCATGAAGATGGAGGCAGTATGATCCTTCATAACAACGGTGATGACTTCCCTGATGACAATGCGTCACATCCCGGTACGGTTTAAATAGTACGTCTCTGCAGAATACTGGAAACCCACTTTGTGTGTGGTACAAACTGACTGCTTGAAGGAATCATCAAAGTGTGATCTCTGTCCTCA
>JGI24700J35501_10930088_pt1 | contig 11368 bp, 9 predicted proteins | sample TergutTh196P1_FD_35501 | JGI IMG/M metagenome (IMG submission 35501) | reverse complement strand
GGTTTGGCAAATGGAACTAATCAGAAAATAAAAAGGGTGCTTTAAATTTTGGCAGTACTTTTAGAATCATCAAATATGATGTGCCATGCCAGATATAATCAGAATCAGTGCACAGGAAAGGGATCAGATCATGGGAAATGAGATGAATATGGACAGCTGACACCCTAGGTGTGAGTGAGTCACACTTTGTTGCCATGGTTGTCAATGTTAAAAACTTTTGCTAGGGTTTATGATTGTAGCTGTGCCTAATTAATGAGTACTGTTGTTGTTGTTTTTGGTGAGACAGCCCTCAGTGGGCCAGGGCCTCCTCAATCATGAGGTTTCTAGATCACACTCAATGATGCATCACAGTCGGTAGGACTCCTCTGTATGAGTGTTCAGCTCATCTCTGAAACCTCTACCTGACAACACAAAACATTCACAACAGACAGACATCCATGCTCCCGGTGGGATTTGAACCCACAATCTCAGCAGGTGAGCAGCCGCAGACCTATGCAGTAGACCGCATGACCAATGGGACCGGCAAACAGCACTGTTACTGATGTAATTGTTGGTGATCTGGAACATCCAAGGACGGATGTGATTGCCACATGGGTAGAGAAAGTGATTTTGTAAAACTCGTGGCTCATAGCTCAAGATTTATCCACCGCACTGGAGTTGTAAATTCCACAATAATGAGAAAGTGGAAATGGCTGCTTGTGAATGGCAACAAATGGAAGAGTCTTCTCTCTAACATAATGTTTCATCTCATGCCAGGATGGGATAACTGCATCATGTTCACAGCAATTATACTGAAACACAATTATACTTCAGTGGAATAAATAAGCCATATGCAACACTGTAATCCTTCTCATTTACTGCTTATGACATACAAAGCCTTACTGATTGAACACTTGTCACATTAATTTCCTTCAATTGTATGACATTCTTGAGTAATACTGCGAAGGAGTAAGAGACAATTTATTAATATCAAATAAACATACAGCTCAAGTCTTCTCAACACCAGCATCATAAAACTACTGAGAAGTCAACTTTTAAGACACTTGTTTATATATATCAAAAAAGCTGTTAAATTGTAAGTACCTTGTGACTTCCATTTCAGCTCAATGCGGATGTGTAACCTTCCCTGTGGCTCAAGATCCACCTGAAAGCAGAACGTTCAACAGTACTTATTAACATCATCAACAGGTATGACAATAAAGACAAAAATTCGTACACTCTACAATTCAGAAGCACAAGCAATGAAAGGGACAGAACAGCTTTGAGTCTCGGTTCTTTACTTCTAAACGTCACCAAACCACTGGCACATCACAGAGTCTTGCTGGGCCTAAGGACTGTTACAAACATGGAAACACAGAGAAGACACTGTCCCTGCAAGGGATTCAAATCCTTAATTATCCAGCCTGTAGGCCATTATTTTTGTGAGCTACCCTGTCTCATATGGATGTGACAAGACTGTTGTAACAGACAAGAAATTTTAATATAACTCCTGATTTTTGCTAGAGATCCACAAATAAACATCCTCTGGCAATATTATTAAAATACAGCCACTCAAAACATGCAGTGCACAACTTTTCCTTTGTCACAACACTGCTGTACAGAAGTGAAATTTACAAATTCTTTGCGTAAAGTAAATGTATAAGGGCTATCAGCAAGTAAGGTTCCCAATATTTTTTATTTGTAATATAAATAATTTACAGTAAGTAGCACAACTGTCTGATAAAGGAACATGTGCAGTACACTGTGCAACAGTTGCCACACCTGTTGAGATACCTGTCACAGCAGTATATCAGTCAAAGCCCTGGTGGTACAATGATGATCCTGCAAACAAAGCCAATGTCTGAACTCCACTCTAACATCTCCATCAGTCTGGAAGTGCAGACTTTGGAAAGCACTTCTTAATTTTGGGGAATGGGTGGAAATCCAACGGTGCCAGATCAGGACTACAGGGAGGTGATGAGGAATCTCCAAGCGACAAGTGTTCAAGAGGTCCACATGCCCCCATATCATGGATCCTGCTTGACAATAGTCTCTCAGTACTCACAGTGGCTTCCCACACACTCATGCATTTTGCACAGGAAAAATACATTACAATTCACAATTCTTCCTTTGTTCACTTTGTCAGTACGGTCACCAAAGTTCAACTTACACTGAGCATGGGTATGTTGTCTGTGCCAGCGAATATTCTTACCACCTCACAGCATGAATATCATTCCAATGTACATCAGAGTAACAGTACTGAGAGTGTCACTTGCATGGCAACAAAACAGAAACTTTCTCTCTGACTTTCACTCTTACATAAAACAGACATGTATTTCCTGTTAAAATTGTACATTTACTGAAGGGTCAACAATAAATTTGTCCAGACAGAATTTAATTTTGCTTGTACTTGTCACATCCATCCAGTGCCAAGGTTACAAACATGTCTAACTGTAATGCCAATCCCCCTGCAGCTTCATGACATGGTTCTTAAACCTTCAACTTCAGCCTCTGCGCTGTACTGATTGCATTATAAGGTAATCTGAATTTAAACACCTTTGTTCTGAGTACTTGTTGAAATTAAAACATAGTATCCATGAAAGGTTAATTAAGGACTTGAATAACAACACCCAACATTGGTAAAAAATGATGTGGCAAATATCATCAGCTATCTAAAACATGGTTGTTTATAAACAAATTCTACACAGCATAAAATATAAATCTGTGATCAACAGATTTCATTGTCTTTTTTTTTAATATGTTGAATCTTTAACAAGGAAATGTAACATACAGTAACTGACAGCACTGTAACTTTATTAATCCTGGTAGTACACAGGGTCGGAGTTCATACCCACTTGTTGTAAGTACACCACCACTAGACAATACAATTTCAAAAACTCATCTTGGTGGGGATAAAACAGGTACTGGGTCGCTAGTGGGAACAGAACAGCTGAGGTGTGGCATTGACTCACCCCCATCTAATGCTCAGGTTAAAGAAAGAGTACAGCTATACCTCCATTCCCCATCTGTGTCTTTATGGCAGGTTATAGGGTGAAATTTAACTTTTACCTTTACCATCTAGGTAGGATATAAAAATGTATTTGTATGAGGAACAGACAGAGTCGGCAGAGCAGAGCAGGTGTAGTGACTACCCTATGAATTTCTATTCCTGGTAGGGGAAAGACATTTTTCTCTACCCCAGAACATCCACAACAGCTTTGTGGACCGCCCGGACTCTTATTCAATGAGTATTGGCGGTCCTATCCCAGGTGCGGAAGTCAATGGGGCATGAAGTTGACTACTCACGTCCATCTAGTGCCACTGTTAAGAAAGAGTGGAACTATATGTCTGATCCCCCTATACACTTTCATGGCATGCACAAGGACAACTTTAACCCTTTCTTTTTTACTGGTAACAACTGAGCATCCAGGCCAGTGATGTGTGCAGAATATCAATGTTTTCTCCTATTTGAAGTGAAAATTTTATTGAGCCACAAAACCAACTCACTGCATGGACTTGCCATATGACACTGCCATCTGTAATTATTTCTGATAAGAGACTACACAAGAGGAAAATCAGAATCCTGCCAATAATGTATATTTCAGTATGGAAAGAGACTTCAGTTTTAAACCACATAAACTTTCCTATTCTGTACTATGCACTTTTTACATCAAAGTTGCACACATATGCCATACAGTAGAGTATCAATATTTATTTCAGGAATTTCATCTATAGTGATCATCCATTTTAAAACTATTGTTTCAACCTTGTGTGACTGTTCCAATCAGCCACATTCCTGACAAGTAACCTCCCCCACTGCCGTATTACTGTGCAGATCACTCGCAGCTCTATCGTTAAGAGTGCCTGATTGCTCTTCTGCGTCATGGAATGAGAATCTCCTTCAATCTTGTCATGTACACTTTCAAAAAGTGTCTGTATTTTATCAAAAATAAACATTCATGTTTTTATACATTTTTTGTTCTTTTATGTTTTTCTTACCACTCTTTCATTAAGTTCTTGGAATCAAATAGGTCTTTTACACTGAAAATGAATTTCAAGATTCACTACAGTTTCATCTGTCCCAATTAATCATGAACATTCAGACTCCTATTGTTGTAGCACTGTTTGTAATTTATTTCATGATGCTGTCTGTATCTCCATTTATGACACAAATAATTCAGTCATTGAAAACAAGACACAAGGCATTGGCCAATAGCAACAGGCTAATAAGCAAACAATACCAGGACGGTTAGCCTGCATGTACAGTGCAGGCCATAAATGTTCCACAGCATTACGTGCAGATCTCTTATACTGATTTTCCTCCACACTGTACAATGAACATGGAAAGTATGCACAGGAGTTCATTTTCATCCCTCAGGAAAGTGGAGTGAGCGTTCAATGCAGTGATTTTCACGAACTGCACAATTACTCAATAAAGCTGTGTGAACCTCTCCTGCACTGAACTGTATCCAAATCAGACGAAAAATTAAAAAAAAGCTGGCAACATTTCATACATGTCCTTAAGCAAAGTATGAGTTGCACTGAACCAATCTGCAAAAAAGTGACAGCTGCTTAATAACAATAAGCAGAGATCTCCCATGCCAATATTCACCCAAACTGGTAAAGAATGTGGAAAGTACAGTACAAGCAGATATTCATTTAAGCCCTTAAGCATAGTTGTCACCAAGCCACTTCTCACATTTTGTAAAGAACTCATACGCGCAATTTCATGAAAATCTAACAACAGGCATAGTACAAGATGCAAGGCCACAGACAAACTCACAGCCAGATGTGGTCTCCGTATCAGATGTTCTTTTTTTACTTCCTACAGAACACCTACTAAGCAGCTATAAAGCATGGTATACTAAGAAATATAGGTAACTTTGGTGGCAACACACACACACACACACACACACACACACACACACACACACACGTGTAAAGTGAATAAATAAATCCACACACCTAAAAATTCACTGACTTCAACAGACTTAGGTGAAATTATTTTGTATTACCACTACTCATGTATTCCAGAACCTTCCAATCCCTAACTATGCACATTGTCATGACTGTAATTGTGCTCAGACTGGACCCACAATGAAACCACGAACTACACTACCAACCTGCTGCTTACAATGGTATCTCATTAAAGTAAGGTCTCATACTGCAGAAAGCATTATATTGCGACACCAAACTTAAAGGTCAAGTGGTACATACCCCTGCTTTGTATCTGCAAAATAACCAACTGAAATCACAGCCCACAGATCAGCCACTGTAAGGGCTTTCATAATTGTTCTCATTTCCTCTAGACAACTCCTTAGCCCACAGGAGCTTCCAATTATGCATTTAATACCATGGAATCTGGTAATCTACAGCATCATTAAACAAACAAAGCAAGACTGCACTGCAGTGCAAGTACATTTAAGCTTCTTTCTACATGTCTGTCAGCAGTCCTTAGAAGTGCCATTACTGATCTACACTAACTAATTAACTAAAGTAAACCAATCAACCTACCCCAACCATTGCATTTAAAAGTTCCAGCAACGTACATTTGGGTCTTCTTGGTTTAATTTTATACATACTGCCTGACAACACAAGTAGCAGGGGGGGATGGACTAAAATAAATGAGAATTTTTGTGCAGACTACATACATTATTGTCTGCATATTTCAAATAACGTTCGGAAGGATCATTTAAAAATTATTTGGAAACTCTCCGTGAAAAAATAAATGGTGCTCTCATCTCTTTCATTTAGCAACGAAGTTCAGTAAAAGTTGTTCTTAACACTTGTGATCATGACATTTAATGTTCATATTACTACTGTTAACTACCAGAACTGACAGCCCAAACATTCATCATCCTTATTCAGACATTTCCTGATATCCTTGGCAGCAATAATTGTAGTGCTCAGTGGCACTGCTTTAGTTTAGATTTACATTTATGTTCCTTGGACGAGTTGCTGTTTCCTCGTTGTAAGTAGCAGGTACAGGCTAGGGTACACAAGCAGACTTGTTTATTGAGTAGTTACTAGCTGGTCTCTAATCATGAATGTTGTTGGACCTGTCAGATTAAAGGATTAACTCCCTTTAGCAAGTTTGTGCAAAAATGGGCATTGGTGTTGTTGGTTAGCATATGAAGCTTAAGAACAGTGGAGACCTGGTCTGAATCATGGAAACTTCCAGGTTTATTTCAAAACGGCACAAATGTATGAGATTTCAAATGAAATGGCCAGAAAGCTTACATAATATAGTATAACATAACAAAACATTCTGTATAAATTTGAAATGCGCAGTATTCAAATACTTTTCCAGTTTGCTTAGTCCTCGTGTGGATCAAATTCTTTGGCATGGCACTAAAATAATCAAAACTGCATGCATGAAGAATTAAAGAGTGGATTAAATTCAGGAAATGTTTGCTACCGTTTGGTCCAGAATCTTTGTTCCTGCAATTTGCTGTCCAAGAATATAAAGATTAAAGTATAGAGCATTGTAACTTTGCCTGTTGTTGATGTGGGTATGAAACTTTGTCTCTTACGTTGAGAGGGTCGAGGGAGTCTGAGAACACGGTACTGAGGAAAATGTTCGAGTCTAAGAGGGATGAGGCAACAGGACACAGATGTTTCATTATGTGTACTGCTGACGAAAGATTATAAGGGGACAAAATCAAGGAGGAACTGTGCAGGGCAGTGCAAAATTGCATATAAAATTTTGGTAGGTAAACCTGAGGCAGAGAGACCACTTTGTAGACTATGGTGCATAAGATGAAAATATTAAAATATATTTTAAGGAAACAGTGTAGGAATGAATCTTAAAGGAACAGGATGGGAGGGCATGGAGTGGATTAATTTGGCTCAGTACAAGGACAAGTGGCATGCTTTTGTGAACACAGTAATGGACCTTCGGGTTTGGTTAACACATAGGAAATTTCTCGACTAGGTGAGGAGGAAATGTTATCTTCTCTGTGGGGACTCTGCTTCATGAGTTGGTTGGTTAGTTGGTTACGCAGTACGTATCAGTAACAATACTTCCAAGGACTGCTGCCAGACATGTAGACAGAAGCTGTAATATACTTACACTTCAGTGCAGTCACGCTTTGTTTGTTTAATGACATGGCATTAAATGCATAATGAACATGATGCTTCATACAAATATATGAAAGGATGTATTTAAACACCTGAACTTTCAATTTAATTACAAAAAGTACTAATAATTTGCTTCATCACCTTATAAAAGCTAATAATTTATATGAAGAATTCAAGCCATCTGAGATGTTATGCCATGCCAACTTTTAAATTGTTATACTACCTTTGCAAAAGAACTATAATTGTTTGAAACATCAGCAAATACACCGTTAACAAGGCGTTGTCAACCTTCTTCAATACTCTGAGAACCTAAAATCTCACATAATAAATAACTTTTTTGTAGTAAGTCTGAACACATTAAGAAAAAAGCTACAAGACCAATGGGTCTCAGTTCATTCACACAGTGCAGTGTGCATGATCCTACCTCTAGAATCCTGAGAAGACATACATTTTTAAAGATGGTTCACAGCTAAACGAACTGCACTAAATGAGATGTGGAACAGATCAACATGACAAAGTCCCCAAGAAGGCACAGAAGTACAAAGGGACTTGTCTTAACAACTGAATGACTCAGTTTAAGTTCAGCAATTAGCCAGTATGGTTAGTACCAAGCAGCTCAGCTGTCACTCACAGCACACAAAGTATGAGTCGGCTAGTGACGTCTCTCTCACGCAATGAACATGTAAACAGGTAGGAGAGGCACAACTCCACTCATTCTCAACCTTGCAGCACCAGATGCAAGTTTATGGTCAGTTCCACACACTGACCACCTTACTGTCAAGGAAGAACTCCTGATACCCACTAAATAGGAGGCTATGAGGGCCCCAGAACCAGCCTGAATGCTTTGAAAGAGGAGATAGATATGTTGCTTTTGCTGGGAATTAAAAGCTGAATCATCCAGCCCACAGACAAATCACAATACTGACTGAGCTATCCCCTATTTGAGTAGACACATTATACATTCATACCAATGTTTATCCAGCAAACTAAAGTGATAATGCATAACAGACTGCTGTAATGTCACTAACAAAGGTCATATCACTTATATAAACAAATAACACAGTCATATTTCATGATAATCTGTTTTGGACTGGACAGACTGACACACTCCAATAAATCTCATGATTATGGCCATGCAACAGTTGAACTAAATTCCAATGTTCCAGTGAGTCTTATGGTAAAGCCTTTGTTTTGGCTTAGGTTGTTAGATGCCTCCCTGTCATCACAGAGGTCTGGCTTTGATTCCAGGCCAGTCCATGTAGGATTTTGGTAGACAAAGCAGCACTGGGATAGGTTTTTGTCCAAGGACTTCAGTCTTTCCTTGCTGGTATCCATCATCACTTCACATTCATTCAGTCATGTATCACAATGCTACATAATGTTAGCAATAACATTGTCATTATATAACACACACAAATACACTAACTTACACTAAGTGGTAAAAAAGGAAACAATATATTAATTTAATCCACTGTAATGACCTGAATTCTGCTAAATCAATTCTTGTTGTACAAGGGCTGTACAAACTAAATTCCTGACATTTTTAACAGATACTGCACCTGGTTTTTACATACCTGCTTACAATACAGTATGAAAATTTCTGACACTCAGTTACTTCAAACTGAGGCTCAAATTATGAGTTAACAGAAACAGTATACAGGACAAACTGCCCAACCATTGCAGAGACACACTGTGTTTATACCCATCTTACTGCAGTTACCGTTCCCCCATTCACCTTCCAGTGGTCTCAACATATACAACCAAGTGCTGTAACACTATGCAAGTACGGAAAATTTGCAAGATTTTTAAATTCTCACAGCAGTGTTCCTCAGGATTTTCTCCTGGGATATGACGCTGTGACATTGGGTGTGTGGTTCCTAATGTTTTGAAGGCAATACAATCTTTGAAATGTTATGACCCACTGACTGAACCACCATATCACAGAAGACCTGAGCTCTAACCCTCTTTTCTTCATTTAATGAAACCTTCTTAACTTCACAGGTTCTTTTGTCATCAAATTATAGGATGAGCGTGAAAGAAACTGGAAGAGACAGTAAGGAAGCTTGCAGCCCCATTTTAAGGCACTATTCTTTCATTTTCCTGAAGTGGTGGGAGTGGCTGGAAGTTAAGGCTCAACTCAGAACAGTTAGACTCCACATCCCAAATGCCGGACACCTTGAATGTGCAACAGGCACGCTAATCCCTTAAACTGCTGACAGAGTGTCAGTACAAACAAGCTTTCAACCTTGTCATGTTTTGGAGCCTAGGAAAGGCCACCAAGTAGACTGGTCTGAGTTGTAATGATTCAGACTTATACTAAAAAGGTACACAGTTCATATCCAAGCAAGGCCACAGATTATCCCATGCCCCTTATTGTGTTTCTCACATGACATGGCAGTACTTCAAATTATGACAGCACCACTTCCTTTGACATAATTTTCAATCCATTTTTCATTATTTCACCCTGCCTTTAATGCCATAAACAAGACTATGACACCTGGTAGACAGTCCTAGGCACATAAAATTTTATATTGAGATCTGTGTTATCACATCAGTGTTATGGAAGTTTCAAGTCTTCTAACTGTGATGCTGTGTTGTTGGGTGAGTCACTCCCAACATTTCAAAGAATCAGGGCATTTCTTTTTAGACTGTTTGACCCTGAGTATGAAGGCACCACACTCCTTTCAAATGTTGGAAACCACATGCCCAACTATGCAGCCTCACAACCCAGAAAACTTGCATCCTCAAAATCTCACATACAAACCAATTTGTGGTATAAGATAATTAAACATTTGAATTCCATCGCCAGTAAAAGTGCTATCAGCCAAGTTCTTTCACAGCATTTAAATTTCAAATGAGATTGTAATGTGTTTTATACTGTTAAAAAAGGCAGGTTCACATTTTGCAATGTTCCATTGTGTCAGAATGACCAAAGTGTGAAATGAGTCCAGTCACACCCCATTAAAGCACCCTGCATTATCCATTATCAATAATGACATGAAACAGGTAGCAGCAGTAAAATGTAATTTATTTTATGTATGCAGTATCCATTCAACTGCTAATAAACTGAAATACAGTGTGTGAACCACAACAAAAGGCAGAACTGTGGTGTACCGACATTTCACAACATTACCCAATTTTCATCACCTTTAGTATAACATCTTTGGGCATAAAACTGTTCCAACATTTATGTCACTTCCTTTTTTTACTTCACTTCTGAGATATGACACAATGTTAACTGACTAACAGTTACTCATATTTCAGAGACGCAATCTGGATGCAACATCAAGATTGTCTTGAATCAGTGACACAACAGCCTTCTCTAAAATGTCAGTAACTATTTACCAATACATAATGTGTCATATCACAGAGGACATTGTGCTGTGACAACCTTAAATCCTGTGTGTGTTTCCTTTTCATTAACAGCTGAAACCTGCCATGTCCCCATGACACACAGAAACGACTGACAGCAATTCAGTATTTGAGGGCAACGTGTAGGAAAACACCTACATTATGGAACAGTCCACTAGCTCCACCAAACAGTGCAAGGAAGCTGATCTGTACCTGCACCTCTAGAATGCTTCAAATTTTACCTGTTACAAAGTTCAGACTTAGCAGTTTCCATATCCAAACCAATAACACCCCCACTAGCAAATTCATTTACCTGATTTGATTACTAAGTTTCAATTATATCAGTGACCCCAATTCTCGATCCCATTGCCTCCCCAAGTTCCCGCAGTAGTTCCTACTTGTTCATGCAATACTTTCTTTTAACAGGTCAATCATGCCATCAACTGCTAAGACCATACAGCGTCAGTGTCAGATGACTGACTGAATGAATGAACTGTAAAGAGGACTATGGAATGACAATGAGCAAAGAAAATTCACACACTTGAAGAAGAACCACTCTCAGTGCCACTGTGTTCGTGTGGCCCAGATCTGGATAGAAGCTGGGCCTCTCAAATGAGAGGGTGGCACGTGACTGAGTAAGCAATGACAAAACCCACAGAAACAAAATAGCATGGCACAACATTAGACTTACTTCTACAACTTAACAGTGTATTTGCAGTTCCACAGATGTGACAGGCAGCAGGGGTGGTGACTTGCTATTGGATATCCCCAGCAACTGCACTAGTAAAGTTTCGTTCTACAGGGGTGCTTATAAGTCCTTAGCCCGACCAGGAAGGAAACAAGCTACAGCGACAGAAGATATTGATGTTCATATATCCTATTTATTATCATAATTGGAGGAATATTAGTACTATTTATATATATAACAAGACTAGCATCAAACGAAATATTCTCACCA
>JGI24700J35501_10930089_pt1 | contig 11370 bp, 6 predicted proteins | sample TergutTh196P1_FD_35501 | JGI IMG/M metagenome (IMG submission 35501) | reverse complement strand
AATAGAGGCTGCACACTCCTGCGGGATGTTAGTAACTATTCGCCAGATGACACAGACTAAGATCGCGGTAGACCTGAATCAAAACTTGGATCTTAAGCAACATTGCTGTGAGGATCTTAGGTCTCGTGTTTAAATTACATTAAAAAACAAAAATCAACTTGAAGAGCACAATAAAATAATTTAATTTGTGTGATTTACATAACATAGTTTTTGTGTTAGCAGTTACAGTAATTTGTGTTTGGTTCAACATCTTTCTCTTTTTATGGCAGCAGGTTGGAATGTGCAGGATGTGTGTCACACATAGTGAAACAACTGCTTAATAATTTTTTGTATTAAAATAGACGGGTAAGAGATCACGTGGAAGCCTCTGGCATAGATGTGGGGACAGGCTCTTAATACATCTTGGAGAAATTGTTGTGTTTCAAAATTGTGCAGGTGTATGAAGAGGAGCAGGTGCAGGTAATGCATTGTTCACTGGTGGTGACAAAGCACCACCTAGTCACTTGCCTAGAGAGTCTGCCAGGATGTGGACAAGTTAGAACATTGGCACGTGCTGCAATACAAGACCTTACGGCATTCACTGTTGATCCAGTGGGACACGGCTGGTGTGTGCTTGTAAGTTGCTCATCTCATCACTATTTGGCTTTCTGTTCAATAACAGTCTGTTACAAAGTTTGTTGATGTTTTCTTGTCTTGCATGTGAGAATAATCACAGTGAAGAAACAGGGGTGTTACTTCTAGGAGGTTTTATTGTAACATTTGGTAACAACAAAACCAGCATTTTTAGAAAATGTGGCAAATTGAAGTACTAGGGTATGACAAAAGGAAGAAAAACAGAAAACTGTTTTGTTCAGAGTAGTTCATCTTATGTCTTCTTCCCAAAGACCAACATGGGATTTCTGGTTGTACAGGAGTTTGCTTGCCGAGAGGTGCATGAGAGCAGTGGTGACTGGGTGCTGTTCTTTGCATCTGCTGATGAGTTGCACAGCTTCATGGATGTTCTTCAGCAGCTGTGGCTCTCCATGCAACAGGTAGAGGAAGAATGTGGATGTGAAAATGGATTGTGAACTGCTCAGGATAGGGTTCACATGTACTGTGTTATAAACACAGTAACATTTGAATACGTGTGGACCCTGTACCACATAATTATGGACTTTTTGCTGCATAGTTTGAGGATTTGTAAATAAAATGAACAGAATTGTTTATTTTGATTTTGAAATAATGTGACAGCCATGCTTACATTTTCACCCCGCATGCTGTGGGGCTGTATTGCGTCCCTGGACATGCTGGGGTATGAGGAAATGAAATTGCCAGCAATCTCGCAAGAGATGGTTCTGTTCAAAAGTTTGTTGGACCTGAGCTGTCCTTGGGGGTCTCTAGGCAGAATATAAGAAGAAAGATAAAATGCTTGTTAGATAACCAGCATTTGGCAAGGTGACGAGTTCTTGGTAGTACTTAGAGACAGGCTGGAGAATTAATTTTGGGCCCTAGTCCAGGTGCAAAGACCAGACTTTTGTCCTTTAATAGGACACAATCCAGGGTTGTTATTGGCCTCCTTACTGGACATAACACCCTGAGAAGATATCTTCACTTAATGGGGCTAACCAGTAGTCCCTTATGTAGGAGGTGTGGAGTAGTGGTTGAAACCTCAGCCCACATTCTCTTTGAATGTGAAGCTTTGGCTTCACTTAGACGTGTATATCTGGATTCCTTTTTCTTGGATCCAGAGGACATTTTTAGAGTTTAAGTCTGGGGGCCATCTGGAACTTCAGCAAAGGAACAGGGCTCCCCTGAACTGATATCATTATGTGGCACAAACAGCCCTTTAATTAAGGCCCAGGTGCATCGGGACCATAAGGGCTCGAACTCAAATGCTAATCAATCAGTCTGTCAATGCTTACATTTTTATTTGTTTGTTGTAGAGTCTCAAATGACCCCATACTATGACTTTGTGTTCCAGACTGAGTTTCCACTGTGCACATTCGTGGATGTCTCACTGAGCAGGCGGTGCATGGAAACTAGCAGACTTTTAGCAGGTGCTTGGGACAGCCTGCTTCCTGCGATTTCTCATGCTTCTTTGTAACATCAGTGCAGTTGTCTCCCCACTCACTATATTTTCCCGGTACCATAAACATATACAGTTCTGTGCACACAGGAGGCAGATGAAGTTTCAGAACGTTACAGGCATTTGGATAGAGACTTTTTATTATAGTTTGACCTCAGTTCTTATAATATGCACCTACACACTGTATTCTGAATATTCAGAGAGTAAGCAAGCTGTATGTAAATTAGCAGTATGTTGTGCTGCATGCTTACAGATTGGGAATAATTCATAAGTGAAATATTTTTAATAGAAATTGGTGAAGACCGATACACAACACTTGTGACCTGATATGTTTGTTGACAGATCAGTACATTGTACTCCATGCCTTTATATTGCTTGTTGGTCAACTGCCAGCATCTGGGACCTGTTTTCCTACAAAAATGGCATCAGCAATTGTGATGTTGCTTCATCTTGTTGTTGCAGTTTCTAACTACATGTGTGTCATATGAATACCTACTTAAGTATGTGTAGGTCATATGTAGACTGTATTGTTAACTTTATAATGGTAGCAAATATTACACATTATTGAGCATTCAGTAATATTCTCACTGTTGTGATCAAAGGCTATGATCAGCTAGAGGTATAGAGGTTGAAAGACTCATTATTTGTTATGTAAAATGATATGAATAGTATTCAGAGGATACAAATTTTTATTGATAGGATTTGATAAAAGTGCCAATCACTGATATTCTGATTATATGCTCTTGGTGTTAAAGTAAACTCACTCTTGAATGTTATAAATTCTTCTGGTGAGGTGCAAATTATTTATTTCACTGTTCTGTTCACTTCACTGACTGCCACACAGCATCCACAGTGCCATGTATGGAATTTCCATCAGTTGATTTTAAAGATTATCTTAAGTGGCTAATGTGACGAAAATTAGAAATGTCCTTTCAGGTCAAAAAAAAACCACATGCCATCTCACCAGCAGCAGTACTTTTAGTAGGTGATATTGCCACCTACAGTTGTGCACACAGAGAGCTAAAATATATGCTTCATGTTCTCAGTCCTGGTTTCATTTGGAGGAAATACAGTTTCACATAGTATTTCTGTCCAATATGAGTATCTGGCATGAATGACTTTCCACTTGTATATAATAAAAATGAATGGAGAAAGGATTGGCCAATGAGAAGCCTTTATTTCGAGAATTTTGAGAACATCAAGGCTGCAGTTACCACCTGGCTGTACCACACGAACATGTTGACAATTTGGTGTTCTGTACTGTGACAGGACAATGACATCCGCAAAATAAACCAAAACTATGTTGTCTCTCTACTCAGGTATTAATTGCCTAGCCTTGTGTACACATTATGCCTTAGGCACACAATGGTAATACAACTAGGTTGAAATAAAAAGGTTTGTACCAGTACTTCATCTCTGAGTCCAAAGCATTAGGCCACAACTGCCTTATGTTGGCCATAGTCAATCTGATGCTGGTAGCATGGTGTGAGCATGGTGTTAACAGATGTTACACAGGTATTTGCATCTTAAGTTTTGGTTTGAGAATTTTCTATGTAACTGTCACCACCTTGAGTGATATCATTAACATTTACAAGGCTTTTTCCATTATTACCTGTATTCCAAATAAATGCTGTGTTTTGGAAGCTAACATCTTCTGAAATGTAGTGTTGGTTTTGAATATTGGTGACAATGGGAAAAGTCCTGATGAATGTTGGTGATATTACTTATGTTAAAACATTGTAAAAAATGTATGTTGTTATCACCACTTTGTTCACTGCATTTTGATATTTGTATCAAGTCTGTGATAGCTGTATATTTACTTTTGCAATTTGGAAGAACTGCATTATTCTATCACTGCAACAGTATTATAGTCCCCACTATCCAAAGTGGAATATACAGAGCAATATCTTTAATCCTTTCCCTCAACACAGCAGTTGTTGTGGGATCTTTCGCATTTGAAGCCTGCATCTGCTGTGAATTTATATGCCATTTTTTGCCTGCATTTCAGCTTGCCTTTTATCATAGAAGAGTCTTGAAATGCTTAGCTGTATCTATTGAAGTTGACTTTTCTTGCTTTCACATCTTCTAAAGTTTCCAGCAATTTGAAGAAACTGAGGTTTTGAATTATGGTGTTCTGAATTGAAGAGGTAGCTAGGGAACTCAGCTTTCCTGAAACATATGACTTTAAGAACATCTTAATGAGTCTGAGTTTGGAAAAACTCCTCTCTTCACCAGCAATGGAAATTGGCATAGTTAACAAGGTACTTCAAGAAACCTTAATATTAGGCTACAGGTCTTCTATGTTGAATTAAAACATTAAATGGTGTAGGCCTTTTGGTTGTGTAGTTCCTTTGATACCTGCATCTTAACCAAGAGTTAAAGCCAACTGAAGATCGGAACAGTGTTTTATAAGCTCTTCTGTAGTTACTTTATGTTTGTCCAGTACTGTCCCCATGACACATACTCTGCAGAAGTATTGCATTCTTACATGCATTGACATACTCAATCCTAAAGACAACACACAACTGAGTGTCTCATATTCCAGTGCAGGTAAGAATACTGTAATTCAGCTGACTCACCTTGCCTAACTGAGCTTGTATTTCCTTATTCCTGGGGAAATGATTAAAGATTCCTTCTGAGGTTTTTACTGTGATTATTGTTGAACACAGTTCATTGACATAAGACTGTTGCCAGTTGGAGTAACATGAGAGATTGAGATGTGTATGAAAACACTCTTATGGTTCATGTGCATTGTGCTGCATATCTGTGCCATGATCTTGGGTTTGAGATCAGCCTGATACAGTGTGTAATTTTTGAATGAATACTGAGTTCATGGGATACCAAGTCCAGGTGAGTCTGGAGTCTGTATGTTTCTGTTGGTTGCCATTCTGCTGATGGCAGTAGCAGAGTTTGGCCATTGGGTGACAATATCCAGTCATGCTTTGTAGTATCTGTCCATCTGTACCTCTGTGCTGGCACAGAATTACTGTACAATGGCAGCATGTGATTTTAGGACAGTACAGTGGATGGTTTATGGCAGAATTTTTCCTGCCATGTGTGCAGTGTTATATTACAAAAGACTGGAACAAACTGATTTACATTCATGATGCAGCTGTTGGTTGCAGTGATTTCATCTTTGTGTAATACCCTATAGGCTGATCATGGTCAAGTACTTTGCCTTATTTCACTTCTGCAGATGGCAGCTGCTGTTGTACCGTGCAACTTCAGTTTGTTCACAATACATTTGTTTCTTGTGTAAGCTGTTTTCAATGCTGACTTTAATGAGAAGGTTTACCAAGGAACTGCCATTCTCAAGAGGCTGTTTGTGGAAGATGGTGAAGACAGACATGATCTGTGATGATTAGTGGTGCCATGTTAGCTGAAGCAAGGTATGGCAACATGGTCAGTGCAATCATATTGTGTTTCCCAAACTGAGTTTTGCAAACTCTTTGGGGTTACATGAAATGTGTCTGGGGGGAAGAAGTTGTTAGAAGAAATTTTAAATTTCTGTTCTTGTTTTCCTTCTTTCTTTCTTGCCATCATTATTGCAATGCAAACACATAAACAAGTGATCCACTTGTTGGCGTGTAATGTGGCGTTCAGCGGGTGCCAGGCGTGACCTAAAGATTTACGTGTGTGGTATTGGTGCCTGGAAAGTGAGATGGAAGAACTGAATGAAAACTTATGTCCTCATGGAGCAATACAGTTGGGAAGTGCTATTTGCATTTTGGCTGCATTTCTGTCTGTCATTATTTTTACCTTAGGTAAAGTGAAAATGCTTGAAGCATAGAATTAGATTAGGTATTGTAGTTGCAAAGCCCTGTATCTCTAACAAATGGTGTGATACAATTATATACAACAAACAGCTGTTTCATTTACAGACCTATACAAAACAAACAAAAAAGTTAATGTATGGACACTAGTTTTATAACTTTAGAGCAGATCCTCTTCATTAGTGGGTACAAGCATTGTGGTTTGCTGATTAATGGAAACGTTATTGTGGTAACCATTGTACATCACAGTGTAGGTGCTGCAGTCATTTACAGTCAGACTTGTGTAAATATATCAAGTAATAAACATGCGGTTGCATCTGCCTGTTAGCCTCACTCTGTAGTTACATGGATATTCTGCAATAATGGAATGTACTTCAGTAGTACTTCCTGAAGTTTTTAGAAATAATTGTTGATTCTTTTTTAATTTTATCTGGGAATGGTGATGCACAGGTTGGTGAAGAGCCTAAGGGCAGAAGTACAGGAATGTGATGTCTCTGAGAGGAAGTGGGGGTTCTGGGTAAATAGGACAGAGGAAGAAGCAGTACTGTAATCAGATGCCATCATGGTGTACAGCAATTAATGAGTAATTTCATCAAGAAAAATGAATATTATATCGAGTGAAGCATTACGGCCAGTGTGCCATGGGTAAAAAATGTCTTGTGTAATTTGCTATGACCTGTTGCTTCAAAAGATGGGAAGGGCCTTGCATGTAAGGCTAGCAGATGAGACACAGAAATGGTTGTTGGTCTGTGGCAGTATGGTGAGGGAGAAGGCTATGCCAGTAAAGGGTGCACTGAAAACTGTATCTGAAAGCCAAAAATGTAACATTTGACGTTGGCCTTATCCTGTTTAACAACTCACAGCTTCCACAGAATCTTTGTCTTTTCCATCCAAATATCCAACCCAAGTACGTAACCAACATCACAGCCTCCTCTCTGCTAAGGCCACTCACCAAGGAAATTACCACAGCATGCAAGGTCTATTTCACGCACTGCACCTTTCACAATGTTTGATGCAAGTGAGAAGACTTTTGTTTGTGTCAGTAAATGCTGAAATCATACAGCTTAGCTGACTGCAAAGTATATAAAGGAGTCCATTGAAGAGCTGATGGTCAGTGGTGTGAATGGCTGCTGGAAGAAGCTTTGGCTTGAAGCAGTTAATGATTTCTAGAGATATATCAACCAGCAGGGTGAAATAAAGAACATCCTTGTGTTAGCATGTAAAATTCCAGGAGAAGGATTCCTTAATTTGGAGGGGCTGCTATTCAGAAGTTCTCAAGTCTCATGCTGCTGCATTGACTGAGGAGTGCCTAGAGCAGCTGACGTATTGCTGTGAAGAAAGGCCTTCAGATGGCCGATGACTTAGACAGTTATTTCTTTGAGGGCAACTATTTCATGGACAGGTGCCTAAAATTTGGGCACATGATAGAGGTTGTCACGGCATCATACAAGGTGTACAAGGACATGCAGAAGATGTCAGAGCAATCAAAGATCACAAAGTCTTCTGTCTGTCCTTTGTCATTCACTCTACATTACTTGATCACCCTGACGGCGTACAGCCCCGGACAGTGACATCATTCCAGAAAACACAAACACAAATGCTGTTATGTTTATTAATCATCAGTATACATAGTGTTTCCTGTATACAAAGAATTTCAATGGACCAGTGAAGAAAAACTTCTTACAAGGGAAATGTAAAAAATTAGGTTCATTTTTTGGATGCACTTTGTATTTTTATTCCAAGCAGCTGTTTCAAAATACTGGAATTCTAAAGATCACAAACGTACAAGATCAGGTAAATTTGGATGTACAGATGCTTCAGTCCTAAGAGGAAATTCATAAAACAGGTTGTAATGGACCACCTTAAAATATGAGTTCAAAGTCATTTGTTGTTGGCACAGGTGCATTTTTTTCATTTTCCTCACCTGTGATCTCCACCTTATAGCTGTTCTCTTTACAAAAATCTTCATTTCTCGTTAAATTACAACAGATTGTCACTTGCAACAAAATATTAAAAACTACACGAGTTCAAACTTTACTGCCACCGTGTCTACGAAAGGCTTCAGTTAGCACAGATAAATAACAAGAACTTTGGAACAGAAAGGACAGTTGATAGGTTGCATTTGTGCACTGAAATGGTCCATGAGTGATGATCAACTGTGGCAGAGTTTGACAATCAAGAAATGCATAATGGTTGTAGAGTCTAAAGGGCGATTTAAAGGGGAATTTTTGTTTAAAAATATGAAAACAATGAAATCCCAAAGCAGAACAACCTTCTACACAAGAACTATATGTGTGGCAAAATAAAATTTTATTCTTATGGGAGTTTTGGCAGGAAAAATGTAACTTATTCCATGATAAAACTTTGTATCTTCCAAACAGTATGGTGGCATGTTTCATTTGTCTGTGGTTCTGTTTACCCAATTTTTTGCAAGAGGTCATAACTTCATACACTGTAGTTCCAACATTAACAGCATTTTTGTTTGTGAACATAACCCCTGCAAATGGTGGAGGTTTGCTGTCTTGCACTGAAACATTACAGCACCATACAGGCACTACACAACTTTATATTGTATACTGCACAAGTTCATACCTGGAAACTGAGTAATGATAATGACTGTGACCAGTACTTTGGAGGTACCAGTAATTAGTTAAGAGGGCTCTTGTAAAGCATTTTTGAACTGTTGTTTCAAGAGTATCTTTCAAAAAATGTTGCAGAATTTTTAGATGTGTAGAACATGGTTAAAGGCACATGAATTTCCATGAATGTTCTGGTTAATTATGTGAGGAAGGTGCAGCCCTTAGTTTCTAGCATTACTGGCCTCTTGAACTTTGCCTTTTGTCAAGTAATATGAATGGAAAACAGTGATTAAGAAACCAGATCTGTTTTGAACCCCAGGTAAAAAAGTGTTGAGGCACCTTCTCAGTTTGGTCTGTTACAAACTGATCCCATTACACAGAAGTATTCCGTTTGGAATGCTACACAATGGACATTTACCAAAAAGTCCAGTATTACAGCATAATATATCATCAGAACCATTAGAAATAGTTTGGCATTCCTTAGTACAGAGACAATTGGCAAGACATAATAAGTTACTAGGTTTGAAATAAAAGATCCTGTACAAAAGTAAATGTGTTGGCCTGGAACACATTGTGCACATTGTAGTGATCCAAGCTGCTGTGTGTTCTTACTGCAGCATTTAACTACTGTTCAGTATCTTGTAAATTGTTGGTTCATCATAGTATGCAGTTGTTTGCAGTTTAATTTCCTTACTTGTGGGAACAAAAACACTTTTCATGTAAGGGTGTTTTAACCCCTTGTGGGATGGACCCATTGGTTTAAATTTAAGTATAGTTTCAAAAGTTGAACATGCTGAATCGGACACACACTAACACACTAAAGGATTCTATTAAAAGATGAAACGGTATGCAATCACACTGTGGTTTTCTGGGTTATGACAACATGTAGTCTTAGCTGGGTGTCAATGTTTTGGAGGAGAATAATGCCCCCGACTTGTTGATTGATGAGAGTAAAGTTGGAAGTGTGGCTGGTTGTGCAGAAGTGATGTTTGAGGGGAATGAAACAGTCTTCAATGGTCTGTCTGGCTCCCATCCTAGGCTCTGGTTACCCATTCCTGTCCTAGTTAATCAGTTCCTTTCCCCATATTTCCTTATTATCTTTCACTTTTACAACTTGGTTAACCTGTACCCTGAATATGAAGGAAGTATGATGTCCTCAAACATGGCTACATGGTGTCACAATCCAGACTACAGTATGAATCTTCACCATATCAAGGGTGAAATGTTGTCGTAACTCTACCCATGAGCCCCTAATGTTTATATGTTACAAGGATGAGAGTTTCACGTTTATTAATGTATATTATGATTGTCAGTTCCATATCAGACGTAACAGCACACATTTGTTTAATGTTACATACTTTGAGAGGGGTGATTCACTGTAGCAGGCAGGAAGTCTAAGCATGTCAGGTCCATGACACTTTCCTCCACAATTGCCCATTTATTTTCAGCATCCCTCCACATAACCTGCAGTCTGTGTAAATACTGTAGATTTACATGAACCTTGCATATTCAAATAATGCTACTGCATACAGCTAAAACAGATTTAACTCCATACAATACAGCTTAATAAAGGGACAAGATCCACACTGAATGTTACCTGTATACAGTATACTGCCTGCCTTCTTAATATTTGATGCCCTTAAACAAGCAAACAGGTAATGTTTGTATTAATTTTACTGTTGCTTATTAAATGTGAATGAGTGCATTTTTGTACATGTTGCTTTTTAAGGGAATTATTCATTACTATCACTTAGTTTTTATTGTGACGTTTACGCCATTGAGGTTGCGATCGTTAGTTTGTGTGATTTGGTGATGGTATTTGGAGATTAATATTCAGGTGTCATCAAGGTTCATAAAATTGATACAGCTGACACTTCCTATCCCCACGGTATTTGTAGCAAATATGTGGTCAGAAACATGCCACATCTAGGCAACTTGACAGCTTCAATTGTAATTATAATTACAATGACAAACACAGCTGCTTACTGTTCGCCAAATTGTTTTGTACAAAGACCAATGAGTGTGAACAACTTGCATCAGGTTCCCCATGATGGCTAAATGAAACAGAAAAAAATAATTCTTTGAACAAACTAATGTTATCATTACAGTTTATTTGTATGAACCAAAGTAAGGATTTCATTATGTGTATAAACCAGGGTTATGCCTGGGTCTGTGTTTGTGTGTGTATATACAGCAACACTACAATTTGGATATTATAATACAAACTATATTAACCATAGTAGTAGTCACTTTACACAAGTCTTAGGCTTACCCTAACACACAGAAAAAACAGACAGTATTAACAGTCATCTTGATAATTCTGTTCTGTGTCTATAAAACTTCCTGCCACATTTCTCAGTGAATTAATGAGCAACTTCCACCTACTTATTCTATAAACCAAGGTTACGCCTTTGCTTTGTTTGTTTGCTGATACTGGCAGCAATGAAATGTCATGTCATTTATTTGCATTCTGGCACAAGGTGGACAATGTTTCCCTTACATGGGACAATAATAGGACACAAATTCAGGCATACCATCACACTGTATTTGGCACATTCATGTAATGTGTTTGGGACAGTAACTCAGCTATGGGCCGGATGACCAGTGAATCTTGTTTGATTCTTGGCGGAGGCTAGACATTTTTCTTTCCTCCAAAATGTCCAGATGATTTGTGGGGCTCACGTAGCCTGCGCTGAGTGAGTACCAGGAGCAACTAGGCAGGGCATAGAACAGCCTGTCTGTGAACATTTTCACCCATTCCGGTGATTATTAAGTTCTAACTCCATTAAGTTTTTCCCCATACACCCAAAACTTTCACATAAGGAGTTCCCTGCAGAAGCGTCCTTCTTGACAAGCTAATAGCTCAGCTAGTCCATAAATTCCTTGCATTGTGTTGAGCCCAACAGCTCATTGCTATGTTCCTAACAGCCTGTCACTTATCCTTAACCTCACC
>JGI24700J35501_10930090_pt1 | contig 11374 bp, 4 predicted proteins | sample TergutTh196P1_FD_35501 | JGI IMG/M metagenome (IMG submission 35501) | reverse complement strand
TGCTGTAGCATTAAATAAAACTGATGTAGGATAAGACATAGCACTGATAGTATTATATTTTAAGGCATATGAAATAATATGATGAAAAAATAACAACAGAATTGTGATGCAGTTTAAAACAATTACAAAATTATTTACTAAATGGAATATTATACAGTTAATAAGAAATTAAGAACACAATAAAAATTACTGTAACAATTAAAAAAGTCTCATTATGATACCAAATATGAAATAATTCATGTTATACACATAAAATGATACTTATTAAGTTATCATTCACAAATTTATCTCCTGAATATTAGCATCTTGATATAAGAACTTTTTTTTTTCGTTTAAAGAAACGGTTGTTTCTAATTAGAATATTCAAGTATTCTGATATGGTACACTGTGTGAACTGGTATAACTGATATCAGTGTCATTTCAAAGGATCATAGTGCCTTCACCTTCAGAGTCGAGCAATCCACATCTTGGACTGCTAAACCATAACATCCCAGAAGAACTGGATCCTCAGCAACACTACTGTCAAAACTTCAAATCTTGCAGGATTCTAATTTTTTATGCAAATTAATATGTTATAAAAATACAACCTGCAGCATTTGGCTTATGGTTATAAAATTAAACGTTATACACGGACAGGGTCAACTTCATTCTTTTCCTACTACTGACTGCCTTAGCTGCAGAGTAAACAGTCAACTTATATTGTTGTTAGCACTCAAGGGTCCACTCTGTAATTCAACATGGAAAAAAATGGCTACACTAAACCATTCAATTCAATACTTCGGATAGTCTCTTCACTTTAAGCAGAAAAAGCTTTGGCACTTTGGTGTAAACCCCCAGCACGATGTAAGAGCCCCACTACTCACATTGCACATACTGCCCTTGCACTACATAATATGTATTTTCCAGCACAGCTTGCTCTTCTTGGACTACCTTTAAGATGGAAGCCGCAAGCTCCTCTTAAATGCTCATCCCCTACACCAATCAACACAGTGTCACATTCAAGCAGAGCAGAAACTTCAGAACAAGTTGGATTCGTTTAACCTACAATAGCATTTTATATAGGCACACACTGTAGCATGGAGTGAGGAATAAGCACCCTGTTATACGCATTTCCATTAATCTTTACGCTATCAATGCACTACTTCTTGCATAATTACAGCACAATATTAATGGAAACTTACACATCATAAAAAACACATTTGGCAGAATTATGGGAAAAGCAATCATAGCATGTTCCATATTGTGGCATTTGCTTGAATCAGATGTTGAAGACAACAAAATAAAAACACCCGGCTCCCGCCCGCGATGCGAACACAGGACCTCCTGAACACTCTACCCTCTCTGTCAATTACTGGTGTCTTCGGTACCAAATCCGATGTGTGGAGGAACGCTGCGCCTCAAAGAATGACTTTTATGAAGTAACTGGCAATAAGCATTGGTTAAGAATGCGGCAAACAAAAAACCCGCTGTACTGTCTTGGAACTCCGTAACGATGTTTATATTTACAGCACCTTAAAGTAAGACTTATAGCTAGTTGTGCAGTACATACGGTCCAGCAGAATAAAGTCTGCCACTAGTTTTGTGTGTGCGTGGCATCATTCTGATTTTGCGAGCTTGCAACTAATTTGCAGCCCCGGTGAAATCTCATACAAGTAACATCCAATGTACTTTCAAAACAAGCTCCTTTACCACCCCATATTGTTTATATTATTGAATGTCGCTCTTGTGGGCCTTCTACAAACTAGAATAAAATAAATGACAATCGAAATTCGAAAGCATTAATTTCCCGGCTACATTTCAAACACAGATGTATAATCACTGTCAATTCATATACTATCTAATGTTACCATTACTTTCATGTTATGTTACACCGTGACATACAGACCTGTCACTTTCTTTTTAATTACCTGTTTGGTTTGAACGAAAACACGATACATTGCGCATTGCGATCAGCTGATATTCGTGATTGTCATTTATTTGTTGTCTGTGCAGATGCAGACCCTGCGCTATGTTGTGGTAATGCGCATGAAGATAAAATCGTGGTTGTAATAAGCACTTTTATTCAGTTGGCTCGATGAATAAAATTTTGAATGACCAGTACCCTACAATAAACATGTAATCAAAATAATACCTGTTTTTTATTTTTTAAAGCCGTCCATTCTTTGGATTTGTAAGGAAATGACAATTTATGTACGTCTCATTATATTTTCTCGGCGGATGGATATCCACTCCGGGGTTGTATGTCGTCCGTGAAGGAAGGTAGCCATCTTGCATATGAACAAAAGCTGGAGCCATATAATATTCACCAAACAATTATCAGTTTATATTCGCATTGTGTTATATATCTGTACATTTAGACTATGCACGAATTATTGTACCACAGGTTTACATAGCCATGGCTGCTACACGAAAGCTGCAAGGTAAGGAAATATGTCAGAAGAACACAATTGGTGTATGACCTCCTACCGACCTGTTTACTAGTTCTAAGCGTACGTACTCTGTACTTATAATAATAAATAAAGTATGAAACGTGATGAGGAATAATTAGACATGTCAGAGTGATTCTTTATAACTGCATATTGCAATGGGGACCAGACTTGGGGACAAAAATGTGATTTCATGTACGTGTTTATGTTTATGTTGTGTCGTCTAGGTTGTATTATTTTGTACATGGTGATGACACTGTGCCATCTGTAACGTGATATTTCGCTTATATTTTATGTTCTAGTTACATGTGACTAATACACGTATGTCCGAGCTGTTGTTATAGTATTAATATGAAACACTGTGTGTTGATATTCTTTGAACATTGTTTGGAAACTGTGAAAATGTAACATACATGTAAGTTTGACATAGCGTCATTACAAGGAGCTGTATTAGCAGTAATTTAATGTAACACTTAAAACTGCTTGAATTTCACAATCTTTCAGGAGAAATAGACCGATGTCTTAAGAAAGTGACAGAGGGGGTGGAGACATTTGAAGACATCTGGCAGAAAGTACACAATGCAACAAACAGCAATCAGAAGGAGAAATATGAGGCCGATCTCAAGAAAGAGATCAAAAAATTGCAGAGGTTACGTGATCAAATCAAGAGCTGGATTGCATCTGGGGAAATTAAGGATAAGAGTACATTACTTGAATACCGCAAGCTGATAGAGACGGTGAGTTAAAATACATCTAATAGGAAGTCACTGTGGTGCAGTATTCATTCATGTGTTTTTTAAAGGTTAAGGATGTTTAATGTTGTACAGTCTTTACCATTTCTGTCGTATAGTTGTGGGTCACCGGCTTTTCTGAGCGGAAGCATGAAATAAACTACGGGTAGATAAGAAATTATACAAAATGTGATATACTGTTACAGTACTATGGCTTTAGGTAAGATTTGGATTTTGGGTCAGTGACCTGAATTCAGCGGTAGGTTACAGGGACTGGCTTGGCTAGAACAGCTTGTTTGTTGAAGTACCTGTAATGAAATCTGAATTTGGTGACAAGTGAACATAGTGATAGTGTTTTAAAATTGTTTTTGGGGTACTGTGTTTTGGATTTAGATATATATATATAATCTTAGAAAATTTCTAGTCAGGATTGTTTACATTTTGTTTGGAACTCTACTGAATTTGAAGAGTTTTCAGTTCATCCTTCATTGTCACGAATATGTGGTTTCCGCAGAATATATTTGGTGTTTAAAAGTGTTAAATTGTTTTAATCATCATACATAATTGAGTAAAGTGAAAGTGAAAATGACACATACGTAGCCTTTGTGTTAATAAAGATGAAAATCTTCACCTTTTGTAGAGAAGTAAGTATTGATATAACACTGTGCGTGAATTATACATCTTTCTTGTATTGTGAGGCTATCTTATGGGGGACCATTTCCTTGATACACTCAACAACTTCGATTTTCCACAAATGGAAGAACATCAGTTTGAAAGTGAGTGACAGGATGGTGCAGCGCCCAGATTTTCCAGGTTGGTGGGTGGACAGAGGTCACAGAGTTCATAATTTCTGACTTTAGTGTGCCTTTACTTTCTCTTTTGGAGGTATACACAAGTGTAATTATGGAGCCACTGCACAGGTAGACATGTTTAGAAAGTAAAGCACAGAATTATGATGGCTGCTGCAACCATGATCAGCATAAGTACTGTTTGTGTGGTTGTAATCTTGATGTCTGCCACATTACTAGAGATACACATGTGGATCTTTACAACAATTCTAAGAATGATTTGTCATTCTCATTTTTGTTTTGTTTAGTTGTGTGTCTTGGTTATGAAAATATAATGCTTTTAAACACCAAACATATTTAGTGGACACTGTATATTATGGCCTGAAATTTTTATGAGGTTATAGGGAAATCTGTTTTCTTACTTTTAAACACAGTGCAAGTTGGGTGGTGTGTTTCTGAAAGGGCCATTCAAAACGAATGTGAAACTGAGGAAATTAAAATTTAAATAGCTGTGGAAATTGAATACATTGTGTTATATAAAAACATAACCCAGTTCACTGTATTGCATTAAAATCTATTCTAGTTCGCTTTGTCCATATATCCTTTAAAGTCAGTTGCTGCTTCTTCACTTTCTTCTGAACTGTGTACCCCTTTTTCTCAGTACTGTTATGGGAGGCCATCATGTCATTGACGTGAAACTGTATGATGTGACATCTTCACTGTTCTGGATTATCATGCATTATATGTTTGTAGTTGTTTACCAATATTTTGGGACACAAGCATACACTGCATAACAACCCACAAAAGTGAGGACCTCATCTACACTGCAGTGGAGGCATGAAATCTCATAACTTTACGATGTAATTCCTCACAGTGTAATCCTCTCCAGTGCTGACCAAGATGTTGCTGGAGGTTTACTTTTCCTACCTTCGTCTTCCTATTCCTACATCTCCACCTCCTCGTCCTTAGACACATCAGATTTAATCATTGTATGCCCTGTTCCGAGGTGTGTGTGTCACATGTTGTACAGGATGGTTATCATAGAATACGTGTTCTTGAAATGATACACCCTCTCTCAACTTATCCAAGTCATCTTAGGGTATGCTAATTTACTATTATTGGTTTGACTTAAATTAAATTCACATTTTTTAAAACAGTTCACCATTGTCATGTATGACACAGAGCCATGATTCTACAATGAAATGTGCTGTTTTTGAAGTAGTTTTCTTGCATGAGTGTTGCCTCATGAAACACCTTGTGTTCCATCATAGAAATAGTTTTCCTTACAAATTGCTGGTGGAGATGTGTGAATGATGTGATTATTCAGTGGGGTCAGGTGGTTGGAAAACACTGTTGCAGTTATGGGTTAAAACACCCCTTTCAAGTTATTTAGGTAACTTATGGTGTGGGGATGTGCTGCACACTGGCCCACAAAATGGGAAATAGTACTGTTTCGGAAACTCGTTCAGGCGTCTAATGCCTTTCAGTAATCGGTTAAGTTGGCCTGTATTACCCATGCTTTTCTGTTGGCTACATATTGTGTGGGAAAAATTCTGATATTTTTAGAGCAACAAGGGTTTCACCCTTCCTGATTAGAAATGGTGGGAGTTGATGGACCCATTGGCATTGCTGGCCAACAGAAACATTGTCCATTCCTTAGAATTCTTTTTACTTTTGGATCTCCTTTCTCCTTGTCATGGTAGGTGGCAGCCAAAAGAATAACCCAGTCTCATTACCATTATAAATGATCATAAGTTTATAACCCTCCGCAATTTGAGTACCTGTCCCTTTTTGCATTCCTCTACTTTGAAGAGTACATTTTTGCACTCTACTGATACAGTTTTGTACACAACACTGTGTTGCTGCTTGAAACCGTTGACCCAGCCATTATAGGCCAGTGCAGCATATTATCTTTGTTGGTATTAGTTGGGCTAAAGTGTCAATTTTTGGTTGATGGAGCATTTGTCATGTTGGAACATTGATTGCGATCAGAAATTAATGTCTATCACACTGGTGTTCTTTGTCAGGAACGGGCATTTACATCCACAAGTTACTAAGGTTCCCCACCAGGAACATTGCGGCCATTTAAATGCACTGTAAACTCATGTAGAGGTGTAGAAATATAGCCCCACTCATTAACTCCACATTAGATTATGTTTTTGGTCAGATTCGTACTCCAGCTTCTTTACCCAATTAAAGAACCTATGTACCTCATGAATGGGAGTTGCAGGCTGAGAAGCCTTATATGTTTCTTGTTTTGCTATGCAACATTAAGCCTTTAATTCCCTTCACAAATATGTCTGGCAGTTCAAAGCAGTTCATAGTAACAACAGATCATTTATGGGAATGAAGCCTCATTCACTGTGCATAACGTTCCAGTCACAGGAAAGTCAAGTGAAGGTGTGTTTTGTAGCAGAATTTTCTTGCTGTGTACCCCACTAAAATATAACTATGTAATATCATTGACTGATAATATGGCACTCTGGTTCTTATCCTAGCCAAAACATAGACGTTTTGTGGATGGTCGCAGGATATATTACTACTAAAAGGGACTAAGCACCAACTGTCTTTATGTGATAAAATGCCAATGGTACAGGTTGTTTCATGCCAGTTTTACATTTCAGTTCAGATTGTGCACTGTTACAGAAAGACTGCATACCTTTGCACACAAATAAGTAAATAAATATAGGTCATTACTGGCCACACTGTGTTGTCACGATTTTCCCAACACGTATGCTGAAATTGAGATGCCTAATTGGAACACTCGACTCGGGGTTATAATTTATATGAAAGTTTGGTATGTAGAAATAAACAGCAGACTGGTCTGTGAAAAGTTGATTCACAAAACAGCAGAAATAATATGGCATTTCACTGCATGACCACTTGTTCAAACTGTGTAATAATAAGCCGGACTAAATATTCATTCCTCAGTAAGCAGTCTGTGATGAGTGTGCGTAAGAGAACTGTGTTCCTGTCCTTAAACCGGATATCTGAACTGGTTTGGGACAGTGAGAGTTATGAAGCAGGGGCCCCAAGCTACAACAGCTCTGAGGACGAGAAAGGTTTTGAAGACGAGCCAGGGGTGTCACACCTGTAACTGGACCGACCAACAACCAGAGGTCAAATGTCCAGCAGTTCATTTCTTCAAATGCCTCTGATGAGGAAATTTCTCAGAGTGGGCCACATCAACGGGTCCAAACACCATCCACTTCACAGTGGTCATGGCCCTCTGGCCTCACAGTAGTGTAGTACACACTGTAGAAGGAGCCCCAGGGGCAAAGAGGCAATGAAGCGCCACGTATAAAATGACAGCCGCAGTCCACTTAGTGTTTTCCTATTGTATTTTGTGGAAATTATCATGCAGCTGGTAATGGAGACTAAGAGATATGACCACAGCCACCTTGACAGAATTGACAATGGACCTTTGCCTCTCCCTAACGTGACTGAGGCTGAAATGTTTGTTTTTCTTGCAATAACAATACAAATGGGACATTGCATACAGACAAACTGACAGACTAGTGGGCAAATAACTGACCAATTCCACACACGTCTTGACAGTAGCGCTATGAAATGGGACAGATACCTTCACATTTTTTGCGTACTACGCTTCACAGGCAACAGTAATGAGCCTGATGTGACGGATGAAAATTCTGGCAGGTTACAGAAGATGCAACATCTGTTTGAAATTATAAACAAGATATTTTCAAAATTTTACAGCCCTTATGAACATCTGGCTGTAGACAAAGTTACTGTTTTGTTCAAAGGAAGGGTCATTTTCTGACAATACATACCCAAGAAACACAAATGTTTTAGCATCACAATTTACAAACCATATGACAAGACTGGATACACATATGATATGACAGTTTATTCTTTACTTAAGGGGGGTGTGGGGATTTCATATAGAGATTCTCAATTCATCCTTGTGAATGATATCCTGGAAACGATGATGCAAGTGGGTATATACAAATAGCACTCAGCAAAGGTTGGTCTGTCTTGTTCTGTAACGATGATGCAGCCAAAATGTCGTGTGAACTGCTAGTGGTGTGATGAGAAAAGTTGTTAGTGAAGTGTGGTGGAAGTATGATGTGTGTGTAGTAAGAAGTTGTTTCTGACACTACCACACCCAGGCACAACTCCAAAAATTCTGAGCCTGGAATTTCCAATGCAAATGTGGGGCCCAAAAGAGAAATGTAAGTAAAATAAATTGAAAATTATAAAATTTTTTAAATTAACTTCCTGCATGTATGCACTAAACAGTTCTACTGAACTGTAATTGAACTGAAATACCTCTGATTTATTCCCAACACAATGCAGATTATTTCATCTTCTTTGGTTCGTAAGATATAAACGTTTATTTTGAGACATGCACATGTTTTAAAGGGCCGTCACATAAAAACTCCATACCCCAGGTGTGAAGGCTGAATTAAATTCCCACATGATAAAGGTTAAAATAAACAGTTTTGTTCATTACTTTCATTTTCAGTAGATTAATGTATCGTAACCAGAAAAATAAAATAAAAACTGTGAGTTCATTGTGCAGTCAGGCAACAGCAACACTAACACAGAGATTTAATATATGTGTGGAATTAGTTACTTATAACTCGCAACAAAAATAATTTGTCACTACATAGGCTTGTCAGGAGAAAAAAGCATTGGTTTGTGGGTGTGACCTTGAAGCCACAGTCTCAGATGTACTCGATATGAGAAGGGATAAGAAATTACAATTGCAAAAAAAAAAATTGTCCCTTGATTTTCGATTGAAATTACTTAAAATGACAGCAACAGGCAAATTTGTGCTGTATGTGAACATATAATTAAGGGAAATGGGTAGGAAAACACAAAACATATATTTGAGAAAAATATAACCGTTCTATTATGGAAGTTTTGGCAGGACCAATAAAAATGTGCACATCAGGGCCAACATTGATTCAAAGAATGTAAATACCAAGTTTCACTGTGCATAGTTTTTATGCAGCACCCCACATATTTTCCACGCATTATTCATGTACTGCATAGCTGATGTAGTTTCTGTGTAGGGATATCCAGGAATTTCCAGCAGGGTTGATTATAAACTGCATGTGTGTCATTGTTATGGGGCATGGTTGTCACCTTCGAAATATGCCCCTTGTGAATTTGTACATTGGGTCCAGCATTTTTGCCACTGCTGGAAGTTACTGTTGGAATAATGTGTAGGGCAGGCAGCTATTGTTGCTGGATTTCAGAGATCCTGGAAATGATGCCCTCAACTTCCATTTCATGCATGGAAATAAGAAGAAATCTCTTGGAACCAAAGCAGATGAATGAAGGGGGTGTTTAGTCGCAAAAAAATTATGCATTCTCAGGGCTGCATTTACTGGCACGTTGTCATGGCTAATCAATGAGTCCTGGTTTGGCTGTTCTGGGCATTTTGGGTGGACCTGCTCCCCCAGATGTTGCAGAACCTCCCATTAGTAGTGCTGGTTAAACATGTGGCTTGCAAGAAATTCCTAATGAACAGTGACCTGATTGTTGAAAACATTATCATGTGCTTGATGTTCAGCCTGACTTGCTGTCTATGTTCAGACGCGGAGAGGACAGGCTGTTTGGTTTCTTGATTGTAACATTTGCCCAGGTTTTGTCTCTGTTTCCACATTGGTGTTCCTGCGTTTGAAGCAATACTTAATGCATATGTGTTGTTTCTTGAAACCAGCTATTTTTAAATTGTGGATTGCACTTAACATGCACAACAGTAAACACCTACTTAGAATTAATGAGGAGCCATGGCTTTGATACTAACTAGGCTGACCATGAAGATAGAGATACTACAGCATTATGTAGCAGAAAGCTGTATACTACTCATCATTCTTTGTCTTAATAGCTTTCATTTACGAGAGTTGAGGTTTTCCTAGCAGTTATTAATTGTGAACTAGATGTGGCTGGTTCAAGAGAGTGTCCTGTGGGAAGCCGGTAGGGTAATGGTGATGAACCCTTGGGTTCTGAAATTCAGTACCAGCATTGTGTCAGTGAAATTTTGCATGTTCTCTGAGATTGCATCATCCTAATAATAAGAATTCAAAATATCAGACGTAATGTTCAGTGTCACTAGCATTGCGTCCACTTTTTTGCCCTTTTGTCATGCTTGTGCTGTTGATCACAGGATGGTAAATAGTACCAAGATGGGGATATGTCCATTGACTTTTTATTTGTACTCATACCATCCAAATTTCATAAATCAGTCACTTGGTGGGTACAGTATGAATGTCTGAATTGGAAACATGGAACAGTTGGACAGAAACAGCTTGTAATTAGTATTCTAGGAAATGTTTATGGGGAACTTAATAATTAATTGTGTGATGAAGTTAACCTCTTTAGAACCAACATCAGACTTAGTAGTGTCCGTCTGTTATGCCCACTGGGCCAGCCATGAATGTATTTTGTCTGCTTGATATTATGCTTTTTTCATGAATGCTGAATATTGTGTTACAGTTCTTTAAATGTCTGAATTTTTATGTATGCTCAGCATTGTAAGTTGAAGAGGTAGTAAACCCCTTTTCTGTTCAAAGTTGAGAGACAAAGGGAAACATTGGTGGTTACAGCTTCGGTGATGTTAGGGTTGATGTTCCTACTACTGCCCAGAATGGAGTTTTAAGTTCTTTATGTCAGTATGTTGCACAGAGGCCAATGGTATGTGAGGAATTGAAGGTCCATACAGAGCACACAGGCCAACATTTAAGGATGAGTGAAAAAAAATTCCCAGGCAACAGGCTTACTGATAACTTTGTTGTCCTAAGTGACCATATGCTGGTCTGTATGTGCTGTACTTAGTAGCATGCTTTAGGAGACTTTGCAGAATGAATCTTGATTTTAGGTGCATTCGCAAAATTGCAAAAAGTGACTATTAGGTTTGTCAGTCTGTCCATGCGTCTGTCCTCATGGAACACCGTGGCTCCCACTGAATGGAGTTCCATGAAATTTGATATTTTAGAATTTGTCAAAAATCTGTCCAGAAAATTAAAGTTTCATTAAAATTGGACAAGAATAACAGGTACTTTACATGAAGACCAATATACATTTTTTATCGTATCTTGCTCAGTTCTTCTTAGAATAAAAAATGTTTCAAACAAAAGTTGTAGATAAAATCAAAGTTAACATTTTATGTTCAATTACTTTTTTTAAAAAATCATGCCATTTAAGATGTAATGTGGAAAAATAGTGTAGAGACGGGCAGACCGCAGATGACAATATGGCGCATGCGCATTGCATTGTGGATATCTAAAGCTACAAGTACTCAGATTATGTCATATGTGTTGCTTTTCCGCTGCATGAATGCGCCTCAGTGTTATGTTACACATACACTGCCTTTCTTGTTCTTTCATGTCTGTCTGGAGTTGTGAAGAGCCGCCTTCATCCATTAGTACATTATGTTGGCAGTTTTTTTTTAACACTC
>JGI24700J35501_10930091_pt1 | contig 11377 bp, 3 predicted proteins | sample TergutTh196P1_FD_35501 | JGI IMG/M metagenome (IMG submission 35501) | reverse complement strand
AGTCACATGCCCTGATGAGGAAACAGCAGGTCCTTTGGAAATGTTGGTACACTCCTAGTGATTACAAGGAATAATAAAAATTCTTTCTGACAAATTACAGTAAATACAACCTTCAGAACACTATAGTTTTATGCCTACTGATACAACTGACTGCCCTAGAAGACTTACTACACTGTAAAGTATGTTTATAATTCCATACTGAAAGACTGTTTGAGTGGAAAAATGAATTAAATAACAATGATTATACAATAACTAAAATGCCTTTGGTGAGTATTTCAAGTTTTAATATCTCAGTATGGAAGTGCCATTTGCCTATTAAACATTCAGTAACATGCGCAATGATAATTTACCATGTACCATTACTAATAAAAGTTGTCTAAAGTATTTCCTACCAACCAACAACAAAAATTTGTTTGAAAGAGATACATTAGAGAGAAATTAGTTTCTGTCATAAGAAATATGGCATTAAAAACAGGATGATTACAATTTACGCTATGAGATTGTTACAAATAGTGAAATGTGATGGATAACAAATCACCCAGGCCAACATTAAAATCACCCAGGATATTCTAGCACATGAACATGTCACTGAAAGCCAAATGACTTCTGAAATACGTGTTCACATTTACATACACTACATAAAAATCAGAAGAGCATAATCTGTCATCGCTGTGTTTCTCAACTGCCATGGCTGATGACCCTTTTCAGAGCAACTATAAAATTGCTTCACTGCTTGCATTGTGTGTTTTGTGTGTGTGTGCATGTGTGCATGTGCACGCCTGCACACATTCAGTAATTTTGTTCTGTATTTCACATTTTTTAAATGTTATTACCTCCTCCCCTCCATTTAGAAACAACTACAGTAACCACACACAATCTCTAAAACATTAGTAATTTGTGTGTGTGTGTGTGTGTGTGTGTGTGTGGGCATGCGCGCACACGCACGAGCATGCAGTCTAGACCGAACCTAGTTCCAAACTTTTAGTTTTTTTTTTCAACTTTCAAATAATGTCATGTGCAGATCTGATAATGTCATTATTAAGTGTTTGTAGCATCAACTAGTAACATAACTCCATGACAAATTTCATGAAACTGTTACAGTGATTCATGGATTATGTAATCAAATATGGAAACCAAACCTCATAAGATCACTTACCATATTTCTAATATTTAAAATCACTGCAGTACAACGTGAAAAACAAAAATCTCTAACCCATCATGTTAGCTCCAGCACTGACAACAAAACGGAAATCTATACTTTACAATAGTGCCAAGTTAATATGTTTTATTTTAAAACAGTGCACTTTTTTTAACTTAAATCATACAAAAATTATTATACTTGAGAAATTGATTACATTGAGTCACTAAGTTATTACAAGTGTTATGTCTAGAAAATCTGACAATAATGTAGCAGAGAATTCCAATTCATGCAGTTGCCATTCTATGTTCATGACAGGACTGATTTTAGTGTGATCTGAAGCTAAATTTTTAAAGTGGCTCAATTACTGGAGAAGACAGACATTACTGGTCTGAAAATCTCCACTTTCTGGAAACAAGGCTCTAATATAAAACTGCACCAAAACTTAATCTACTGTCTGTCTGTGTGTGTGTGTGTGTGTGTGAATGGATGTTACAATTACTTTCAATACTAATATCTTAAAGAGATTTAACAGAAACTTGCAGATCTTATGCTCTCTGTTCCTGGAGTGCAGATCAGTGTATCTACGATACCACACAAACGTACAAACAGAACATCCAGTGATAACAACATTTAAACATGAGACAGTCTATCATGAGAATATGGAAGACTCAATATACAAACTCACACTCTTAAAACATAAACAACTGCCCACTGTTAGCCTTCATAGGGCAATATGTGCAGTATGTCAGCTGTCAACTGTCAAGGTAGGGTACAATGGAATTGATACTATTAAACCATAAAGATAAACAAGAAAAAGTGCTTTTATTTGCAGATAAAGAGTGAAAAAGTGCTAAATAAAATCAGGCAGATTTTGCTCGAGCAAATCTGACATAAGGAACATACCAAAGGGAATGTAACAAAAGTTATCACCCATATGGATTATATTTTTACTTTCAATTTGTGTTACACTAATGTCAGCAAATTTCTTTGATACATGATACAATATCTCACTGCTAAACAATGCAAAACCAGTGTTCCTTCTTTTTGGTCTGTATTTCATTTCCAAAACAAAAGATTAACTTTCAAGATTAAGTTTTGTGGGATTTAAGTCTTATTAAGTCATGTATGAGAACTTGTATTTCTGCATTAAAAGTCAACTAAATGAAGCCATTCCAGATGGATAAAAAATAATAAACGATAATTAATTAAAATCAAATAGTTCATTATTGACACAGCTTCAAATGGAAAGATGTCAAAAGGAAGTATCACATACAAATAAAATTGAATCAGAATGGCAGTGTTAAAATTCTGAATTTTAAACCTGAGTTTTGGGATCCTACCTTTGTTGCCATCACTTTAACAAAACCAGAATGTTCATTTCATCAGATATTATTATAAATAAGAAATATAATTACCAGAAAAGCATTTATCCTGCTTGACTCATATAGGAAACAAGTTTTGATACATTCCTTCAATATTACTTCAAGGTAATCCAGAAGTCTAACTGTCAGCATTAGTACATAGCAATATAAGAGAATTAACAAAAACACAATCACACTTCATCAGCCTTTGAGAATGCACATCCATACTTCACATTACTCTATTTTTGGAAGATGCAGAATTGATGATAGAAATTGTATTGATTCTGTACCACCAAAGAATGGGGAAAAGTGGGTCATTTTTCTAATTCCTTCTTATACTTGCAGCTGGTGAAGATTTCTATGAACTGCTTAAAAAACAAATGTACATCTCAATGAAAATTTACGCAAATTTTGCTTTATGAAGAAATGTGTAAATATATGACACCATAAACTGAGACTCCTTAAGAATGTTTCAGAACATACATACAAATTTAATTCATTTAAAAATTTAGATATTAAAATATACTATATGGAAAGTTTAAAAAAATTCTTTGCATCAAGATTGTTTAAAACAAAATCTTCAAGACATTTCAGGTTTGCTGACTCACATCTGGAGTGTCTTTCAAGGTCTCATTGCTTGACACTGATCCTGAAACCAAACTAGATAAGGTATTCAATTAGAGCTTACAAACACGATAAAAAAACATAGTCATGCTAAAATCACTTTAACATTAATGATTTTGGTCATAAAGGAAATCTTACATAATATAATACTAAATAGCAACACTAACCACAAAAGCGAGCAAAAGCCAGCAAGCAGAGTGCAGGAGCATGCAAGCTGAAACACCTATTCAACCATGGAAGAAGCAGAGAGGAGGGATTAATGTATTAACTTCAGACAGTAGATAAAAGTGGTGATATATAAAAAAAACTATACTACATACTACTGTAACAATGCATTACTTTTACTGAAGTTATGTTGTCAAAATTAAAAGGAACATATTATCTTTATATAAGTTTGGGTGGGACTGTTACTTTAATCATTCAAATATTATGTTCGAAATTAAATAGCAACTTAAAAACATGCTCTTTTTCTGAAATCATTACTGATCACTTAACAGCCCCATAACTTTTGGTTCCATACAATTTAAAAGACTTTTATATTTTATTTAATATGCGCAGTAATGTTGCAATACTTGTCTCCACCACCACATTTACAATGCCTCAAGGGGCCAAATCAGCCTCCTTTTCTGTAAGTAAATGAGAGTCCTTTTACTGAAGAGCTATGGTGGACACAGCATAAAGCTAACTAGTCTTTTCAATCACATGTAGAAATTAATAACTTTAATGTCCTTCAGCAAAGGGATAAACCCCATCTTACAATGCATTATCTACTTGTATAACAGGAAATGTCTTCTTCATAAAACATGCTTAAATGACATACACTTTACCTATGCTATTATACTATATTATGCCATCCTAATAACCGAATGAAACTTCACACTCTCTTCTCAGTACTGAGTATGCAATTTTATACACACAATGTTTTCATCAGGTATATTTTGTAAGAATGTGCAGAAGTAACTGTCCATGCAGTAGGTGAAGTACAAAGTAACAAAAAACAGTTCAGGAGTTGCAGTATGAAAAGTGATACAATATATGTACAATATATATAACATAACAGTTTTGTAAAGTAATTAATAGTATGTGACTGTCACAGAAGAAATAAGGCTTACTAAAATAAAATCAGTTTAATCAAATGTGTACTGAGAAGAGACAAGATCATATTTTCACATAAACGTTTCCTACATGTTTCAGTCAAGTTCAGCCTTCTTCAGGGAATGTGTACATGACAAGGCAATAGTGTCACTACTGGCTTGATATTGTCAACATATGCATAAAACTTCAGGTGTCGTAAACATATGTACTGTGTAAATTAAAGCAATACAAAGTACAAAATTGTAAAATTTACAATACCTGAAATAATCATGCATCAGGAATCCAGCAAAACTTGTAGTTAATTTATGTACACTACCCACATGATACAGTCATCAGATACACTTACCATATGCTGTACTGTCCATGTATCCATGTAAGCAATGACATTAGTACTGTCCAATGAACCAATATAATTATGTGTGTTCTTGTTACAGATGTGTGCTGTCATGTATGTGTTTAACTGTTTTCTGTCTCCTGTGCATGTCAAATACCTGAACATACCAGCCCTTTGTGACAGCTATTCCGCCCATCACATTCACTAAATATGTTGGGACATGTCTAAAGTGTGAGTCACAATTTAGCTGAAAACTTATAAACTGTGAGTCACAATTTAGCCAAATCACATGATTCTCTGAAGATGGCTGAATTCAGCCATAATATATAGGAAATATAGATGTGAAAATAAAATCTAGCTTGTTCTCATTGCACATTCAGTGGTATTCATTTGGTATTAATGTGTACACATCAAATGCTGAAAACAATTAAAATAAGATTTACTTTATTTTCAAAATGTAAGAAGTTAATAAATTAAATAAATATGCTGATATGTAAAATTTGATATATTGCTGAACAGGGGGCATAATGCCAATGATTTAATTAGTTGCAGCACAGATTTTCTCGACTGTGCTTCTAGTGGTTTCCTCAATCCCTTCAGCTAAATCAGAGTACATACTATTAAAAAGGGTACAACCACTTCTTCTCCAGTTCATGACCAATTTTGTCATACATGATAAAATCTCATCATATGACACTTCATTTTACATACTTTATATAGCTTACTCTTGATCTTACATAATTTCCACACTTGATACAGTGCTGTTAAATAACTCATGAACAAGCAATAAAGGTTATTCACAAATCCTAGGACTGTGAGAATGCAGGCTGTCAGTTTCATAAACAGTTTGACATTACCACATCAGTTACAGAACTGTTAAAGTAGACACTATCATTTGAAGACTAACCAAAATGTAGACACTAAAGACAAGTAATGCACCTCATTTTTATATATTGTTACAGAGCGCAACCTGTCCACATAACTTAAAGAAAATGACTTGGTTCTGCATTTATTACACTAACACATACTCACACTTACAGTTTTGAACATCCCATTTCATTCTAAAGTAGAACATAAGCTAAACAAATCTAGCACAAATAAACAATTCTGAATAACTGCAATGAAAACAATTATTTGTAATTAAAGCAAATGGTTTTTTTGTGTAAGTTTGAACATAGTATATTGATAAGATGGGATGCAAGTTCTTTCGCACATTGAGATAATGCATTGTATCAGTACAGTCTGTCAGAAAAGCAACCTAACTTCATTTTAATCTTCTTAATATCTGCAAGTGTGATGGTGAAGCTGGTTGCTGATGAATATTCAAACCAGCCAACAAACACTTTTAGAGTAAAGTGTAAAAACTGAATCTGAATATGATCTTTCAATTTGCTTTGCCCCAAGGAACTTGCAAAATGAAAGCACAATAGTGGTAAACCTGGAATACCTGGTTATTGAATTCCATACTACTTAACATTCCTTGTAATACTGCAGACAAACAATTTATGAGAGAAGAAATTATGTTATGACCTTTCAAATGCATAAATGCCAATATCTTAATTATTGAGGATCCACGCTCGCAATTTAAAAGTCATGTTCCAAATCCAAATTTGTTATTTTTCCCTGCTCTCATACTGTCTTGTTTTTGTCTTGATTTATTTTTTCCTGGTGTGCTATCATGACTGTGTTACTTACGTGGATCCCTCTGAACTAGAAATGCTGTTGAGACTGCTTGCACCAACCTCACCAGTGGTGAAGTTTTTAGAGGGTAGGTGGTGGCTTGTGGAGGGCGCAACGAAGGGGTTGTTGTGACATCGCATTGGTGGAACCACTTCCTGTGACCGCTGAATACTCTTGCTGCTAGGGGAGCTACGGTTTCTAGTGCCACCTTCTGCAGGTACGAAAATATACAACCAAGAAAATAATAACACAAACAAACTTTTGTGTTTTCTTAACAAGCAAAATAGTTAGCAGAAGATGGGTTCTGTAACTGTTAAATTAATTTAAAGGATGAACTTTAAAAGCAGTCAGGTGGTATGGGAAACAAGCCTCTACAAGTCAACCGAATGAGAACACCAGCCAAATAACTGGATCCCACAAATTTATGTTTAGCTTTACAATTATTATAACTTTTTACGTATTCAAACATGGCATAAACTCAAAAAAAGATACTAATATTATTTACATGTTTCCATTGCATACTTCATCTTAGCAGATACACGCACATGTAAATTCACAGCATTTGCTCATACTGGATGACTACACATTAACCACTGAAAATAACACCTACTAAGGTCAAGATCTTTGAGACTGTAAAATAATAAACAAAAAAATATGTTCACCTTTTGCTTCCAATACACTGTGTTTTGTTACAAGTTTTAATACACAGGTGTCACATAAGATAAAATATTTCCCAGTGTTTTGTATTAGGGGAGAACACTTCTGTGCGAAATAATTGCAGACTGTAAAAACAATATAACTATCTAATTATACCTGTAACTGTTGAAAATCAAGTCCCATTCAGATAAAAAGAAAATTAGAGAATGTGTGCGGAGCTATTGGAAATAATTACAAGCTTTCATTTTTTATTCCAAATTTAGATTTCATATTATCTCTGAAGCAAAAATTTATTAGAATACATAATAAAAATGCAACTTCAGCCCAGTTTAAATTCCGAAAATTGTGACTATATATCAAATTTAATTCACACTGGGAATATTTAGTAGCAGGCCAAGAATATCTAGCAAAAATAATTACTGTGTTTTAGCCCAAGACATATATTCTGCTTAGCATAATACAGCCATAAATGTAAGCACAGGATACACTGAAAGCAACACACAATATACGTGGTAAAATAAAGAAATAAATTTTGATGAAACATGTATTTTTCTGTAAAATAAAATAAATGAATTTTGATGAAACATGTATTTTTCTGTAAGTTAACAGTTTTCTAGTGTAGCAGATCTCTACTCTTTCATGTAGTTCATTTCTGTTGGCAGGGTATTCTCATTTGCTTTTCTGAGACATATGTAATGATACTCACACATAATGGCGAACTTCTCCAAACATCTCAGCAGTGTTGCGATAGTCAGGGGAAAGGGGATGTGAGGTCATATTGGCATCAAGAAAAGGGCATGCATCTGAGACTAATGTGGCATTTTTAATTATGCAAAAAGTAATAAGCTACCAGTATCATATTTCAGAATCTGCTTTCTGCACCAAAAATGTTTGCTGTTTGCACTTTTAATTTCAAAGATCTTACTTTCAATTCTTAGCTTATGAAGATGGGTGTATTGCATTCTTGAATTATGAACAGAGTAACTGAAAGCTCAAAACTAAACAGATTTTCCCTTTTTATCTACTTTTATTACTAAAGAGGAACTTCTTCGGAGTAACATAATTAAAAATGTTACAAATTTAATGCCAGATTTCAGAGAATCCTGTGATCACCTTGTGTTCATATAAAGTATACCAGCACATATAAATATATAGGTAACGGTAACTATTGAGTTACATGTATATTATATCAGTAATATGCACTTTACATTGCTATAGAACTGTACAGAATATACAGCTCACTTTTGCTGCAACATGTTTCAAGCTACCCATTAAAAAAAAGAAAGAAATTTCCTCCCAGTCATGATCAACAGTTGTCTGTTCCATCTTCATCAAAAGCACCATTCATAAATAAAATAGATTCATTGACTGTAACCATTTGCCAAGATTTGTTTTATCACATATTATTACCTTACTGAAGTGAATTTTTACCAATTTAAGTATACTGACTATTGTATGGAATGAGACAGCATTCATGTTTAAATAAAACACATTTCTCTGAAAATGTGCCACGTAAATGGGAAGAAAGAAGAATCATCACTGACATAGTTAGATATGATGATACGTGTTTTATGAAATACTGTATGTTTATTTTGAGCACGGTTACTGATATTGTGAATAAAACCAGCAGGAACTAGGGAAAAAATATGACAGGAAAAATAGGAAGGGAAGAAATCCTTACCTGGTGATTCAAGATGCTTATAATTTTTCCTTCTCTCCTCAAGAAACTCAAGTTACAGCACTATAGTGCTAACTGATCTACCCATAACTCCCTACATGGTACTACACTGCATGCCCTTATATATGATGCTAATATATAAATCGCTTGTTCTAGGTATTACAAACCACTGAAGCACATCTCAGGTCACCGACATTCTGTCAAGTTATAATCAGCATTTCTTCTGTTCAGTCCCAATAAAGGTGAAGTGCATGTATATATATATATCACATGCTCTGTTAAATTTTTGATACAGAAAATATTAAAGAAATGTTTCAGTAATTTTTGGTATAATATCAAGCTGCAAACATTTCCTCAGTACATATATTCTCCATATGAGTAATAACTGCTTTCATAGCACAGACAGATTATGAACAGTAATTATACTTGTTTAAACTATGTTTTTCACTCAGTGTTTAGGTATTATTATTATTATTTTTATTATTATTACACACTAACTCATACAATATGTGTACTTTCTTAAACAAGTTGCTTTAGACAAGGAACAATACATACTGTTCTATCTTCTCGTTTCATATACAGCTGTTAACTCAAGTTAATGGTATGAAAATGTATTTTTTTATGTTATTTATTTCCTCAGAAAGGAAAAACAAGAGAGGCAATATACGTATAAACATAACATTGAGGTGCTTTTGCGTAACCACTGTTGCTGTGGAAAAGCAATAAGTATTACATATTCTGAGTGTGTGTCCATAGTCTTATTTATCCAGCATGCCATGTGCACATCCAAAGTATATTGCCATCTGTGGCAATGGAACTATTTTAAGAAAAAATTTATTGAAAAAAAATGTGTTTTTTCTCTACAACTTTTGTTTGACACATCTCTCATTCTAAGAAGAACTGAGCAAGATATTATCATAAATATGTATAGGTCTTCACATAAAGTACCTGTTTCTCTTGTCAGATTTTTACAAAACTTGTATTTTCTCGACTGAGTTTCAAAAAATTAAAATATCAGATTTCATGAAAACCCATCTGTTGGGAGTCATGTTGTTCCATGCAGTATGATAGACAGGACAAAACTAATAGTTGCTTTTTGCAACTTTGAAAACATGCCTAAAAATTAAAGCAACTCTGATTTGTTGCATTAATAGAACAGAATTTAGTGGCAATTATGATGATAATAAAATCAAATTTTAGCCAATTGGTTCAAAATTAAACACTACACTTATTGTACAAAATTGGTCATTTGCTACCATAACTTAGTAGCTCTGAATTACTGATCATGATTCACATTCTGTTCGCAGCTTTGACCTAACAAGAATATGACAGAATGTTGCAAGTTAATGAGACACTGCTTCTTGTGGTCAATACATTACATAAATAAACAACACTACAGGAACAATAGACAATACAAAATGCTTGATTCTATGTTTGTTAAGTAGCGAAGTGGACATTCAGCACAGCCAGCAGCACCTAATTTTGATCACCAGCCCATAAATAGAGCACCCAGAAAAGCCACTACATTTTGCCACTACTAAGACTTCTAAATGTGTATAACAATGTATAGTGACTTTAACCAACCATGGAAAGCCAGGAGGAGAAGCATCTTAATGCATATTAAGCAGTCATATTTAACAATTACTTTCTCCTGACAATGTGTTACATTTTAACATTTTCTGAACATATCTCACTAAATTTTGGAGCTATGGATGTCTGAATATTAGTGGATTTGAAAATTCTGTAACATTTTCCACGAGTTATGAATATTAAGTATGTAATATGAAATATCATATTAACTCTGTCTTAAACATATAATCAATAAATATAAAATTCTCTTTCCACTTAATTTATAATAAAGTATTAAGAATCAAATTTATCTTCTTTCAGTGAATTACATTTCAAAACTTTTAGTACAAAATGTAACACATTGTCAAAGATGAAGATTTTATATAAATTTAGGAATAAGCATTCTGAGTTACATTTGAATTGTTACTACTGTGAACACTGGTAGATGTTTACTTACTCCTCCAGACTTGCAGAGTGAATGGGATGGTTGGATGTGGAATTGGTGTAAATGATGTCAGTCATTTTCAATTATAAGAGCCTGTGAACCTTTACACAGAAGTGAGGTTTCAGAAGCTGGGCACTGCAAAAACAGTCACGTCTCTTGTCCCTAAAGACAGCATTGTTAGCTAAAAGGCAGTAATACTGTGTCCTCCATATCCCCATGTGTCTACTACAAGGATGGACATATATTAATAGTGAAGTGGAAAAAGGTAAGGTAAGTGGATATGTAGCACTTAGAAAGGACAGTACTTCAAACTTTCAAAACCTGTATGTTTAAAATCAAGGCATGATCAGTTTAATCACAGACAATGCTATGAAAATGAGACATAGTGAAAGTAACCAAATGGTGTTAATGGAGCAAATATTAGATATGCTCAAATAATTGTAGCTGTATTTATTACAAATTTCAAATTCTGTGATGTAGATAAGCCTCATAATAGAAGGCTGACAAATATAAACTTAAATTACTTAGTGATAACACTGCCACTATCATCCATAAGGCTGTATTGTACTGCAAAATTTGAATAAGCTCTGCTGCAAAAAAAAAAAGTTTTTATTCTTTTATTTGGCAAGATGCATTATTACTATTATCATTATTATTATTACTACTACTCCTGTTATCACCTTTATGCAGGGTATGTACATTTATATACCTGAAACAAACCATGTTTCTAGGGTATGTAGTGTTCCAGTTGTTCTGTATTTACAATTGTGCTACGTGTAATGTAATTTCAAAC
>JGI24700J35501_10930092_pt1 | contig 11378 bp, 9 predicted proteins | sample TergutTh196P1_FD_35501 | JGI IMG/M metagenome (IMG submission 35501) | reverse complement strand
GTTCCCCAACTCCCATATCGCATCATCGATGTGCCCCAAAACACTCGCTAGACAGACGGTCCGGCATGCCGAAAGAACAGATTTTCAAACTAAATTCAGAGTCCCCAAATTGAACCAATTTTCTTACCAATACCTAGCCTGGCCGTCTGTGCAGCTCCAGGGGGAACGAGAGGCTGCCTTTCAAGCCGGCTAGTAGACCAAACTCCAAAACGACTGGACACAGAGTGACATTCCCCGGCCCCAAACTCAAAACGAAGGCTTGGTTAGCTCTCTCCCCATCCCAGCTGTGACCAATCCCCGAGGGACCGCCATATAGGGACGGAGGTGAAAGGTGTTTGACCTCATAGTTGAGGCAGTTGGCTCCTAGGCCTACGTAGAATGTCGTATTTTGGAGGGCTTTCACGAACATTAATAAACGAACATGTGTCATTTGAAGAATGCTGACTTCTGGTATATGCGACGGTGCAGAGTTTTAAAATTATAATGATTTCGGAGTGACCTGCTGCCTCCACCTCGGCACACATCTCCTAGAGCACACAGGGGTGTGTGCACAATGCTGTGGTGACCTGAGATATACAGTCTCAGTCACAGATGATGGTTTCAATTAACGAAGCACCGATGTAAATCAAGGCAATGTCCTGTGTCTTCCTTTGCTATTCTTTTTTACTTTCTTTTTTCTATCTTTCGTTTTTCTCTTTTCTATTCCTTTCTTCGGTATCGTTTTGTTTTCCTTCGTGTGCTCTCCCTTTCTCGTTTCTTTTTCTTGCATTATTTTCTTTCATTTTGGAGTCTTGTTTCATTTCTTCACAGTTTTCTTCGTTCTCTCCTCCTTCCTGTGTTCTCTATTTTTTCCTGTACCATATTCTCGCTCTATTCTCCTTCTTTATTTCTGTGTTCGTTATCTTACTATTTTTTTCAGTCCGTTCGTTGCCTCATACTATTTAGCGCCACCAGCCATATTCGGGAAGGCTTATAAAATGTGGCTTAAAGAACGCACGCTGTACCTTGCATTGTATGTTCGCTGTTGTTAAGATTAGAGGAATGTGTTTTGGTCGCTGAAAAGGGAATCAATTCTACAGACCCCTTTTTTCTCCTGCTACTTGGGAGCAGTGATGAACCTCTATCTTCCCTTACTCCGACAGCAGTATTTGTCTCCGGAATTGCTTCGTTTCAGTGGCGTAATCTGTGACGATGTCGGAATCCTAAATAAGTTATCGTTTGTCGTCTGTTGTTCTGCCGCTACAGTCTGGTTGTCCACAGACTGATATCCAGAAAATGAAAATACGTACGAATGACATTGGCGAGAAATCCTTAAATTAGTTATGATCTCTGTGTTACTTGTTGGCACTTCATACACTAAACAATGGGATGGGCGCCACATAGCCTGTTTATTGTACATCGTAAACCTTACTGATAATATCCCTTCTCCAACGCCTATGCAGCCTCTCCATTTTGCAACATACAGTGTTAATGTCCCTCCTGCATTATGCACCCTATAGCCGTAGTGTTACTGTCTCTTCTGCATTTTTCACCCTACAGCCGTACTGTTAATGTCCGTTCTCCATTTTGCACCATGCAGCCGTAGTGTTAATGTCTCTTCTGCATTTTGCACCCTACAGCCGTAGTATTAATGTCCATTCTCCACTGTGCACCATACACCCGTTTTGTTAATGTCCCTTCTCCTTTGTAAACTCTACTACAGCCGTACTGTTTATGTCCCTTCTCCATTTTGCACCACACAGCCGTAGTGTTAATGTCGCTTCTCCACAGTGCATTATACAGCCTCTCCACAGTGGATCACACAGCCTCTCGACCGTGCACCCTGTAGCTATACACAGGAACCTGGCTGCTAGAAGTTGGTGGGGATGACCTCCACTTTAGTTCGTAGTCATTTGAGATATATTCAATGTGTAAACGCATATGAATCTAATTGTCAATTCATTCGCACGCCTGTGAATTTTAATTAGCACAATTTTTGTGGCTAGTTTAATCCACTTGCACCATTGCATTGTATGAAGTACTGCCATCCTAACTGAACTACAGTTTGATTTTAAAATGTATGTAAGCCGAAGGCCAATGTAGTTCATTTATTGAGCCATTATACTCGCATTCCTCTGTCTTTCGTAACGCAAGATAGCTAGAGTTTCGCGAAAATTCTCCACACGCGTTCTGTATGGAGATGTAAGTTGGACTCCAACTTACATCTCCACACAGAACGCCGTACACACCAAACGTTTGCTGCCACATTGCCATAATGGACTTTTTATATTTTTAGTAATATTAAACTGGGATATGACACCTTGTGGTTGGTTGAGTGGTTCTGGGATGTGATGCCGTGTAGTTCGGTTAATGGTTCTGGGATGTGACACCATGTGGTTGGGTGAGTGATTCTGGGAATTGACGCCGTGTAGTTCTGGGAGATGACATCTTGTCGTTCGATGAGTGGTTCTGGGGTATGATGCCGTGTAGTTGGGTGAGTGGTTCTGGGATATGACACCATGTCGTGCGGTGGGTGGTTCTGGGATATGACGTCTTGTAGTTGGGTAAATGGTTCTGGGATATGTCGATGTGTTGTATCTGCAGGTTAAGAACTGACAATTAGTTTCCACCTGGGCAAGTACTAAAATGAATATTGCCGAGCGGAAGCAATGAGTGTTTTGAGTAACTGGAGTGATATGTTGTAAAGTAGTTCAGTTGAAACAACAATTTATTGTGTTGAGTCCCTAGAGGTACTGACAGATCTAGCCTGCTTGACTTCCAGTTTGAGAGTGCCCCGTCAGTCTTGGGAAAATTTATTTAAACTGAACACAATAAGCCCAAACACTGACGTGGATTTACAAGATTCCAATTAGAATTAATGTTTTTAGGAAATTGAAATATAACATCTCTCCTGGTCAGGGGGTTAGACTATCTCTCCGGGTCGTAGGTCAAGTTTCCATAACAATATAGTTGATAGGGCCCTGAGGTAGCTTGGAACTGAAAAATATCTCCATCCGGTTCAGGATTTAGTCTACCCCTCCACGGCCTTGTCCCCTTAAGGCCTATTCACACATAGCATGCCGTGCTGCTAAGGGTTTAGAATTTGTCTTTCCCATTTGATTTACACATTGCGGCCGTGTCTGATTCACACTTACCATGCCATGCCCATGCCGCGCCAATGCCATGCTCTGACCATGCCGTTTTTTCTCAAGTCCACGGCTCAGCATGGCCGTCGAGAGACGGCCTATGGGCTATCTGCCCGCGTTCGGCTTCTTCCGCCTACCACGCGGAGTTCCACGAAGATTGTTATCAGAAGCATACCAATCTTGCTCACAACGATCCATACCTACAACTTAAAGAGTGATAGCAGCACACTATACCTCTATGTATATAACATTACATAATACCTGTATAGCACAATGCATATAAGACCTTAAGTAGCACCTGTATATAACACCTCCCACCTTGGGGAAGACCAATTGACACCTCAGTTGGTCTTTAAAACAGGATTTTGAGGTGCTTGCGCGATTTTGCCTCACGGGTTTGCGAAGATAGTTCACGTAATGGCACATTCTCTTGTGCCATGGCCAAACTCTCATTGCTGCCTTTGAAACAGTTATACAATTTGTATAGAATATACAATGTAATTACTATCAAGCAAATATATACAAGTGCAGAATACTTGGCATGAGATGATGTGTGCAATCTTTTCCATTCTTGCTACCTGATCATATTTTCTACATCAGTGATCCTATGGCTAGCAATCTTCAAGTCGTCTAAATTTGACGCGATGTGTTTTAAGCTGGTATTCAGACTTGTAGTACTAATGTTAAACTTCACATTTACTCCAAGACCCCAATTCCTACTACATGTGCGTCTGACTAACGCAAAGGTGGTTTGCACTTTCCTAATTATTTTCTGTAAATGTTGGTTCCAGTTGAGTTTCGAGTCCAAGGTAGCCCCCAGATTGGTTAATGGGACTATGGCTGTTTTTTGAGGGCTAATATGTAGACCCTCTTTTACAGCCCACTTGGCTACCACGTTCAAGGCTTTTTGCATGATCTCTCTGACAGTGTGCACGAATTTACCTTGGACTATTATAACAATATCGTCGAAGCCGAAGCCGAAGGTGTTAAAGCCTAGGTCATTTGTAGCTGTCAAAAGCCTATCAGCAACTAGTTTCCACAGGAGGGGAGACAAGACTTCTCCCTGCGGGCAACCTCCTTTAACTTTAGCAGTCAAGTTGCTACCCATAAGGGAAGTGTGTACGAGCCTGCTCTCAAGCATGTACCTAATCCACCTGCAACAGGTTTCCTCAAGTCCACTTTCTTTGGCGGCCGTGATTATTGTTTTAAAGGAGGTATTGTCGAATGCCCCCTCAATATCCAGGAAGGCACCCAGTGCCATCTCTCTATGTTCTAAGCACTTTTCCAGTCTCTGGACAACCTGGAAGAGAGCTATCTCCGTCGACATACCTACCCTATAGGCAAACTGGTTCTGGCGAAGTGGTTTTTCAACCAGTACACCTCCCCCGATATGTTTATCAAGAAGTTTCTCAAGTGTTTTAGTATAAAGGACGTGAGACTGATAGGCCGCAGGGACTTCGCCTGGGTCAATGGTTTCCCAGCTTTAGGTATGAATACCACCCTGGTGTGCCTCAAACTCATAGGAATATAGCATAATGCTAGACTGTCTCTCAGTAACATTAGGAGTTTTCCCGCTACCAGTTAGAAACCCTGCAGTAGCTTGATGGGCATTATTCCATCCATGCCTGGGGATCTGTAGGGTTGAAATGAGAAAATGGGCCTTTTCAATTTGTCATAACTAATGACCCTTTTGGGGACCGCCCAGTCTTCCCTGGATCCTGTCCGTTTCGAAAACTCCAGTTCAAGAACGTTCCAGCAGGTTCCAAGATTATTTCTGAGCCAGGGAAGTGGACCCGGAGTTATTCTTGCAGGGTCCCTTTCTCTGTCGTGGTGTAGTCTCCATTTTCAAGTTCGATGAAGCTAATTGCATTCTGATCATCCTTAGAAAGAATCCTGTGGAGTCTGGTACATCCTGGAGCTTTCTCGTCTACCCACAATGTCTTCTCTATGATTCTCTCTTGGCCTGTCTGAGTGCCTTATTTTAGTCTGTTAAGGTTCTTTTATAGTCAGTCCAGTTTCCTGACTTCTTTGCTGCATTGAATAATCTGCGAACTTTCCTTCTTTTCACCGCAAGGTCTTGATTCCACCAAGATGTGGTCCTGTTGTTTCTCCTCACGGTAAGAGGACAGTTTTCATTCTAAGCAAAAGCAATATCCTCCTGAAGCTGATTATCGGCTATTTCAAGATCTGTAAATTTATTTATTTTATCTGTCATACCACGCAGACAGCTTAACAGGTCAGTTCTAATGGACTCCCAGTCGGTTCTGCGTGGATTGCGATAAGTTTCAACTGAATGGTCAATACCCATAACAGTAAATCGGATGTATCTGTGGTCTGGAGGACTTACTTCCTCAGTTACATGCCAGTCTTTTATAAGATTGCCAGCATAGTGTGGCAGTCGTAATATCAATAACTTCCTGCCTGTCAGACATAACAAAGATAGGTCTGTTACCTCTATCCATTATGTCCAATCCGTTAGCCATAATGTAATTAAACAGGGACTCACCTCTGTTATTGATGTTCGTACTATCCCAGGAGCTGTGATGCGAGTTTGCATCACAGCCGTTGATAAGGTGAGTTCCTTCAGCCCTGCAAGCTGTGACCAGCCTTTCCAGCTCCCCGGGAGGTGGAGGTTCAACGTCGTCGTATAGAAGATAGGCCGATCCAAGAGTGATCTCCCTCGGCCCTCCACTACTCGTTTTATTTTCATTGCCGTGAGATCCCTAGAACAGTGATGTGTCAACGGCAGTATCTGAAAGCCTTTCTTAATTAAAATGCAGGTTCTGGGATTCTGAATGGATCTACTATAAATGAGTTCTCCACCTACCTCCTTAAGACCTTTGATTGCCCCCTTGTAGGTCCAAGGTTCTTGTATGAGGGCAACATCACAGTTTCTCATGGCAAAGCAGATGGCAGCCTAGGTCGTCCTACTGTGGTGAAGGTTTACTTGTAGTACTCTCATCCTCTGGATGTTTTTCCAAAGCCTTTACAACTGGCACTTATCCCTAGTTTGCCAATTCCTGATACAATTACGTCAACCGGAGGCTTATCCATACAAACTATTGTGATACTTTCACTTGTGGGGACTAAATAAATTCATTCATTGTTTGGTAATTGTGTCCAAACTGAATTTGAACTTTCAACCACACGTTATCACAACTGGGAGAGAGGACACTTCCTCTGGGTTGTAACATTTCAACCATACAATTTTCGTTTAAGTGCGAAGATAGGAGGGATTGGTTCTGTTTACAAACATATGGTATTCAATATTTTGCCCGTATCCATCAATTCCTATTCTGTCATAAAATTATATTCTCGTGCTTGGTCCATCCACAAGAATGACTTACCTGTGTATATATACAGGAACTTGGTTCCATCCAAATGACGGGTGTGGGGATTAGTCTATGTATATATATTAAAATTGCCTGTTTCCGAGTGGTAGTATAATGACGTAACCTAGAATACCATTCTTTATGTACACTTGCAAATCACATAATCTGAGTAATAAGTGTGCTGAGTCCTTGCATAAAGAGCGGTATCTTTCGGGATAGCAGAGACACTCTTAACGTTTCCACCAAGGTGACTGGGGAAATTACCTGAGGTTGTAACAACCTAATTTGTGCATTTATTACATTGTCGATCAGCATATCAAAATTACCCTGCAGCGTATTTATCGCATTGTTTACCCTTGAACTATTCCCTCAATCTCAAATTTAGCACTTAATAAATTCATTTTTCATTGTTTTCTGATTTTAAAATATTCATATACTTAGTGACCCCGTTTATTCCTTCCTTCAATAAGCTTTCATTATATTCAACATCTGCCAAAGTTTTATTAACAGCTCCCAATGATGACCTTACTACGTATAGGTGTTGTTTTAGTGATGTATTCATATACTCTGAATTTTGCTCAAATAATTTAATTTGACAATGCAATATTTCGCATCATCATCCATTGTTCAAAACTATATTTTACTGAGTTCCACTGTAAAGTTTAACACTCCCCTCTTTTTCCTTTTGCCTCCTGCTCGTTGTCCAGTAATTTCTTTTAATAAGCCTCCTGTTCTGGTTAACTGATTCAGACGATCCCTAGCATCGTTACTAAAATGAGCACATCCTGTCCAGTTTCTGATAACAGTCGTTTGACACACTATGTCAACATGATGTGCGTACTGCCACAATACCAAAGTTTCATTATAAATTTTGTTTAAATTCACATACACAGTGTTCTTCCATGCATTGTTATACAATCCTGCTACACGTTTATTTTCGTAATAAACTCCCGGCGATTCATCATATCTTTATCAGAATATCCCATATCGTTTAACGCTGCCAGATTTAGCAATACTGACAGTGATAATATCACATTTACAATCGCCAAGTGTTGGATTCCCATCCTGAAAATAAAACAAAAATAAAGCAAATATTTCCTTTCTGCTACACATACGTATACAAAGTTTCTCCCTACTTTACTACTTGCATTTATTTAATATTCAGTAATAATAACTTTAACCTCAGGTTGCCTGTGCTCAACTTGTCCCTCAATACACTTGTCTTAATAGAAGGGCCTTATTCTATTTACATGCACATTTCGTGTGGTGCGACCCTTTCTGATCATAACATTCACCACATCTACTTCCAACACTTCTTATGGGCCAGTTAGTGGGGGCTCATTGTCTTATATCTTAACGTATGTACAGTCTCATAAAAAAGCATTACTTTCTGCCCCGTCTTAATTTCAAATGTTTCAGAATCCTTATCATAATATTCCTTACTTTTTTACTTGATATCAGGTTTTGCCTAGCAAACTCATTTGCTGACAGCAATCTCCCCCTCAATGCTGTTAAGAAATTCTCATAATTGTACTTTACAGTAGGAGTTACTCTTAGGGCTGATGGTATTTCTAATCTACATCCGTACACTAACTCGAAAGGTGCGTATGCAGTGGTCGTATGTACTGTGGTGTTGTATACATAGACCACATATGGGACCCCACTCAACCCAATTAGTCTGATCTTGGCGAACATAGAGCCGCAGATATTCTGGTAGTACCCTATGACTCCTTTCCAAACTACCATTCGATTCAGTATGAAAAGCCGTTGTTTGTATCTGATTTTTAGTAATTTACATATGCTTTTAAAGTGATTGCTTAGGAAAATTGAACCTTCACTCATTACTTGGAATTTCCTACCACACAAATATTTCCTAAAGTGTTTAATTCCCCACACAATTGCTGCAACTCTTTCCCAGCCGTACTATAATTTTTCTCATCTTAGTTGAAACTATGCTTTGTGATTGCAGTAGGCAAATATTTTCCTATTTCTCTCTGTGAGAACTGCCCTGCACCGTCATTTGATGCGTCAATGGTTAGTATAAACTCCTTTTAAAAATTCGGGCATTGCAAGATTGTTTGCCACATAAGATTTATTTCAATATGTGAAAAGCAATTTCCTGGTTTTCTTCCCACACGTATTTTGCATCCCTTTTTAGCAATGTATGAAATGTTGCTCCTATTTTGCTGAACTGGGGAATGTACTGTCTGTAATACTTCGCTAATCCTAGAAAACTCTTTAGTTGTTTCGCCGTTTTGGGTGTTGGGAAATTTTTTATAGACTCTATCTTGCGAGCATTGGGTTCGATTCCGAGCTGTTAGATTTTGTACCCGAGGAAGGTTACTTCCTTTCTAAAAACTTCGCATTTATCGGGCTGTAATTTGAGATTGTATTATCTCAATCTTCTAAGCACACCCCTTAATATTCTTCATGATCTGTCAAAGGATTTGCATAGATAACAATGTCGTCAAGGAAAACAAAACACCTCGTGCCTGTTAAGCCACTTAACACATTCTTCATCATTCTGTGAAAGGTGGCGGGCGCTGTCTTCGGCCCAAAGGACATTTTTGTACGCCCAGTGTCCCTCCTTAGTGCTAAAAGCTGTTTTATCAATGTCACTTGGGTCCATATCAATCTGGTGATACCCCATAGCAAAGTCTTGGCAAGAGATATACTTCGCTTGTCCCAGTTGGTCAAGAATTTGTGTAATATCTTGCATTGGGTAGGCGTTCTCTACTGTCCTCTCATTTAATTTTCTGTAATCTACCACAAGTCTGAATTTATGTTGCCCATTAGCATCTATCTTTTTAGGTACCATTAAAATTTTGCTATTCCAAGGTGAGTTACTCTCTTCTATAATTCCTTCCTGCAGTAATTTTTTTTACTTGTTTATCTACTTCCATCTTTTGCGTTTCTGGTAACCTGTAAAGACTAGTATTTATTGGTTCTGTCCCGCATTCGATGAATGCCGTGCCGCACCAGTGCTACTTATTTTGTCACCAGGTAAACAGAATATGTTCTGTTAATCTGAGGCTGCTCGAACCAATAGCCTTTTTTCTTCCGTATTTTAATGTCTAACACTGAATGTGTCAGAATCTCTCTGTGTCCTGACATTCGAACTCAGTACTGCGGCTTCTGTCCCATGCTGGGTCAGCCTCATCTAACTCCACTAATGTTCCTGCATCTACACTTCTTTATCATTAATAATCCTAATGCTTGTCATTTCATAGCCATCTACTATGTTTGTAAGTGATGCTGCCATAATAACTCCTTGCATTTTGGACTTATTGGTCATCCCTACTAGTGGCCATCGTGGCGTTTCTGGTACTCTCGCAATGCTTTCTGTTCGCGGTAGTAACTTAATTTTACCAGTTTTCCTCATATTTGTTTCCCTTGCTTCTAATTGTTTTGGCTTACCCACCATTTTACATGTCTCTCCGTTTAATGACACAGTTCGCGTTTCATAGCAAACTTTTGCCCTCTTGCGTTGAAGAGAATCACGACCTACAATTCCATCACACGGGATATCCACCTGTTTATTTACCAACTGAAAGTCTTGCAAAATCGAAATGTTGCTGAGCTCGATTCTCGTCTCTAAATCGCCATGGGTTTCCATCGGGGATCCATCTACGCATTTTACTTTCACTTTCCTTTCGGGATCGTATTCTGCAGTCCCTATTAGTTTAGTTCCCTTAAGGAGACTGATATCTGCGTCTGTGTCAATCAAAAACAATAATTCGTCGTCCTTGCTAATATCTACTTTCAGCCACAGGAATTCATTGATTTTCTTTTACAATTATTGAGTAGACTGGACCGTCGATCGGCTGAATGCTTTCCGATGGTCGAAACTCGTTTCCCGAGTGATTGTTACTTCCGTTTCTTTCCTTAATTAACCCGTCTTTCTAAACGCTTCTTGGGTTTCCTACAGTGTTACGCCATGTGCTGTTTTCGTTGGCAATTCTAACACGTAATATCGCTGTTTTTCTCTCGGTTTTCATTCCCAACCGATACCTGATTAAACCTGGCGTCTTTCTTGTCCTCCAGGTAGCTTCTACTAACTACATGACCTAATTTATTACAGTTACTGCACTTTGGGCCTTCTGAGTTTTTATTACTACTCTTGTACATTTCAATTTTCGAAAATATTTTACTGTCTTCCTCTAACGCATTTTCAGCTACGTCATCAAAACTGGAATGATTCCTACTTCTCATAATTGTTTGTATTCTGTCAGAATACAACCCTTGTACAAACAAATATTTCTTAACTTGACAGCAAGTGTTAATATACCTGCCCTCTCATCTTGCTCGCAATCCTGCAGAGCGGCTTCTCTAAATTTCGATCCTTACTTCTGTACACTCTGTATCCACTCTGATACACTTTCTGCCTTACTCTGTTTAGTACTGAACAACTTATTTGCATGATTATCTAGTGTTCTCTTCACGGTGTATGTATTCTTTAAAAATTCCTTCAACTCTTCGCAGTTTTCCAAATTTCTGTGCTTAATGGCAGTCCTGGATACCCCATTTATTCTCGTCAACACGAATTTAAACAAAATACCCTCATTTCTCGGGTCATTTACTTCGAATGCTGTGTCTGCATTTGCGGTGAACGCTAAGACGTCACTCTTTACACCGTTAAATGGTGCTACGAATTTTAAAGCTTCGCCCACCAAAATATATTCTGTCGTACTGGTTGTATTACTATATGGTCTTGCAACCTCAGCCTATAAATTATGGTATACGTTGGGCATGGACTGAGCAAGTATTCCCTTTGGGTTTTATGATGCTTGGGTTAGACGACACGCTGTGGACTGGCCCGCGTTGGCGTCTCCTCGTTGCTGCAATCTGCCTGTCCCTAGATTCGAATCTGCTGTGCGCGCTGCCTGGAATCGAACTTGCTCTGCCTGCTGCAGCTTCCTTC
>JGI24700J35501_10930093_pt1 | contig 11380 bp, 9 predicted proteins | sample TergutTh196P1_FD_35501 | JGI IMG/M metagenome (IMG submission 35501) | reverse complement strand
AAAAAAAAAAAAAAAAGTACAATACATTTTACACTGTTGTGAACAAAACTATTAAAGATTTGAGTATTCTGAAATATGACACCATGTAGATTGGTACATAGGTACCAATGTTTCGAAGCTTACTGCTTCCATCTTTGTGGTAGTCCAAGAAGTTGTAGGCTGGATGAAACTTGTGACACCAGTCTACATAACATCACATCCCAGAACAATGCAATCTTTATCAATGCCACTGTGAGAAACTCAAATCTCATAGGACACAATTGTTGTTACTGCATTTAAGGAACAATACTTAAAATGCTATATTTAAATACCGTATTTCTCCAAGAATTCTGGAATGTTTATTATATCATCTTCTAATACTACACCAAGAATTTAGACACTTTAATGAAACACTGCCTACATGAGAATCACACGTGCGCAATGTTTCCTACCCTGGGTACCATGAGAAATCATGGAATAAATAAATAAAAATTCTGACATGCCATGAAAAATTCCAAAAACCCTCAAAATATGGTAGGAATTTTTATCCAGAAATTTGCAATACTAAAGCATTTTCTATGATTTGGTACTACACTGATCTAGTGTGTCCAGAAATGATTAACTCTGCTCTAGTATTTCAAGAGGACATTAAGTTCTACTGAAACTATTCCTTGCAGTAGTGTGTGTATGTGTGTCTGTGTGTGTGAAGCATGTAGCACAAATTTCAGGAACTGTCCCACTTTAACAGTTCAAGATTTGGTTTTATTTTTCCAGGATGATGGCAAAGAATTCTTCATACTGCAACGTGTCAGACTCTCATGCAAAAACAATGTAAGAGATCACTGGAACATGGATTGTTCCACCCACGAATAATTATGACAAGGTAGAACCATATGCACATGCACATGCACGCGCGCACACACACACACTTGATCAAACTACAAGTCACACATAACCAGACCCAAAATAATATTTTACTCAAATAAATAATCATGAAATTCATATGCAATTATTTACAGATGAAACTGTGGAAAAAGGGCATGCCAAAGCTCGCAATGAAACAGTGATGCAATGATCAGTAGGATATGTCAGCATCAAGATACGTAAGCTAAATCAAAAGAAATACACATTCTCTATGAGATTATTCTTTGGATAGTGAAGAATAAGACATCTGCTCCCAGACTTCTCCTTTACATCTCTATCAGTCTTTCATTCTTCTTGATCAAAACAACCTACCTAATGTGATTTAGGGATGGTGATCAAGAAGTTCAGAAATTATACAAAACTGCAAATCATTTTCTACATGATGAAACAATATGCTTGTTGATAATCACAAAATACACACACATACACATGATAACATTTCTACTGACTAGCATCCAAGAATCATCACATGTTAAAGACTGTTTTATATATATATATATATGTATATAATACAAGCAATAAAAATTACCAATAAACTCAATACTTCAATACATCACTTTCCTTACAGTCATCTTCTTTGTCCCTTCTCTTTTCTTTAAAAGCAATAATAGCATATGTATTCTAATGAAAAAAAAATAGAATGTGTATGAAACATTAATGTAAGTGCATACAAATATTATATGTCACAAAGTATTTGTAAACTGTGCTGTGTATGAATTGTTCAAAAACATCGGTCAAATATTTAATACACCAAGATGTTTGTGAAAACTATCTAGCATATCTGTCTGGGTACACTACAGTTTTCAAGATCCTAACATAAGATTCATAGAAATGTTAGACAGTCCTTGGCAGCATGAGGTCAAATTTCCACGTCACTTCCCTGCAGAACTCTTGCACATATCTACAACACTATTTCCCTGCAGATGTCATTCCCACAAGCAATAATATATAAGCCTTTAGCAGGTTTGTACATTCTGCTTACTAACATGAACCACAATACAGAACCACTGTGCATAAGTGGAAAAGATTATTTAACCATCAACACTTTGAATGACAAGGTTTCTGGAGCTAGTCCATCATCAGGTATTCCTAACAGCAAACAAGATTTGAGAAATGGGTCTGTTCCTATCCTCAGATGAAAAGGCAGGGAGATACCTACTCAGCTTGATGGAAGGAGCTACTCTCAGTCACAGACTCAGAATCATTCTTCTCCTCAGCATTCAGGTATATGAGTTGTTAGCTCTGTAAACTGGCCACTTGCCCCAGCAAACAAGAGTCCCCAACACCCAGTGAACATCAGGCTTCTGAGGTGGTCTGGTTGTGATAACAATAAGTAGAAATATCTCCACTCCCGCTGCAAACCCGACCCAGGTCACCCAGCCTGTAGCCCATTCATACACTGATCAAACTACTACCCTAGGCCGTGTTTCACAACATCTGCCATTTCTTATCCAGCACAAAAGTTGTATACCTAACCTTGCGTCTTACTGCTTGGGAAATTTCAGGGCCACATTTCAGACTATCTGGCGGTTCTGTGGTTTTCCTCAGTCCTTCCAAGAAAAAGCCAAGACAGTACATTAAAATTAAGACATGAGACATCTCTCCCCAGCAACCCAGCTGTGACCAGTCGCGGTCCTTGCAATGCGTTTACGTAACCTAACCTAAGTGTGCACAAATCCTGGGTGACTAAGTTTTGTATGTTGGCATCTAATATTTGTGGGCCCCAAGTATGTAAAACACCTTTTGGGCTCCTTCAGTTTTGAAGTATCTCCTATATTTTTGGAAAACTAGTGCACCCCTGACCTAACCCCATCCTCCACCCACTCACTGTGGCCCTGAAAGGTGGAGGAAGCACGATCCTCCAAATGTTGGTGACCACCTACAAAGCATCACAACCTAGAAACTACTATCTGAAGAGTCATTGCTGTGAAAATGTATTATTTACATTTTATATTGTCTTGAACCATCTTTCAATATCTGAATTCCAGTAACCTGTTACTAAGACTGTAGTAACACATCAGTCACCATTTTATAATGAACAAGCCACCTTCATACATGAGGGTAAAAAAAATTTCTGTAACAGATTTTTGTTACTGGTCTCTGCTGTTCCCTTTGAAGTATCCCCCTATGATTTTACACAATATGTCCAGCATTTCTGCCATTGCTGGAAGCACTACTGTAACTTTCTGGTATCACATGAAGGACGGTCAGGGACTGTTCCTGAATTTCAGGGACATCCTGGAAACTATGCCCTCATAGCTGCAATTTCATTTTCCAAAACAAGAATAAATCACAAGGGTAAAAATCAGGCATATACAGATAGCACGTCATGACAGCCATGCTTTAGCAGAAGGCTTCTTCTGCTTGCTGGTGATCAACCATGGAACAAACCTGTCGGCCTGGTACAAAATGGTACTTCACCAGTCTTTGATGATAATTGTGTGAACTTTCCCTACATTTTCATCTGTGGGACCTGTGAAGGGATGGCTTGAAAGCTTACATCTTGAACAAAAGTTTCCCCATGTTTTAAGTGACAAACTACTCAGAAGATTGTTCTGCCCGTGGCAATGTTACCAAAAGCTTCTTTGAGGTTTTCATGTGTTTTAAATACAGTTTTCCTGAGCCCAAAGCAAAACTTACACAAATTTGTTATTCCTTCATTATAAAATCAGCTCACACTTAATAGGCACAACAGTAAACACCTACTGACAAGCAAGACTGATGGTTATAACTGAAAAACTCATTATACATACTCAAAAGATAGCAATACAACAGTACATAGTAGTAGAAAGCTGTACTAATTGAGTTCTTGGTCCTTGCAGTGAGCCTGGAAACTTTCAGATAAGCCCCCCCAACTACAGAGTAACACACAAGATTTTTACCCGTGTATTTGATTTTTAAAGTAATGCTGCATTATAAACAAATTCAAAACTCTGTTGGACAATGCATAAATTCATGGAAATTAATGCCAGGCAACAGACACCCAAAGGTTGCCCTCCGTTACCATCCCACAGGAAGAAGAGACCCAGGTATATCACATAAAAGCCTAAGACCTGACAGGAAGATGAAGAAGAATGCTGCATCAAACCACAAAATAAGTCATTCCTTTTTAGTAAAACTGTCAACTCTGTTACTTGGCCATGCTGTGTAAAAACTGCAAGTGTGATTTCTTTCTGTGAGGCATCACACAGTACAAATTGTACTCAAGGAAATGCAGTTCATGAATGAAACTCACAGCCATGGTCATTCAGCTTTATTTACTACACAGTTTCTGGCAACTTAAGTTGTAAGGCGATCATGAACATAAAGATGGTCTTGAGGGAATAATGAGGCAGAATGGGAATAACACTGTACACTAAAAACAGTTTTTTTTTATGCTTGTGTGTTCCAAAATGTATGTGATATGCAGACATTTTTATTTCAAAAAATAAATAAATTTTGTTCATCATGTAAGAGGGGAAACATTTTGGGCACCATTCTGTAATAGCACTGACGTATTTTCACAAATATGTAAGAAAGAAACAGTATCTATTACATTATTCCTTTGGTTCAAAAAAATAAAAATAAAATTAAAAAGTTAATCTGTGTCTAAGTGGTCTTTGAACCTCAGGCTCCAAGAACCCATTTCATAGAATTTAAGAATGAACATGACCCCAGTAGTATTATGTATTTTCCATCCTAGAACTCTTATATTTACCATGCAGCAGAATATTAGCAAGACTAAAACATTTTGTACATATTATTATTGTTATGGCTTTGGTTGTAATTCTTACCAAATGACTATTAATGCTGTAAGCACACCTAAAAGGCCCCATCAAAGCTGTCCCATCATAATGCTTCAGAGTGCATGGGTCTGGAAGCGACTACATGTGAGTCAACAGTTTTAATATTCGAATATAATACAGGGAATATGGTGGTGTGACACATGTTCAAATAATTGGCTCTTGGGACGGGTGAGGGGATCCTGTGTTCAAACAAATCCAGACATCAAAATTCCAAATTTTAGTCCAGTGTTAGGCTGAGTCTGAAAACTTAATGTTCGAACAACATAAATTTTACCTCATAAAGTAACATACCTTTAACACATAAACAATAAAGATGATCCATTGTGGAACTCTGTATGACATTTAAGAAATTATGTTCCAAACAATGTTGGAATAAATCTGGTAATTTCAAATTTAAAACCAAATAAACAAACTGAGGGCATCCCACAGCTCAGTTGGTTAGACACTGGCTTCTCACCGTGGAGCAAGTCATTCAATTCCAGATTACTGTGTCAGATTCATATTGGACAAGGTGGCAATGGAGCAGGATTTTCAAAGGATTTCTTCCACTCTTCCCTGCCAATGATTGCTCCGACCAGGCAGAACATTATTACATCCTTGGTCACTGAGTCTTCTGGGATGTGAGGCAATGCAGTTTGGTAGGATACACAAATTTATCAGGAACCCACTGCCTCCACCTTAAGGGCAGCAACTTCAGCTTCAAGGTAGAACTCTTCTACCTTGAAGATGGATGCAGCAGGTGTCTATTAAATTTAGTATCCTACCAAACTACATGGTGTCACATCCCAGGACACCAAAATCTTGGGTCACCACTGTGAGAACCCCCAACCACTCCCTCGTACAATATATATTTAATTATTTATACATGCAGACATAAGTACTGTATGGATGTCCAAAGTCTGATAATTTGGCAAATACTGGCACATGAAATATATTTTCCTTCAATAACAGTAACAGGATTAAAATTATACTTGTGGTAGGCATCATTCCTGGACAGCTGTGAAAGCCATTTGTGCTAATGAACAAATATGGACGCAACTGAAATACATTTTCATTTTTAAATACAAGGCAAGCATTGGTTGGCCGGATTAGACAGCAAATCTGTATGTGAATGGACTTCAGTCCAAAAACATATACAAGTTATACCTTCTTGTTTGTTCCACATAAGCTATGGCAATTCTTGTGCTCTGCAGCAAACTACTGTTAGGTTCCCTAATGAGACTGCATGAGACCATACCACTGTCTTGCTACTTGTACAGCACCAATATTTTGATCTTTATGATCTGACTTAACACACACTGAACAGAACAATGAAGGTTAACATTCTTTCTCATTTGTATATACTGGTGTCTTTGCACAAGATGCAACACACAAAATGTGCATTACTCCAAAGAACCTAGTTTGATGTAGATATTTTCTGCACATTTTTATATAACCCTTTTCATTACATCTAATTATTTAAAAAGATCTGTAAGGAAAAAATATATGCAAAATAAGTATAACAGGACATGACTCGTGTAAATGAGCCCATTTCTTATTTTCAAAAACAACAGTCCGTGACACACATGACGTATCAAGGTGTCTGTCAATCTGGAGGGGGCAGACAGAAACCTTACATTCATAAATTATCTCTGTCTGTCTATTTGAAGTATTTTCCCCAGATTCCCTAGGGTTGACCTGTACATGACAACTTGCATGATGTGCATTAACTTATGGCTAATCCTTGCCAAGCACATCACATTATTTAAGTGACATTCAATTGCACAAGTGACAGCTCCTCATATTATAAATATTTCATTCTCCTTTCCATAAATCTAGACATTGCAATCACAATGATCAGGATATATTTTCATGACATAGTATAGTGTAAAGAGTAAGTCAGGTATAGTGTAAAGAGTAAGTCAGGTATCAGTGAAAGACTACAGCTTCAAGTTGATAGGCTAATGAGCTAATCCTAAGTGGTGGTAGTGGTGGTGGTGGTGGTGGTGGTGGTGAGGAGGGTACCAAACTGTGACAGAACCAGAAACAAAGTATGTAACCTTGAAGTGCCATTCAAGTACACACTGTAAGTCCTTGCACATGTGCCAGATGAAGTAGGTTAAATGTAATAATTATGCTACCAGCACTATACCACATTCTTTTTTCTTACTCCACACTGCAAACAGTCCTCACTTCTAGAGAATTATCATCAGTACATGCTCTACCATACAGCTGACTTCTATGACAGTACACAAACTGCAGAAAGTATGTTCAGCGTAAGTCAAGTTTTCTGGCAGCAGTTGACGTACGGAGGCAGGTCGTCTGGGATGTTATGCTGTGTGACTGGGTGGGTAGTTCCCAACATATAAAAGGCTCAGTGCCTTCTGAACAACAGGAAACTACTTACCACCCACTGACACAGTATCACATCCCAAAGAAATTGCATCTTCAGCAACAACGCTTTGGGAACCTAAAATCTTCAAACAGCTCATCTGATTTGAACCCCAGGGTGACACAATATAAAATATTATGTGTGTTTCTTAAATCTTGTAAGGCATTATTCACAACTATTATCATTTTTTAGAAACATACTGTACTGTTTCCCTGGCATTTTTTTCTATAAAAGACGCAATTAATAATTTTTCTCTGGTTAGATTATATGACTACATAAAAACAAACAGGCAATCACAAACCTGAATATTTCAAATTTCTAATTGTCATTGCATAAAAAACAACCTAATATTAACATCTGTGTAATATTTTTATTAATTTGAAATGGTGAGCAACCAGTCGGCAATTACGTATTAAGATTATTCCGTGAGCATACCAAAATATAAACCAATTACACCAATAATGTACATATGTACAAGTAAGTCATCGACACTCACTGATAGCCGACTTACGTTCAATATTCTGCAAAATTCTTCCACATGCTATACTGCATTGTACTTCTCAACTTCCTACAATGACAACACTTACATTCAGACCTTTGGTAAATGCTTGATATTTCACTCGATGCCAAATGTGTTGGTTTCTTCAACAGCTAGCAGGAGTTTTTCATACAAAATCTCAGGTGTTGGGTATGGTGGTAAATCCAGTCTGTTGAAGCAAGTGTGCGCTCTGAAATAATAATGATAATGATAATGATGATGATGATAATAATAATAATAATAATAATAATCCGTGGCAAAATAAAAAATATAGCATTGTTGGAAGTAGTTACCGATACAAGAAATTGTTAAGTGGTACTAGCAGAGGTTTCCATCCAAGTATTGCAGTTTTCCCCTGTCAGTATCATTCCACCAATACTTCATACTTTTCTTTATGTTAATAAAGTCCTTATCAGAAGGAAAAGCAGGCAAAGTTTGAGAACTTCTGAATAAGGCAATGCTCTTTCAAATATAAGGAAACATTGGACAGAAAAGTATGTTTTCATAATTCAAAGGGTCAGCAATTTGTACCTTGGTAAACTGTTTGGTTTTCCCCATTTCTCAACACAAAATTTTCGAGGACCAGTACTACCCCTAAGAGCCGCAAATCCCTCATAAGGAATACTTGATGTTCCAGTGACGAACTGCAGCAATCGTAGACGCTGCTCATTGCTGAACCGTTCAATGGCAGTCCAGAACCACTGCATTACAGGATGATTGTCATGATAACCTAAATCAAACACACCAAGACTGCTTTCAGTATTCTGAAGTTAAATCAAATACTTATACTATCTTATATAAATTTACTGCCACAGTGAATGTTTTAACATTATAACAGATCTACTACACCAACAAATTTTGGCCACAGCAATAGGATCAGCCTTAAGAAGGATGCCAGTTCTTTGTCTTACTGCATGATGCTAAAAGGTAAAAATGCTTCCTAGGCTGGCACTTCAAAGGATCTATGTGACACTACAAAAATACAATGAAAATGGCACAAGATTTTAAAAAAAACCATATTTCTAGACTATAAGACAACTTTGAAAAAAGAATGTGTAACAATGCAAACACCAGGTGATACAATATTTTGTTCCCCATGCCAAAATCTATGATAGAGCATGTCATTGCAGTATTTGTGTAAGTTACCAAAAACTTCTGTGCAGAATAAATTCTGAGGTAACAGAACCAACACAATAAAAAGCTTCAGGGATTGTAAGCCATGTGCCATGAAATTAATTTACTGATCAAACATTTTTTATTCACACCGTCAAAGTGACCCTAAACTAACCTGATCGGTACTCTGTGTTCTTCCTCCAATCTGACAGGTCTATTTCTGCTGTTCCTGCTATGACCAATTCTAGTTCACGGGCATCAAACACAGACACCAGCCGAGGGTCTACCACCTCATAGAAACCTCTCACAAGTGACTCTGTCTGTTCTGCAACACCTCGCTCAAGGCGCCATCGAACCACTCGCTCAAGATATTCCTGTAGTAATCACAATGAAATATTTGATACTTTACATTCATAAAAACTACTTTTTCTACTTTAAGTAATATTTCTGCCACATTTTATTCATGCATTTTGTGTGTTTGAGTATGCAAATGCACATACATATATATATAAAGCCAGTTTTGTAATATAGATGTGGATAGTTCTACATTGACAGCATTACCAAAACATTTTATAATTTACTGCATGAACATGCATTAATTACTCTGGAGTCTGAAATTCCTAAATACATGGGTAGCTAGCCAGCAAAAGCTTACTGTGACAAGTGACAAAAGCTTAGAAAATGAAAACAGTAGAGGCATAAATAAGAAGCAGTGGCAAACATAATATTACACAGGAACAAAACATTCTTCAAAATATATTCCTAAACATACATCATACTAACTGGCAATGAAACTGAATAAATCATATTTGTTTTGAACACAGCAATGAATTAGACAAAATAAACAATGTTCAGAGAAGTGGCCCTGTTTGAATTTTAAATCAATAAGAAAAACACCTGGCAATGACAAACAATCCAACAAACAAACATACAGAATAACAATCTGCCATATTTAACTGCATCTGCTTTTAATGCACCACAATTTTCTTATATTTGTTACTTGAATTTTTAAACTCACAAAGAGAATAAACAGAAGTGTATATAACAGTAACTCTCTGGAAGTCTAGGTGCCATTAAATACAAGACACTGCATACTGAATCTCTTTAGTATATACACCATCTGAAGTGCCCAATGTATACCTTTTTATTCTTCTCTGTAACATTAATATTCCTTCCACCAGGTTTCAATTCTCGTTCCACTACTTGACCAAAGAGTTCTTCTGTGACGGCGAATGTGAGGTCCAGCAAATCACTAGAGATGTCATTCTCTTTGATCCATAACAAACTCTGATGAAATTCTCCATCCAGCGACTCCAGATCACTCAAGGACACAGGCCTGAATTGCAAAAGTGAGGGATGAGCACTATCATATAGGGAGACAAGCACAGTAATAATGAATGAACTTCTTGGCAAATGTCTTGTCAACTTACTGTTGATCTGAGTTTTACTAATTACAATTAACCACCACAAAAATGAAATAAATCACCATACAGTTACAATGAAAAATGATAGAAGTAATTAAGTATTCAATAACACCATGAATACCTTCACAGTACTGCATTGACATTTCACTCTCACAACGAACAGGAAACAGCTGACCATATTTTTGCCACAGTTTGGATTAGAGAAGTAAGGTTTTTTAATTAACTACTACACGTGTCAAGCAACACACAAAGAACCTACTGATGGAATACTATCAACAGGACCATGACCTACAGCAAACTGCAAGGAGATACCATACTGTGTGGTTATTGAGACCAATGCTTCTTGTGGTGATCTGTCAGCTCTGATGCACAAAATATGAGATGTTACAGCAAACATACTTACAGCCTCAGCAGGGCTTTGTAAAATGGTCGCGTGAAGAATGCATCCAGCAGGTACTGATGCACCAGTGCAAGGCCAAGCACTCGACCACTGAACCGGAACCTAAAATGAAGAAGCAATATCAGATAGAGGAACACGCTGCCTGAAAATACAATTAACTCACATAGAACAAGGTCCTTCTTCACACGCTGACCTGACCGTCAACGTTTCTCACAACATGCTCTGCTCTGCAGGGAACCTAAAGATTCATTACTGTGCACACAACAGCCACTGACAGTACTCTACCTTTAAAACCAGACAAACTCATCCCACATCCTCACAACCTATGTATCTGAGTGTACTTATTAGCAAGTTGGCTCAAGCAGTAATGCTTCTTACTTGTATGCCAGGTCTGTATCATGGCTGCAGTACTGATTCTTCTACCTGAAAACTTTGCAGTCATCAGTCCCTCCAATCAAATACCAGGACATACATCCAACTAGACCTTGTCTTCCATTCACACATTTCCAGTTCATTATTCAGTAATAATTTTGCCATCCGACATTACATAGCCAGTGAGAGAGCTACTGACTATGATTAAATAAAAAAAAAACAAACTTTACATTCATGTTACCGTGCATCGTAATAGATTTATTTTTAAATAACCAACAAGGTGCACTAATTATCCAAATTTATCTCTGCTTGGAAGTGGTCATCAAAAACATGCATGAAACTTACCAGCGCCGAATGTACAGTAGAAAACTCCTGATGATGGGCAAAGAAGATGCCCGAAACATGTAGAGTTTTGTAACAGAATAAATACGGATAATTTGTGTGTCTTGTCGGTTATTTAAAAAGAAAAAAAAA
>JGI24700J35501_10930094_pt1 | contig 11386 bp, 6 predicted proteins | sample TergutTh196P1_FD_35501 | JGI IMG/M metagenome (IMG submission 35501) | reverse complement strand
ATGAGCCTATATTTTTCAGTAAGACCTGCTACTGATCTGTTACCGCCACCACCACCACCACCCCCCACCCCCCGTGTAAGGAGTATTCTAATTTTTGAACACTAATTTCAATAAGGAAGATGTACTTGTGAAATTAAATCCAGGATTGCCATGGCAAAAGGTGCATTCAGCAAGAAGAAGAATCTTTTTACCAGCACATTGGACTTATATTTGAGGAAGAAACTAGTAAAATGTCACATTTGGAGCATGGCTTTGTGCGGTGCTGAAACTTCAACGCTTCGGGCAGCAGATCAGAAACACCTAGAAAGTTTTGAAATATGGTGCTGGAGAAGGTTGGAAAAGATCGGTTGGACCGATCATGTGAGAAATGAAGAAGTGTTGCTTAGAGTCAATGAGCAGGGGAATATCCTACATGAAATAAGAAAACGAAAGGCTAACTGGATTGGTCACATCTTACGATGAAACTGCCTTCTAAAACAGGTTATTGAAGGAAGATAAAGGGAGAGATGGAAGTGACAAGAAGACGAGGAAGAAGACGTAAGAAGCTACTCCATGATCTTAATGACAGGAGAGGATAATCTCATTTGAAGGAAGAAACTCTAGATCGCACTATGTGGAGGAACCGTTTTGGAAGCGGCGTTGAACTTGAGGTCAGACAGATTACTGAATGGATGAATGAATTTCAATAAATAAACTTCTTAAACAAATTTCATTGAATAGATATTGAATACAATAAACAATTATAGATTTAGATCCTATCAAAGCATTGAGGAAAAAAAACAAAATAAAAAGAATAGAGATTACGTAAGTCACAAATGGAACAAAATTTTGATAACCTAGGGAGAAATGTGTGGAATCTGATCAAAAGTAAAAGTTTGCTTTCTAAAGATGCTGATATTTCTGAAAACCACGTTTCCTCACTGATGCATAGCTGCCAGAATAGTAAGTATTTACGCAAAAATGACAGGAACCATACAGAAGTCTCGGAGATTCCTAGCAGGAACTCGAAGACCTGCCACGTCCAATGTAAGATTAACGAAGTTAAAAAATCCCAGATAATCATTAATTACAAATACTTCGTCACGTTGGAGCGTTCTTTCCTGTAGGGCACATAAATTAAGAAGCTTAAATGCATTAGTGTAACTACCATTATAACGATTCGGAAAGAAAATATATAATGCCTGAAAGATTCCGCTTATGCGTTCAAGTCCAGCAACAGAACACGTAATTTAATATCAAATAACATGTCTAAGCTCGTTGTGGTGTTGTTGCTGGTTGTGCTTTGGTGGTGGTTGTGGTGGGGGTGTTGTTGTTGGTGTTGGTGCTGGTGGAAGTGGTGGTTGAGGTGGTGGTGGTGGTGGAGGCGGCGGTGGTGCGATAGAATACCCTGTAATACGAGTAATTCTAATAAAATGGCTGTGTCATAGATCAGATGGTTAGTAGCAAGCTTCTCGTCGTGGAAGCCCGGGTTCAGTCCTAGACTATTCCGTGTAAAATGCTCGGTGAACGGGTTGGGCATCGGATAGATTTTTCTCCGTTTATTTTTTTCCTGTCGTTATCATTCCACCAATTCTTCATGCTCGTTAATTCGTTTTTAAGAAATTGCGGGAAGGACGGCCACTTTTTGACCGTAGCTCAAGTGTAAGAATGTGGACCACAATGTCACAGAAGTAAAATGACCCATAGGCTTAAATGCATGACACGACCGTAAGACGTGGAGCCGGATGGAGCTATAGATATAGTCGTTCTCAGCCTAGGTCCAAGGTTCAGAATACATTCACTGAACGTACAGCAAATTACTAGTATAAAACGTCTATTTATTTACTCTGGTAGGCACAGTCACAGCTCTGCCCTTCCGCCGTAAGGAAAAGTGACAACGGTGACCATTGGAGAGGAAACTGAACATGCACAAGAACAAGTCTGTGCGATCCAGAAATCTAAGCCCATTTTCCGGGTTTCACAGCCTGTGGCTCACTTACAGTACTGATTTAGCTGGGGTCTCTATAATGAATCTTGACGACATACATAAATCTTTCAAATATTTTATGTGGCATTCATATTTTGCGAATAATACTGAGGCATCCCATATGCATTTTTCTTCCTTGTTCTTTATTCTCTATCATTTTTCCCCCATGGCGCAACATCTACTAGTGGGCCAGGGCGTCATTATTGAAGCTTCACGATCAATCTCAGACACACTACACTCGGTAGGAGTCCTTTTCACAAGTGATCGGCCCGTCGCAGAGACTTCTACATGACAATACGCAACACTCAAATGGGGCAGACATTCATGCACCCGGCGGGATTCGAACACGGAATCCCAGCAAGCGAGCGGTAGTAGACACACGTCTTAGACCGCGCGACTACTGGGATCAGCATCCTCCGTCATAGGTGCACGTAGTCTCCTCCAAAACTCTATTCTACAAAACGTTTCATCATTAGTATGAGAGGCCAGGTTTTATAACAGTACTAAATTACAAGAGAAGGTTAATAATTTAATGTTATTCATGCTTCGTGTAGTAAGATAACTTGACATTGTTATTCCAAAACTGCACAACAGTTGAATGCAAATTAAAAATTTGAAGTTATATTCATATTTATTTTGCACCGTGTTTTTAATCATTTTTACGCAATTTTAACATATGTTTTTAACCCACAGTTACACATCTATGACATACACTTATTAGCCAACGTTGCGTGTTTCTTTGTCGAATGCCTCCCTGAAGATGACCGAAAAAAGCCGAAACATTAGAACACTTGCTATGTGATTGCGGCCTTTTTTATCCAACTGATATACAACTGAGAACTAAGCTCTTCTGCGTTATTACGCAGCGAGTAGTGGCAATTCCTTACATACATTTCGGGACAATCAACCAATCTTCGAGGGCCAAGAACGTTGAAGATGGGAAGGATAGGTTGTCCCGAAGCGTCGGTAAAGAATTGCCACTACTCGCTGCGCAGTAACGCAGAGTGCAGTTCTCATCTACTTTGCGGCGGTGCGTGACATCACGAATGGTGTGCGGTTATTGGAATAAAGGTTGTTCAAAAAGGGTGTACAATTGTTATGTATTTTGAACTTCATGTTCAGCTATTGGGCCAGTGGACACGTCATGTAAGGGAAAACTACATTTATACAAAGTAAAATAGGACACTGTAATGGGCTTGGTTGGTAGAAATAGCACCGATCAACAACTTCCGTGAGGCCAGGCAGTTATTAATAATATTGGAAGACCGAGAAGGAAACTGGAGGCCAAAAATATAATAACTTAGCAAAACAAATTGTGTTGCACCTCTAAATGTCTCTGGCAGTATTCCCTCCAGGTCCGGTGTCTGAACTTTTGAGTTCGAATTCCGAGTGGGGCACGGATAATATTTTGCCTTCTCACCTAAATGCTTGCGAAAAATTGCGAAAAGCGACTATTACTTTCGTAATGTCTGTCTATCCATCCGTCCGCATGGAGCAACTCGGTTTCAACTAGAGAGATTTCAATGAAATTTGGTATTTGAATATCTTTCGAGAATCTGTTGAAAAAATTCAAGTTTCATTGAAATCTGACGAGTATGCATGATGGCCTATCTACATTTATTATAATATTTCGCTGAATTCTTCGTTGAATGAGAGGTATTTCAGACAGAATTTGTAGAGGAAAACAAAACAAACATTTTATTCGTGTTATGTCTATTATGTTTAACCAACAAATACACAAACACTTATTCATTTTTTAAACTCCTACGTGTTTCGAAACTTAACATCATTAAGGAGCTGTCCGTATGCTAAATTTACAAGGCAATTGAACTTTTTTATAGGAGATATCGCGTTGTGTTGTAGTACTAACTAAAATATCTTTCAGTAAAAACAAAACAGTATATTCAATAATGTAAAGTTGCTAATTATTTCGGTTACAAGTAGCCATCATCAGGCAGACATTTCAGTACACGGACATGACGTGTTCATTGCCACAGTACGGGATCCCATATTGTTTTCATTTGCTATGTAGAATTTCAGACAGTACGACGGTAAACTGCTCAGTATTTTAATATCTTGGGTAATGTTTTTTCTAAAATATCTATGGACCTATCAATGTAGGTCTATGAGGTAAAATTTAAAAATCTTAAAACTTCAACACTCGGTATGTATGCGACTTGAAAGAACTAAGATCCTTATCAATTAGGGTCTTTGTTCTTTCAAGACGCATACATACAGAGTGTTGAAGTTTTAAGATTTTTAAATTTTAACTGATAGACCTATATCGATAGGCTCATAGATATTTAAAAATATACATTATTCAAGATATTAAAATATTGAGCAGTTTATCATCATAATATCTGAAATTCTACACAGCAAATGTAAACAATATGGGATCCCATACTGTGGCACTGAACTGTCATGTCCATGTACTGAAATGTCTGCCTGATGATGGTTACTTGTAACCGAAATATTTAACAACTTTACATTATTGAATATACTGCTTTGTTTTGACTGAAATATATTTTAGTCAATTCAGTCTAATCGATTATGCACGTAAGTGTATAATCGATTAGTTGCTAATTAATTACATTCGTTGCATAATCTGTATTAATCGTGTGTGTTGTGGATTTATATACAGACATCTGTTTCCGGTATTATATCGTATCCCCTTACGGTCAAATCCTGTAATAAATAGTAATATGTCAATAGTGTGTGTAACATTAGAATATTGAAATATTAAATGAAGGTGAAAGACGTACCCTAGTTATAATGTTTCTTGTATGCAAGCTTGCTGGGAATGAGAATATGGTACAAGCTTTATCAAGTTCACACATTTTATGTTCAATAACTTTTTTCCTAAAATCCTAACGCTTATGAGATTATGTGGAAAAATGTGGTACGGGTAAACAGGCTACAGATGAAAATGTAATATGACGCATGCGCTTTGCATGCTGGATAACTAAGGCTATAGACACACGCTCAAAATATGTAATAGTCTCTGCTTTTTTACGGCAGTAATGGTTATGCGAACTTGCCTCAATATTACATTGCCTGTTTTGTTATCTTTTGGTATCGTAGGCCCTAGAAGCGGAATGATATATGGTATTTTAGGAGTTACTCCATGTATTACAACGTTAAGTTCTTAATATGAATAAAACAAGACTCAGAAATATTATAGGTGTGCATGATAAAGAAGGTATAAAATTCTCTCGTCCCTAACGCTGCCTTTCTAACTGCAAAATTTACACAGTTTTGAGAGTGAAACTTACGGTAATGACGAAATTGGAATGATATGGAAGGGAAGTTTGCTATTCAGACTGGAGTTTTTACAGTTTCCATATAGTTAGAGGAAGTGGGGAATATAGCAATACGTCTCATTGAGGGTCATAGGCCTGGCGACAGAGAATGAAAGTTAGGACTTCCCAAATTATACACAAGTTTAATAACACAGGCATCATATACATAATACGCAAAGTTTTTCATGCAAGTGTTTATGAGTGATAACAGACAATATTGAAATGCAAATCAATGGGAGAGGCGGAGTAAGCAGAAGAGAATTCTAATCTCTGGGGGCATCGTCAGCATATAGCAGCATGTCTCATAAACGCCCATCACTCCGCCGAGGTTCCTTCCCACCCAGCAGCATCAACCCGACCGCGCGCGCGCGCGCGTTGAGTTGCCACTGTCGGACAGATGACGCCTCGTTCGTAAGAACCACAGCCGAGTTCCATCCGCAGCCGGTCGCCCTACGAATCTGCCAGCGTGCTCCTACCAACAGGGGTGTTTTGATTGCTTCAGCACCACTGGAGAAACTTGCAGTTATTTGATCGTGGTTTTACCGTATTTTTTTTCCAAACAAGTGTCTAATTGTAGAAACTAATGGATCAGTGACTGTGGAAGGGATTATATACATACTTAAATTTTAACGTCTAGTGATTAGTTTTACATTCGATTTCCTTTACAAGTAAAACACAGTAAATACTATCAGATGACACAAAGTGTGTTCTGCAGTTTTGTTAGTGGGGATGGTATCTTTCCGCTTAGTCCCTTACCATTTTGAAACAAGTAGTGAAAGGAAACCCTAAAAGGCACCACATGTATAAGTGACAAGTAAACATATTTATGATTATCTCTTATTCGTAATAGTGTAAAGTTTTGTCAGTGTTACTGTGTGACAATGTGTTTCTGCTGCTAACAACATGGATGTGATGGCGTTTTTTGTCCTATAGACAACGTGAGTGATCATACGATGGTAAAGGAACTCACCTATCGTCTACTGTTGCGGCTGTAGCATCTCCGAGGGACAATGATGCTCAGACTTATTGAAATTCCTGACACGGTTCTGATCGTTCTTACTGGATTTCTTCTTGTCATCTGCAGCCCCAGCAACGGTGAGTGTTACCGATAAACACATTTAGTGCTTAACTTATTCAGCGCCACCCAGATCTCTTGCTGATCGTTTCGGTATGGATTTTGTTGAGTTAGAGATTTGTGAAAAGAAATATTTATAACTCTTCAACAACAGAAGATACGATGTAAGCTATCGTAGAAGTGAGTGATAAAAGAAACTTCCTGTGTCCATTTAACGATTACCTTTCTAAGCGCGTCCGCAAAATTGCGAACGGCGACTATTGGCTTCGTCATATCTGTCCGTCCTTCCGTTTATACGTTTGCAACAACTCGGCTCCCATTGGACGGATATTTATGAAATTTGATATTTGAGTATTTTCCTAAAATCTCCTCCAAAAACTCAATTTCACTAAAATTTGACAAGAATAAGGAGTACTTTACATGAAGATCAATACACATTTTGATCATATTTCTCTCATTTCTTCTTAGAATGAGAAATGTTTCAGACAAATTTGTAGAGAAAATCAAAACACACATTTATGTTCAGTAACCGTTTGTTTAAAAATCGTGCCTTCATGAGGTAATGTGGAAGACATGTGGTAGAGCCGGACGGTTCAATAAAGATGCGACTTGCATGCCACATTATTAAGACAAGTATACAGACACGCTCATAATATCTGACATTTACTGATTTTCCACGGTAAGATCGGTTTCGCGAAAGCCCCTGAATTGTATGTTTTGTGTCTTATTCTTTTGAAGAAAATCTGAACTTTGCGTGTTATAGAAAGGCGACCTATTTCTGTATCATGCCCCAGAATATAGCTTCGAAGCTGTTAGAAATCCAAATCCCATTTCAGAATTTCTTCAGTGGTGTGATTGACATTAATATTCTATTGGATTTTAAATGGGTCCTTTACAATATTGTCTTAAGTCGCTTAGGCAAGGGTAATTCACTCAGACATTTTCTTTTATTTTTAAGAATTTCCTCATAACTCTTTCCGCAGTAGCGACATTGTTGTTGCTTAAATTTGAGTGTAATAATTGCCATGTGTTACAACAATAGAGGTAATATACATATGAATATAACCACTGTTGCCGTGGAAAGCGATAAGTTTTACATATTCTGAGAGTGTGTCTGTACCTTATTTATCCAGCATGCAAGGCACATGGGTCGTATTAGGTAGGTTTCACCCTTTCATAGTCCACAAAGGCCTTTAGGGAGAGTAGAGGTATAACTCTACTCTATTTCTGACCTCGTCAGCCTCACGCCCCGGCCGCACCTTACCACCGGGAAAAACCCGGTACCCATTGTACAAGAGGCTGGGTGGGCCTCAGGGCCGGTCTGGACAAGTGCGGAAAATCTCGACATGGGTCATATTATATTGTCATATATGGCCTATTTGGCTGTACTATATTTTTCCACATTAATAAAAGGCGGGATTTGCGGGAACACATTATTGAGCATATGACGTGTGTTCAGATTTTTTCCGCAAATTTTGTCTAAAATAGTTCTCATTTTAAGAAGAATTCAGCGAGATATTATCATATATTTTTATAGGTTTTCACGCAAACTACCTGTTATGCGTGTCAGACTCTAATGATAATTAAATTTTCTGGACAAATTTTCAAAAAAACTTTCAAATAAAAAATTTCGTGGAAATCTGTCCAGTGGGAACCGAGTTGTTACGTGCAGATGGACGGACAGACAGACATGACGAATCTAACTGTCGCTTTTCGAAATTTTGCGATAGCATCTGAAGAACCGTAAATTTTATTCCTTACTATAAAGCATTTTGGGTGAAATTTTGTAGTTAACGTTGTGATAAGGGCTGAATTTCTCCTGAGTTAGGTATAACAATGCAATTACTCTACTAACATTTTAGATGTATCTGTGATTTCCTCATGTCGTTCTGCAGTACAAGTGTGTGGATCAGGTCACCTACATTTATTAATTTTATTTAATGGTTAAAAACTTACGAATCAACAATTTTTAGTCGGCCTATAACATTGAAATGCGTTTACCAGTTTTATCTTTCACATTTGCCTCCTTTGTTTTGACGCGATGACGCTAAATCCAGTAATTTGCATAATCAATAATAAATAATTATTTATCATTTATTATGTCCCTCCTACATCTTTTGGCCCCTAAAGGACCAAAGATAAAATATTGTTAAGAAATGCTCAACCTTTGTAATTTATTTATATTTTAAGCCCTTTTAACAAGTTTAATTGATAATGTTGTATTCGAATGCTACGCGTGCCTATCTTCGACAGAATTGGCTTTGTCTGTATTCCTATATACACGTATACAGCCTCCCTGTTGTTGGTATTGTGGATTCTGCAACATGCAGGATGGACATAATATAGGATACGTTTTTATTTATTGTGGACTCTGCAGATTGCTGGTCTAAATACTCTGTAATTAGTCTGTTGCACGGATTGTGGACTGCATTAAACGGCGACGTTCGCTATTTACAGTTTCTATCCGCAGTGTGTATATTGAAGTTAAATATATTTCTTCAGTATTTCTTCCTGTAAATTTCGAATTCACTAATAAATTAATTTAAACTAATTTATACATAAAGTTAATAAAACTACTGAAAATATATTGCAAGTGTTCCCCAAAGTTGTTTCTCTCGCGGACGCCTTTTGGTTTAGAAAAAAAATCACGGATCCTCACTTCCTTGCCCTGGGGCCCACCCAGCCTCCTATACATTGGGTACTGGGTCAATTCCGGGGATAATACAGCCGGGGAATGGCGTTAACGACCTTCGTCTATGTAGCCCCGAGTTAAAGAGAGAGTAGAGCTGTATCTGTACACCACCTCTGGGCATCTATGGCATATTACAGGCAGAAATTTACTTTTTTCTTTACCCAACATCCTTGCTCACTTCAATATATAGTGCCCGAATGATAGATAACCAAAATTAAAAATTTTTATCTCAGAACTGATTGTGGATAAATACTAATACACATCATTAGCATACGTAACAATGCATTGGGTGATTTGACCTTCATTGAAATTATCGTCACTCGTTTCGTGGGTACAGGAAATTTCTTAATTGGATAATCTAATGGCCATACGAAGTAAACGCATCCAAAAAATAAAGTTCTTCGATTATTTTAAAAGAACTTTATTCCATAAGTTAAAAACAAATCATATTAAAATTAGCCTTTATAAAAATGCATCCACGGATCGAGGGATCCGCGGAGCAAATTCTGGGAACCACTGGTGTAGCTAAATATTATCATCATGGCGATAGACACAGAAACTTGTGAGTCATTTGTACACGTCCAAAAAATGTTAACGTCGTGGAATATCTTTAAAACACGTAGAGTTCGTGTGATAATGCTACTTGGCTTTGTTGACGATAGTGAGAAAGATTTATTTCGTTGTGTTTTGTTTGCTGGCTTTCATTGACTTGTGTAAAATTAGTAGGTCCAATTCGTTGTTGTGGGTTAAAACCGCTAAATCCGTAACAAATACCAGTACCTTAGCCACTTAACAACTTTCACCGAGTCTCCGTACTTATAGGAAACATCACGATAGTGCAAATATGCTGTGTCATTCATTGTGAATGTAAAACTTTTACATTGTATGGCTACATATATAAATAGGTGGTCGAATCACGTAGCTCAATTTAGGAAAGGTAAAATTATACCACTCTCATTATATGAGGGGGGGATTAATGCAAGTCTACATCGGACTGTAATAAAAATGAGAAGAAATACTTTAATTACTAATTCCTAAATTACTGAATGCCAGGAGAATGCAGTGAAAACGTTACGTATGTATGAATATTTGATTATTGCTTGATAAAAGTTTTCTCTGTCTTTGATTCCGTGGAAAGTTATGGGGGAGTGGAGGTCAGGCTCCACAATTATTTAATTTGGCGCTGATGAGGAGTTAGTTTCACACCATAGCAGCTGAACATTGTGAGAACAGCCTCCGCTAACTGCTGTATTGGAAACTGTATGGACCTCACAGCCCTTGTGGATACAGAGATGAAGAGACAAATCCCTTTCCCATCCCGGAAGTTGAACACGGTCATCCAACGTATGGAGCAGAGTGGTTGAAAATCTAATGATCTCTGAGTTAATCATTCAGTTCGATGGTTGGCTATTAACGTGCGACATCTGCCGTTTGGATAAAATAAAATATTTCTCCCAAACATTATAAAGTATTTTCCGTTGTACACGATGTTGCACTGCAGGTCGTTACTGTTAGTCGCACCATTCACCGCTGTGAGAACCTGAATGTTCATATGTAAAGTCCTTGTGGTCACACAATTATTTTACAGTATATTTTCGTTTTTTCTAACTATTTATGTAGCGTTGAATTGAATTTATACTTAGAAAAATATTTAACATTTTATTTGAATTTGACAGGTGTTGAATATCGCTTAACTGTAACGTGTTTTGAAATAAACTTATCGTAAGTGAAACAGTTTGCTTGCTTCTGTCATTCAACAAGACATAAAATTTACGAAAATTTGTTCTCTCTAACAAACAAATAAGCTTCACAGCAAAACAGGTTCTGACGGTGATGCTGAGTTTAAAATATACCCCGAAGTTAACAAAGTAAACACACAGGGAAATTTACGCACAAAGAACTCTCCCGGAATATTTGCGCTCTTGTTGTCTCTAGATTTTGAGTACATAAATACCGTGTCTTTTATACTGTCTTTAAGAAACTTTGGACGGACGAGCAGCAAATAACAACACTGGACGAACATAAAATATTTCTTTAATCATATAAAAATTCGCCAGGCCTACAAACAAGAATGTTGGAAAATACGTTTTTTTGCAATATGTGTATTTGAAAACTTTATACCGGTAAATTACTTTTGAGTTACGTTGCAGATAATTTCAGGAACGTGTGCAAACGTAAGGTGAAATGTCCGTTTTTAATGAGATTTTAAGTAATACCGAAACGTCTACCATACATTTTACCAGAATTCGCTATTATCAAGTTCAATAAATTTCTTCGGCAGTGCCTCCGTCATATGTGGACAGACTGACAGACATATGGCTCATTGAACACGCTCATATTTACAATTCCCTGTT
>JGI24700J35501_10930096_pt1 | contig 11408 bp, 8 predicted proteins | sample TergutTh196P1_FD_35501 | JGI IMG/M metagenome (IMG submission 35501) | reverse complement strand
GATATTAAAAATTATTAAAATATTTAAAAAGTATTATCATCCATCGTGGTTATGTGGCAGCATATGTTTAGTATGCCTGTAATGCATACTGTGCGGAGGTGTGAGCTGGACTAAACATATGCTGCCACATAACCACGATGGATGATAATACTTTTTAAATAACTTGTTAAATAAATTGTTATTCAAATCATTTAGGATTTCATTAGTTAAATGATATGTAGCATTAACAGTTTTTAGTTTAGTTCTAAAACCATATTGTTCCTTGACTAAAATATTATGATCAGTTAAGTGTTTCAAAAGTCTAGTTTGCAATACTTTTTCAAAAATTTTTGAAAATGAAGTTAAAATTGATATTGGCCTGTAGTTATCTATATCATCTTTATTGCCCCTCTTAAATAAAGGTCTTATAGTTGCATATTTTTGCCTATCAGAGAAAACACCGGTGAAGAGAGTCCCATTGCATATATAATTTAGTTGGGAGCTATTAAAATAGGAACATAATTTTAAAAATTTCAAGGGAATTTCATCATAGCCACAAGAATTTGATGATTTAAGGGACCTTATTATATTCTGAATTTCCTTAGTGGTGGTACAGTGGCACTTAATACTAGGAAATGAGTTTCAGAATACATGGTTCAAGGAAAAGGAAAGGTTATTCTGAATATTAACAGAGGTTTTAGTAAAACATTTACTTGCATTAATATTTCAACTAATCATAGCAGGGATAGTTGTAAAGTGTTTATTAAATGCTTGTGCATGTCAGTACCTGTGCAGGTGAGACAGTGTTAGATTTTAACATTCCTCACTTTATTCTTCTCTTAATTTTATTCAGAGCCCCATTTGTGTTTGCTGTTATTACCAAAAATGATAAAAGAACAAGTAGTTTTTTTAATATGAATTTTGGCCTTTAACAGACAGTGCTAAGTACACACACACACACACGTGCGCGCGCGCACGCACACACGCGCGCGCGCACACACACACACACCTATATATATGACCTCCTTTAACATTAAAATGTCTGGATTTTGCCCACACACACAGTGTTTATGTATTTTGTGTGATTCTCACAATAAATAGCTACCATTTCCTAAACAGCATTAACCAGGTGGTGTTTGTAAGGGAATATAGTGTGCTTTCTGTGAGGTATGTACGTCACTTTTAAATATTATTTAGAATCAGAAAATCAATCAAATTTACAGTGCCAGTGAAACCTAAACAATCACAGATGATCACGGTGAATTCAACTGTTCTTACGATATGGCTGGACTCCTGGGGTGATGGCGGTTGTCCAGTGCTCTACTTCATCATTGAGTACCGTGACATGCATCGTTCCAACGACTGGGTGCTTGTATCCAACAATGTTCAACCAACAGAGAGAGCCTACAGCATCCTTGATCTGGTTCCTGCTACAACGTATCACCTACGAGTCACTGCACACAACAATGCAGGCTCTACAGTGGCTTTTTACAACTTCACGACGCTTACTGCTGAAGGAGGTAACATACCTCTTGATGCTTGGTTGACATAGATTTCCAAAGGTCACATATTTATACAACATTTTCCTTTCCTTTCTGTGGGTTTTCTCACTCACATGGGGTAATAATTTGTACACAACACTGAATATTGCCTAAGTTATGCATGGGGACATGTGAAATTTGTACAAAATTTTGCTCATAAATCCTTCAAATGAAGAAACCACTTTACAGATATAGGCATAGGTGGGGGAGTAATGCCTACATCACCAAGAAATAGGGGATTTAAATCTCCTGCTCCTTCTGAGTTGATGGCCAGATTTTAACTTCCAGGGGTAAAGGTATTTGCACTGAAATATTAAGTGCTAGGGTTACTGGACACATGGATGCATTCTCATGTTACTGTGATGTAGTTGAAGTTAAAATCACCCTTACAGAATTAGGGTGTGAGGATGCAGATTGAGTTCAGCTGGCTTATGGGATTTTTTTAATGTGGTGATGGATCTTAACCTTCAATAAAAGTGGGATATTTCTTGACAAGCTAAGCAGCTGTCACCTTCTGAAGATGTAATCGTACCACATAAAAAGTAAAATTTTCTCTGTTCACACCATGAAGGTATATAGAGGGGAGTTGAGGTATAGCTCCACTCATTCTTCACCATGGTACTAAGCGGAAGTTAACTTCATACCCTGGTTGATTTATCCCCCTCCCCCAGTAAATAACCCCGGTACCCATTGAATAGGAGACTGAGGTGAATGCCAGAGCTGGTCTGGATATTTTGGAGAAGATAAGGGGCAGTTTCACCTACTGGGATTCAAATCCTGGATCACTGAACCTGCAGCCTAGTTGTTACGCTGACCACACTAACTGGATGGCCATTGTATCATGGATTTACTTAATCCATTAATGCCCAAATTATTTTTTTTTGTAGATTTGTGTGATTTTATTTAATGCACATTAAAAAAGCTACAAATAACAGAATCTGAAGTCATTTAATTGTTTGTTGGCCGTTACCAATAATTAGAGGCCACCATCAGCCATCCTCAAAATAGGACACTGGGCTTCTGCATTAATGTTACAGAATTATTACCCATTACAAGTACAGTCTCTAAGACTGAAAGCAGAATGTGTAATACTTTTTTTATTCACCACGTTAATAACACGAAATTTCACTTGTTGTGATACAGAGTAAAGCACTGAGTTCACAGGGTCATATACTGAGTTCAGTATGATTTCGGTTTTCCTTTGCACCAATCATGGCCACATCTTCTTTGCTTGTTTCATTTTGTTATAATATGGGCTGCACCATCATATCTAACATCAGCCATTACTCTGATGTGACCAGCACACAATGCCAAAGATCATCCCCCTGCTGTCAGTTAGTGTGGATGTTGAGACAGGGCACATGTACAGCACACTTGAAAGTCCAGAGGGTCCAGTGCATCTGTTCTGTGTATTTGCATGTAGATGAGCCATGCAATTTCTATGGCCATACCTACCATCCTTGTAAATGAAGCAGTGCCCACCTGTACTGCAAACAGACCATAGTTTACAACTAGACATTTCTGGTTTCTGGGGCAATTATGACCATAGGATTTGGCAGTCATCTCATCTCTAGACACATATTTCCAAAAAATTCAAAATTGTTGAAAAGCAGCTTCATCATATCAGTGACAGGCTTGATTTTGAAACCACGACCATGTTTGCTTTCACTGGCCAATTGTTGCCTTAAAATTAATCATGGTCAGTAGTTGTCTGTATTTATATTTAAGCATAAGTATCTGGGTGACAACGAACAAAGCCTTGTACTCAAGTGTTCTGTTTTTTTTTAGTGCCTGGTTTCATTTTTTTGACAGTTTAATACTGGTTGGGTGGGTTTTCTCTGCACTTCAATCAGTAGTTAGGCAACATTTCATACAGAATTCACTCTTTGTCACTGTAAAAGATATTGAAGGGAATGTGTCATAATTACTCTCATTTCTATAAGCTTTTGTTTATTGGTAAACAAATACAAGTGCTCCTAGTACATCTTGAATTTCAACTGCCCCATTGACATTGTCTGAGTCTTCTTCATCCATCAAAGTGTCATGTCGGCCCAGCATACAACACCAGTGTGACCCTGATTTGCAGACACTTTTTCTTCAAAAGCAGGATCATATGAAAGTCCACAATATCTGCGAGCTTAAGGCCACAAATTTTTCCTGTGACACTGTGGCCTGAGAACTTATGTTGTACAATTTCAAAGTGATGCTATATCATATAGTACTTTTCAGGATCAGTGCCGCCAACTATCTTATAATTATACTATTCTAAGCTATTGTACCTTCTCCCTAGTAATATTATGTGCTATGAGTGGGGCAAAATTTTCTTGTGTGGTCCTTCATGGATGTAGCACACTGAGACTAATCATAACCTTCCAAGTAGTAGTGGACCCAACCTGTAAAAATCTCCATTATCATTATTGTCAATATTATTTCATAACTTAGCTTCCAGTTGTAATAATGAAATGACAAATCAGTTGCACACTGTACTGTATGGTGGCCCATGTCCTAGTTTGAGGACATCAAAATTCATGTCACTATACCACATCTGTGATCCATTTGAAGGAAATGCGTACATGATAATTCACGAGACAGAACTATTAGTATCCTCCTTCAGAAAATTCGCAGTTACACTGCTTAAAACTTGGAAATTATGTAAGTGGTAGAAATGTATGCAAAATGCTGAAGTATTGAACTTCCATTAAGTGCCAAAAATATGCAAATTGTAGCTGACAAGGATCTCTGTATAATATGATGAGTGTCAAGAGGGTTCACATTGTAGAAGTCATAAGAAGAAACGTATAAAAAGTTACACTTTTTTCTAAAAAAAAATTATTTTATCTAGTGTCCTCAAAGTAGGACACTGGGCTATAATGGGTTAATAAATGCCTTTAACCTCTCTAGGCCATGTATCCTTGCCAGAGGTGAAATGAAGAGTCTGTATGGGATGATGGGGATAAAAAAACAAGACTTGTCAGTTTTGGCATATCACTTCTCACCTCACAGTTAGAATGAGTTTCAATTGAGCTCGTCATATTCCAGTCACTGTGATCCCAGAACTCGCGCCGCCAGTCTCGCACCCTCGAGAAGTGCCTTTCTATACCAACATGAAGATCATCATCCCAGTACTTGTATCACTGGGCTTCCTGCTTGGCTTGCTGGGTGTTGCAGTTTTCATACACTGGAAGAGTAAGTATGAACATTCAGTGCAGATGACACACATTTTGATATATATGTATCTCATAGTTAATTAACACTTGCTTGAAGTTGTTATCCAGCCAACAGTCATGGATGAATTCTGTGCATGTTAATTCACTCATTTCATTGCTAAGAACCATTTGGTTGTGATCTGTCTAAATTGGAGTAGTAGCTGTACACCTGTGGTGACCGGATTTATATTTTGTTAGTCAGATATTCCATTATGATTAAGTCCCCATATCTGTTCTACATGATCACCCTTTTTCACTTGGTTGTCCCCACGTGCTCAGTCTGGTAGGAGAACCTCTTTCGGGAGATGGGTGTGGTTGACCGAATAACATATAGTTTTAGTTATTTTCTTTTTACTTATTGTTCTATTTATTCATTTTATTCTGATATAAAAAAGGCATGCTGTATCCAGTTAAACAACTAAGTCATTTTCTAGTACAATAACACAGTCACTTTAGTTGCACTCCCTTACTCACATCACTGTTGTATGCGTCTGCTTTCTCACTGGACTGCTTGCGTCCGCTATCTGCTGCCAAACGTTTCCTCGTTTAAATCTCTCTCTGTACACAACCCCTCCTACCAATCACCAACAGTTCTTGAACATATGTTGACCATTTAAAACTATAAGTATGGCTATGAAGTGCCCGTAACTGATGCCAGCAAACCTTATAAACAACTATACCAAAAATGATCGTCTTCACTGTGTAATTGTACACAGTTATAATGTATTCTATACATGTCATAAATAGTTCTTTGTACTAACCCATAAATCCAAACAAACAAGGTGTTTTGTAAGCCTCATTCTGTTGTCAAGAAGGGACCTGTGTGTTAAAATGTGTCAGTGAAACTCATCACATTTTTACTTCAGCCTACACTTCTGTAGAGGAAATAATTTTACAGTAGTTGTGAAATAAATGGTTCACATTGAAATTAAAAAAAAAACACTATAGGCAACATTTAAAGTCGTGCTTGGAAATTTTGTGGTGAGAATGCCTCTTGGGAATAACAATTGTAAAATTTTGAATTGGATTGAACTGGCTGAGGTCAGGGTATAGAGGTGGGATTTTTTTGAACTTGGTAATGAATGTTCAAGGTACATAAGAACAGGGAATTTTGTAGTTTACTACTCAGTAAGTGTGTTCTCCATCATGTCACTATTCTCTTGAAGAGTGCAGATCTAGTCATATGGCATATGTCTGCAGAGTCACAAAACCAGGACACCCACATGGGGGAGTCTCCATCAGTGGCTCAAATGCAGAACCAGCAGAACAGGGATCAGCAGTACCTGGCAGTAAGAGTTGGCAGTGGACAGCAGGCTCTCAGCATTGATTCTGCCAGCTACAAGACTGATTCTGCAGGTAATAAGGCCATATTCAAAAAGAGTCACTAACCCAAGCACATCCTTATAAAGTCTAAAGTAGCCCCTGTCCATGTCATGAAGGCATAGAAGAGGAAGAGAGGTATGGCTCCACTCATTCATAATAATGGCACTATGCTGATGTCAGTTATTCACCCTACTACGTACTTCATAGCCAAGGAATCTGGTGGTCTTGAAGTAAGACATTGGACTGTCATCCAGGTGGTTCTGTGTTTGATCCGTATTTACATTTTTGTAAAAATTTTTCATCACACAGATTGACGTATCGACCTTTAGAGCCTCCCTTCATATGGAGTCATCATTAAGCTGTAGGTCCCTGCTGATCACCAGTCTCATTGTCACCATACAAGAAGTGTAACAGAATCTGTCGCATGAGTGTTCTCACCGCAACATGAATTCTCTGCCCCTGTGTTGGTTCAGACAGACATGTAGATAAGACCAGAAGTCTGTAAAAGCTAGACAGTCCTTACAAACAATGAACATACAATTGTGAAGGTTCAGACATCTCTTTTTTCTTGTTATAGCATTTTATTATACAGGTACAGGCAAACATATACCATGTTTCATTATGAATATGCATGCCCATTCCGAAGTCACCAAGTTTTAGTTCTCATTTCTGTGTGTAGGATAGCGTAAAGTAACACAGAAATAAGTGTAATGTATCTGTTGTGTTGCAAGTTCAGGAAATCATCACTGACATGTTCTGAATACCAACGCCTCAGATTTATTGTCCACAATTAGGAACAAGGGTAAAAATAGAGCATTTCATTAGTGTACTATATTCCTTTTGTCAACATAAGCAATGTCTGTGTTCCAGACTACATCGAGGACATCTGTCCCTATGCTACATTCCAACTGTCCAAACCCCCCTACAGTGAGAGCACGTACAGTGGTAATGTATATAGTGGACCATATCATTCTGTGAGGGGATCCTTTGTTTATCATGATCCAAAACCATCTGGAGCAGAGAGCTACAAGTTCAGACAGGTACTGACCATGACATTTAGTACAGTGTAGTTAATGGAATATAATATATTACCACTGGCATGTTGTATGTCGGTATATAGGTACAAAAGTTTTTGAGGGACATGCTGCCATTAAGATAAAACAAAATGAAGAAATCCCAGAAAATCCATGAAAAAAACCACAATCAGTGTCCACAATACAACAACATTAATCCAGTCCAACGCAACTCTTGACTAATAAACAAATTGCTTTGTTTTACAACACAGCTACATATTTTGGTGCACAATAAAGGCATCATCACACTATTTTTATTAAAACATACAGAGGAAGATATTACAAACAAAGTATGGGTTTTTAAAAAAGGGTATTGACTTCAAACCCTACAATTAGGGTTTCAGAAATTTATTGTCCTCACAGTTTCTGTATAATATAGTGTAATGTTGATTATGCTGTATTATATTACATTATATTAGTTCTTATTTAACTCTTTTCAACTGATTTTTATCAGTTCCTAAAATATTTTTTTCTCATTACCGTTTAAAATTCTTCTGCTATTTTTTATTCAGCCCTTTTAAAGCTTGGGGCAATATTTGTATGGAGGTGCAACAACTGAAGTTGTCAGCTTGTTCAAGTTATGTTATAATAATCTGTAATGCCATACTAATAGTACGTAGTTGTGAAGGAATACAACTTGTAGTTATTATTGATATGATGTATAATATAAGCAAACAAAATGTGGATCTTCAGTGTGAATATTTGAGCTGTTGGTGAAAAGTGGAGTACATCAATGCTACTCAACCAAAAATATAGGGGTCTATCTGTAATTATAAAAATGATGGAATATTACAACTCCATGGTGCAGAGTCCTTCTTGAAAAGTTAACAGGTCCTCAGCTAGTCAAGAAATTCCCTACATTTTATGGAACCCAAAGATTCATTAATGCATTCACATAAGCCTGCCACCTGTACCTATCCTGAGCCAGATCAATCCAGCCCATGCCCCCATCCACTTCTTGAAGACCCATTTTAATATTATCCTCCTATCTATGCCTAGGTCTTCCAAGTGGTCATCTTCCCTCAGGTTTCCCCACCAAAACCCTGTATGCACCTCTCCTGTACCCCAGATGTGCTACGTGCCCCACCCATCTCATTCGTCTACATTTGATCACCCAAACAGTATTGTGTGAGGAGTACATATCATAAACCTTCTCTTATGCAGTCTTCTCAACTCCCCTGTTACCTCTTCCCTCTTGGGCCTGAATATATTCATCAGCACCTCATTCTTGAACACACAATGGAAAATTATAAGAAATTAAATAGATAAAAAAAAATGTCTGAATATTATGTGGACTAGTAATTAGTGTTTTGTGGAGGTTGTAATGCAAGTTTCCTGACTGCTTAAAATTACTTCTTGCTTGTGTACATACCAGATTTCAGGTAACTACTTAGTATCAGTATTGGGAACGTTGATGAAGGAAAGGTGTATTGGAGTAGTGTTGTCATTTGGTTCTTTGTTCTGTTTTTTTTGTACATTAAATATTACAGTGATGCCAACTCTTATATTTTATGTACATTTAGGTACTTCACATAGTTGTGAAAGTACCTGTTAACTTTGTCATGTCTGTCCACGTATATTAAGTCGGCTCCCACTGGATGGATTTTTGTGAAATTTGATATTCGTTATGTTTTATGAAAATCTGTCTAAAAACTCCAAATTTGGTTCAACTCAAACAAAAATTTTGGGCACTTTACATGAAGACCTAAGTATGTTATTAGCAGTACAGAGGGAACAGATTGTTGCATTTCATGACAACACATTCAATATCTGTATTGTCAACAGTGATGCGGTTCAACACTACCAAGAGAACACACTGTTGTATTTCCATGGCAACAGTTGGCATACAAACATGGCACAATTCTACATTATATGTACTTGCCCTGTTGTTTTTATTGTTTATATTCATGCATATCATAGCATCATACTCCCATTTCTGTATTCCGTAGATACGAAAACTTGAATTGTGTATGTTCTGTCAGGATCTGGTGCAGTTTTCTCTTCTGTGTTGTCATGTGTAATGTGTGCTCTAGTCAGGTGTGTTTGAGTACATATATTTTATGGGCAGCAGCCACTGTGAACTGAAGAGTCAGTCACACAGATGACTGACAGCATTGACTTGTTACTTTTACATCATGTCAGCATCTGTACTTTATCAATTTGATGTTTTTCAGCAGAAGGAACCAGAGTACACAAAAGTCAGAAGAAAAGGAGGCAAACTGCGGGATCCCCACTCTGAAAGCCAAGGTACTATTATTTAGCTGTCATTGTTACATACTGATTGAGAGACATGAGAAAAGATTGTGGCAATGCTCGGGGTGACCAGTTAATGTGCCTGTAATTTTAGTGTCACTGATCACATATTACAGGTCAGCTTTCATATGATAGTGAATTGTGTCTCTGACACACAGATGAATGACTAATAACTCTTAGCATGCAGAAGAGCTCAGTTCTGAAGTCATTAATTAATAATTTAATGAAGTTCACACACAGCTCTGTTGTTACATATTCACTAACACTGAAGCAGACCATCAAGTGGTTTGGTATAATCATCCTTTGTGTCCTTTGTATATTTTGACTGTCATGGGCCTTCCTGAGAAGGTACACATATTTTGACTGTCATTGGCCATCTTGAGAAGGTACCATGATAAATACACATGACATTTCTGCACAAACAATTAAAAGGTGTACCTTTATATTGTTCATCCCACTGTGCATAGTGTCAGTAATGGCAACAGTTTTCAGTCTAAAACAATTATAATATTTTCATTCATCAACACAACTGATAAAGCTACATATTTCAGATATTTATATGCCATCCTCGGACTGTCAGTAATTAAAAAGTAATATGCAATGTGCAGATACACTTACATTGTCCGGTAAAATCAATATTGAGCTCAACTTGTTATATAATGAGCATAATATTCAAAGTAGGATGGCTTAATGCAGCTGTGTGTTTCTTTGGTAATTTCACGGTTAAAATACATGGATATTAAAATTAAAATCAAGTATTTTATAAGTTTTTTAAAGAAAACCAGTAATAAAAATTAGAAATGCCAATGTATTCAGCAATTTTTATGCACAGAACATTTCATTAGTGTCAGCTTTGTTTATAATATCCATGTTTTCTTTAATTGAGAGCAGTTCTTGATGTGGTAGCTTTGCTCAATGTGTGTCCAGTAATTAATTGCTCTACAGGACAAAAACAACATACACACACACACACACAGGGAACACCAAAATGTGTAAAGATTTTGCACACAGATACTTTATATTATTGAAATTAAAGTAAAATGATTACACAGTCACAATGCACTCCATTAAAACCACATTTCTTCAACTATTAGACTGCCTACATGCCGTGAGCTTTTGTCTCAAAGGAGATGCTTTGTTAAAATGCATCAACTGTTTTGTGGACCTGGACTAACATGGAGGAGGTAAAGAGGCTGTAGTGATCCACTGTAAGTGTTGCAACAATAATTTGTCTCAAACACAAGCCACTGCTTCACCAGTGCAACAGATGACATACATCATAAATAAGCCATGTTTCTTATGTCCAGTGAAACACATGTTGGAACAACCTTGGAGATTAGCCAGTAGAAAATGAGTTCATCATTTCGTTACTGTATACAGTCGCTCCCTGAAATATGACAATCCCAGTTACAACCAACCAAAGTTGCAACCAAAATTTCCTTAAGAAAATTTCAATACAAACTACTATAAAAATGTCATTAAAATCATGTTGACCTACATTTGAATTGCACATACACAGTGTTGATTGTCACAACTGGAACAATGTTTGTTCTTATTATTTTACAACAGAAAGACTACTTATTTGAATCCCCCTCAACCTGCTGGAGGGTGTATATTCCACCTCATTTCATGTTTTTTTTTACTTAAAACGGGGTTTAGGAACAAATCCTGTTCATAAGTGGGGGTGTACATGTATGTGAAGTAAACTGAATGAATGGAAACTTGGGAAAACTGTTTTATTCTTGATGCAGAAAATGTACTAAAATGGGAGGACAAGGGCAAAGTATATGTTAATCACACAGTAAGAGTTTTGTACTCAATTATTTTGTCTGACAAGGGAAAACATCTTAAGTAATGCCATCTTAAACAACTTCCACTGTATATTAAAATTATATTTTATCGCATATATCAATACAATTTATCAGTGATAAATTCTGTTCATATGATATGATATATTTGTTAACTGCAATTGGGTTGTCACCCGGTGGCAGTACACATTTACACACAAACAATACATAGAACAATACAAAACA
>JGI24700J35501_10930095_pt1 | contig 11408 bp, 10 predicted proteins | sample TergutTh196P1_FD_35501 | JGI IMG/M metagenome (IMG submission 35501) | reverse complement strand
TGTGAACGTCAGTGTGGGAAAGGTTTTGCACACCCTCTTGTAAAGTTCTCCTGGAATTCCATCTTCCCCTGGTGCCTTTTTGTTCGCTGCTTCTTCAGTGGCGTTCATAACTTCTGCCGGGGTGAGGTCTCTATCGTTCTCTGTTTCTACAGGTTCTCTTATTTGTTTTCGGATACTTTTATGGTGTTCGTTGTCATCCCTTTTGTGTCCACTGCGATGTGGTGATCCAGCATGACTTGCATTGTTTCCTCAAGACTCTCTGTGTAAGAGCCGTCAGGTTTTTGTATGGTGGTCATTTTTGGGCTTGCTTTGAGTTTGTTTGTTGCCAGTTTATAGACTGCATTCCACGGGTTAGTGCTTGTTGTAAGGGTGCAGAATTCTTTCCATGACTCTAGTTTTTCCCTTTTTATGGCTGCATGGTGTGTGTGTGTGTGTGGGTGTGTGTGTGTGTGTGTGTGAGAGAGAGAGAGAGAGAGAGAGAGACAAAATTATATCAGCTGGAAACTCTTAGAGCCCATTATTAGTTTGGTGTATATCGTATGTTTAAGAATGTCGTTAACAACTACTACTGACACATTATTTGTTTTAGGTCTGACATTCAAGAAAAAGGTGGGAACAAGTTTGCTGATACAACAACTGAAGGCACTGTTTACGAAGCGAGTTCTGTTTACACGCAGGAAGTGGCTGACATTCCTCTTACACGTAAGGCGTTACAACAGAAAACCTGTATAGATTTCTCTAACTGCGCACATTTTCTGGTAGACATGACACAGCAACGTAGTATTATGTAGTACATCTGTTAGTATTAATTTTATTATTGATGTTGTATGTTATGGGGTACACAGGATGTAACTTAATGTGATTACTTGTCAATGCAAACCTAATTTTGAAGGCCACTGTATTTACATCCCCATGTCTGGGCTAAAGCCCAGACATGGAGATTTTAACCATGTGGGGGGAAATCTTATTTTGGAAGGGAAATAATTGAAAATATGACAGTTCCTTGCCTGGAGTTTGAGGGTGTGATACGACATGCAGTAGCCTTCAGAATGCAAAGGAACTTCATCCATAGTCACCAAAAATCATGTACAAAGACAAGTAAGTATTTGTCACATGTATTAGTGTGCATTTGACTTAGTTTTCATATCCAGTCAGAATGTTTGGTATTTATTGTGGGTCCATTTTGCGACTGTGGGAGTGACTGTTTGTGGCAACATGTTGGACTCATCTGCAGATAAGGAAATTTTCTCATGATAGCAAGGTTTAGTGTTTCACTCTTGTCAGGTGCATAGTTAACCATTTTTTGAGGGTGGGGGGGGGAGACAGCTTTTATATTAATTTTGTCATTATTTAGGCATTTAGAAGTGGGGTAGAAGCTTTTGTTATGTAGAACTGTCTGTTATATGTGTGTCTTTGTTTTAAGGTACATATCTTCAAGTTCATACTCACTGTGCAGCTGGAGTATGATTGTTGTGAGTGCTTGTTTGTTAGTGCAAAGTGAGCACACATAAATGGTTCAACATCCAGCTTTTACCTGTGTCTTTTCACCATATCTTCCCTATGGATATAAAAATTATACTAACATATTAGAAGCAAGTTTTGACATTCTCCAGTGTGTAATACTGTAAAAGATAATGTAAATAAATGTGTGATAAATATTTGTCTGTAAGTATGGTGATGTGCATTGTGTTACTCCATCATGGATCAATAAACAGCAAGATGCAGACTTCCTGTATGATGAAACTGCCATGCCTGGGGAGATAATAAAAGAGAGATCTTGTTTAAGAAAGCATCGTGTGTAAGCCATGTCCAGTTATTCGTATGAGCCATAATGTCATTGGCAGTATGTGTGATTGAATTTTGAAGTTTTAGGTTACTAAACATACACAATGCATAAACATGTAGGCTTTGGAGAGAAAAGTATCTTGTTACAATTTTTTTTATGTGATATGCCACTTGGGAGAGATGAAAGATGCCACCTTGCCCATCAATTTGTGTGCTGACTGTGATTATCATTGTAGGGCACAAAAACAAATCTGTATTTGCATGACTTTTTTATTACTTTTGCTAGGATGTCTTAGTTATTTGGTAATTTATCATAAAGCATAATTCAGTTATGACTTCATATGCAAAGATGTGTAAAGGCTGTAATAACCTAGATTTGAGTCAAAGTATGCAAGCAATAAGCATGAATCTTTCCACTATTGTAACTGAATACAAATTCAGCTTATGAAGGTGTTCATTCCACTGTATGTTGTGACTAATGTTGGTGCATCTTCATATGCCTCTAATCCACCTGTTGCATAAAACTAAGTGAATCAGAAGTGACAGAAAAACGAAGCATGATAATATAGCATGTAATGTTTATTTCAATATAATTTGTAGATTATTTCTGATAGATCTTTTTTAATGTGACTTACGTTTCATTATGCTGCATTAAAGGTATTTTTGTTTTCTTTTAGGCCCTAATTCCAATTTTGATGGCTCTTCTCACAGTAACTCTGAGTGGCAAGACTGGAAGAACATCACAGTCTCCACGCGTAATGAATTTAGGTGATTATGGGGCAACAGAAGTGTTATATTCTGTAAACCAAAGTCAAGGAGGCTGGAATAATACATATGAAGAGTTTGTAAAATTAACTGGCTCCAGTGTGAGAGAAGTAGAAGATGTATCTTCATCAATTCTTATTGCTGGGGAGTCCAATATGCAGAAATACCGTACTAAGTTTATCATTGCAGCAGAATTTAATTCATCATCATCAGGAGTTGGAGTGCTGAATGCAATGTTTTCATCTAGCGCTATTCACAGTGCTCCCATCTCTCTAAATGCACTGACTAATTCTGTTCTGAAAAGAAATACCCCCCAAAAATCAATTACAGTGACCAATCATCCTCTTCATATTAAAGAGGTGAGTATGTTCTTGGACAGTGTAGTGTAAAGTATAAAACTATATGCCTCTCTATTCAACTCTAATAGATTAAAAATATTTATGTAGTTGCTATGTATGAAGTTCAGTAATATAGGTTTGGTTCCGTTAGTATTTGTCACAGGAGTACAAATATTCACCTTCAAAATGTTGGCACATCATTGAAAATGGAATTTTTATTTTAAGAAGTTGTGGCAGAAGATAATGCAAACAGGATAGTTTTAATGTTTAATAAATTATATTTATTATGAAATGAAGACCAAAGACTGTAGTTTTAATTGAAATTGACGTAAATGTTCATATGTGGATGATAATATTAGACATAAATACCTGTTTAATAATTAGTTTCAGCATATGTTTGGGGACAGCCTAGGAGTCATGTTGTCATGGATGACCCTGATGCCATTTGGTTTGCTCTTTTTGACGGGAAGCTTCCTGATATTCCCGTTGTTAGAAAGGGTATCAAAGGCTAAGCAGCTACAGCTTATGGCTGGGACTTCTCCATGTGCATACTGGTTCACCTGCTTTATGTGGGACTTTGCATTGTACATGATGGTAGCAATTATCATGACAATTGTTGTGCTGGTTGCTGACCCTTTGAATGTGTTCAATGGATCCGAAGAACTGGGTATGTAACAGGTGTTTGTGTTATATGGGTTACAGCCTGTACTAACAGCCAAATACCAGAGAAAAGGGGTTTTCATTTGGAAGTACATTGAGAGTGACCAGATCACTGTATTTTGTGAAAAGTGTAATCTATAATCTGCCAGTGTATTCACATCTGCATGATGGCTTGTTATGAATTGTCTTTTTCTTCAATGATGGCTTGTTTTGATCCCTTCAATGACAGCTTATTTTGAAGTGTCTTTTCCAAGTCCACTTACATGGCTCTTCCTGAAAATTGAAAATTAACGTGAATACTATGGGTACATGGCAATTTGATATGGTTCACATTCAGCTTGTATTCAGAACTTTTTGATTGTCTATGATGAATTACTGTTAGCATTTCAATCTACTACAACAAGCTTTACTTTACTGGTGCCCTGAAGTTTTTATGTCATAATACAAGTGGTTTAAAAAGGAGAAAAGACAAGTACTCTCTAGTTATTTTTGTAACCTGTTTTTCCTTAATTTTGGAGATGTCGTTGAATGGCCGCCACAAAGTATAGAGGAACACTGGAATTTATCTTAGCCTCTGTCAGTTACTTGGAGACTAATCATAGACATGAATTATTAAATACTGGTGGCTCTTCTTGGTTAAGCACTCCCCTGTATTACTTCTATAAAGAGAAATAAGTGTGAATGTAGTAAAACACTTTTCTCTCAGATTTGTCTGTACACTTGTTACTGCATACATTTTTTCAGCTTTTAAAATTTATTTCAAAACTGCTACTCCTTTTTACTTCGTGCTGGTCATTTATAATCTTAGTGAATATCTGCTTTTATTACAGGTACATACTTCTTCATGTTGATGATGTATGGTTTGTGTGCGATTCCTTTTGCATACTTATTCAGTCATTTCAGGAACACAGCTGCAGGAGCTTTTGCCTTACTTGTCATACTTAATATGTTGGTTGGTAAGTAACATGTAACCAGTAAGAGGTGTAAATTCTAACATTTTAATGTGGATTTATAAATGCCTTTGTTGTATATTACGTATGTGTAATCAGTTGTTTCACACTTAATAAATTGTGGCTCGCTCTTACTTTCATGAAATTTTTAGTAGGAGAAAGAATGCTCACTGTAATTGCAATTTCATCATGTGATACTTACAAAAGCCACAAGTTTGAAAAAGTAAGCTTTATAGTTGTTTACATGAAAAGAGTGACGTTGGTGTTAGAATAGTCAGCTTCAAGAGCACAGTGTTTTTGCAGATTAACATTTATGAAGACACTTGGACCTCTCCCGATGGGAAGACTTGTAGTCAGATTGATCACATCTTGGTAGAGAGAAGATGGCAAACAAGTATACTGGATGTCCAGTGTTTCAGGGGAACTGACTCTGATACAGGGAGAGACAGTTTCTAATTCAATAGGAAGCAGAAAATTTTTATATGAAGAGATTCATTCTGAAGAAGATAAAGAAGGTGGAAGTTGGGACACAGTACTAGGTTAAAATCTCAGACAGATTTGCAGCACTGGGAAAATGATAGCAGACACATAAATAGGGCTTGGGAAAATATTAGAATATTAAAAAGCGGCATAAACCATGGTTTGATGAAGAATGTTCAAAGTGTGTAGAACAAAAGAAGCAGGCTAAATTGAAATGGTTACAGGATCAAAGCCAAATTCATGCAGATATTCTGAACTGATGAAAATGTGAAAGTATTAGACATTTCAGGAACAGAAGAGGGAATATTTGAAATGTAAAAGTAATGTACTGCTAGTAAGGAGGTTGGTCTAGAAGGAAATACAGAGAGCACAAAGTTTACACTCAGTGCAGTGCAATGTTATTACATTTTTCAGCTTAGCCAAGAAAAATATGTAGTTTGGAAGATGCTGAACACTTGATGATGTCTGTGAGTTAGGTTCTGGACCATGTCACCCAACCATAACTTACCAAGGAATAGGAGACTACCTGTGGCCCACCCCATAGGCCCCACCATGCAATGGCGTAAATTTAAATGTGACGCACCATGTTTGAAAATTCTTTTGTTGATAAGTATGTACATAATTTGTAACTTTCCATGTCATATTTTACAGGTTTTATAATGTCCCTGGTGGTTGACCTTACACTGTTCAGTGTATACTACAAGTCTACTGGGCAAGCACTGAAGTACTGTTTTGAGTTTATACCTCATTTTACCATTACATATGCATTTTCACGTTTCTCACATCTCGTCCTCTTAAACAATCAGTGCAAACTGAAGAAATCATATTGTAATAGCATTAATGGCAAAGAAGACTTATGCTGTCGTAAGTGTCCATTTTACTTTAGTTATAAATACCAACCAAATATTATTGTGTTTGCTCTGTGTCTTTGTTCAGTAACAACAGCAATATAGAGTATGATACTTACACCATATTTACCTGAATACGTGGCCAGGTTTCTCCTTAAATTCTGTGTTTAAATATGTTGGGTTTCTTGGAGGTCATGTTTAAAGTGCTGAACAGGAGTGGGTGTCAGGCCGAACTAAGATTTGCATTGTCAAAAAGAGAGAACCTGTCATCCTGTGGTGTCATAGTTCAGCATGTCAGTACATTAGTGAGTCATATAGAGAAGAGAGTGAGCTATATTAAAAATGGGATCAAACAAAGTTATGGTGGGATTGTTAAACTTATGCTGATTAACCACAGCAAGAAAACAACTGCAGTGCTGCAAGACAGTTCAGGCTTTTGGAAGGAAACATCCGAAGTCAGATGTGACAAAAGGAGGCACCAGTAAATGTGAACTGTGCCCAGATATCTTGTAGTTGACCCAAGCATCATCATTTCCAGGGTTAAACAAGAAATTGTGAGTTTATGTGGTTACAAACAAAAATTGGAGTGCTGATGTCATATGAAGTGATAAAAAAAAGATGGGAATTTGCCTTGCCACATGTTACACAGTGCCAGTTTAAGACCAGTGTGGGTTCGTGTGTATATGTGGTTTGTTCAAAAAGTATCCGGACTGACCACAGTACATGAAGTAGATAAAGCTTACGGGGTTTTAACCCTAATTGTCTTCAATGTAGTTCCCCTCCGCAGCTACACACTTCGCCCAACGTTTCTGCCACCGTTGGAAACATTTTGCAAACTCCTCTTTCAAGTTGTCAAATAGTGTCTATGTCGAATTTCATTTGATGTCCTCCATTGCCTCAAATCAGTGTCCTTTCAGAACTTTCTTAAGCCTTGGAAATAGGAAAAAGTCACACGGTGTGAGATCTGGTGAGTATGGCAGCTGCTGCAACTGAGCGGTGCCATGTTTGGCCAAAAACTGCTGTACAAGATGTGAAGTGTGTGCGGGTGCATTGTTGTGGTGCAGGATTCAGTCGCCCTCCCACCATTTTTCCAGTCATTTTCAGCGAACTGATTCACATAAACATCGGAAGACCTCCAGTAGAATTCCTTGTTAATTGTTTGCCCGTCAGGAGCATACTCATGGTGTACGATACCCTCAGAATCAAAAAACGCCAGTAACATGACATTTGTTTTGCTTCGCACCTGGCGCCCCTTCTTTCTACTCGTACTCTCTTTAAATCGACGGAACCAGTCCAACACTTGTGTACGACCCACTGCATCTTCGCTGGATGCTTGCTGCAATAATTGATATGTTTCCGTTGCAGTTTTTCTGATTTTAAAACAAAACTTGGTGCAAATGCGTTGTTCGGTACTTTCATGCATTGTAAAAATCACTATGACGTAAAAGCACGTGTTACTTCCGCGACCTACTACAGCCAACTGAGCAAACGCAGCCACTGGCAACTTGTATCATGAGTTGCTAAGACATGTACGAACATGTCAAGACTGGTTGCAAACACATCCCACCCATTGAACAACCACTACAATTCCAATCTGGATACTTTTTGAACAAACCACATATGATGGCAGGGGGATGGGTTCTCTTTGTGTTGAAGAACTTCTCTTGCCCATAAATTGTAAGCAGACTTAAAGAAGTTTGTTGCTTTAAGTGGTGTGTGACTGGACTTCACAAAATGAATGATTACTTCATGAGCCAAACAGGAAGGGCAGTGTGCTTTTTGATATTCTGTCAGTTATACTGCCATAGACATCAGAACAAACACTGTGGTGATCAAGACATGTAATGAAAAGATGAAAGTCAGCATCATGTTGGTGATGTTAGAAGATGGTAACAGGTACCTCCATACGTGATGCTGAATTGCAAAACAATGCCCGTGGGGCAACTACTTTCAGGAATTTTTGACATGGGACAAATGGAAGGTTGGATGACCATGAACATGTGAAGGATTAGTTGGCAGTGGTGTGGAACAAAGTGCCTGGGGTGCTGCTGGGGCAGTGGGGGGATGTTGTTTGATGCATTTAATGGGCATTTAACACTGGAAATAGAAGCCACAACTCCAGATGTTGGATGTTTTGATGAATAAGACATTCAGAAATCACCTAAGTCAGTTGTATGGTGACTGGCTTTTGGGAAGGGACGGTGCTTTCACTGAATCAGTAAGCCAAGCATGACACTTTTGTGTCACTGGTTTGTCACAGAATGGCAGCACATTTTGCCAGAAGTGATTGTGCAGGGGTTTGAAGAATGCCATATTTACAGTGCACTAGATGAGACTGATGACAGTATGTTGTGGAATGACAGTGAGGAAGTAGGAGTGGCAGCCACAAGTGTGAGGAAGATGAAGGCACTGATTGTGAAGACTGACACTGTAGAAACAATGAAGGTAGAAAGGGTGACACTGATTGGTGAAGGTAGATGGTATCTTATATTTTGTGTTTTGACTACGTGAAATTAATAACAAAATGTTTCTTCTCAGCAGATTTGTCTTATAGGGAGGTGGGAGGGGAGGGACATTTCTCTTAGAGTCTGTTTTCCCTTGCAAGATATGAGGTCACATTAGTGTCACTGCAGATCGATGTCTTCTGGGAAGTTACACTGTTACTGGCTAGTGTTTTCCAATGTTTTCAAGGCACTACAGTTCTCGAAAACATCAGAAAACACCAACTCATTGGCAACATCACATCCCAGAAGACCTGGAGCCACAACATCACAGGGAAGGTATTTTTCATTAGGGGGTCATCTGAGATTAGGGGCATCTTGTATTCAGGTAAATGTGTTATTTGAGGTACAGTTACATTTCATTGTTGCTTTCCTTATTAGTATGATTTAAAATTTGATGTTCAGACTTGCAGGTCATTTTCATTTTACGTACTAGATATTATGGTCAGGTGGGTAGCAGTTCTGTTACAGTGCAGTGCATGGTTTTTGGCGGGTGGAGGAGGTAGCAGGTCTGGTGGGCAAACCTACTGTTTATGGTGAAGGGGTGAGAGGTGGGCATTTATTTGCTGGAACTTCACTGTGGCAAGGTCATCTGTGGTTATGAAGGTGGAGAGAAGGACTAGACCAAACATTACCATGTCGCTGCACAAGTGACTTGCTTCCAGCCCACCGTGTGAAAATTCCACTAACCGAAAACCATGCACTGTACTGTATCTTAGTATCTGCTGAAATACAAGATATGCTCATGTGAAACTTTACTAACAATTTCTAAGTCTGTTCTGCCATTTCAGGTTTAGTGTCATTCAGTTATGTGTTTTAGTTATGAAAATAAATGCTTGAAAGTGCATTTTGTTGACACTACATTTCTTTATTGGTTGATGGTCTTGTTTATAATTTGTTCTTTGTTTCCAGGACCTGAATGCAAAAGTGGGTACTGTTCTGCTGTACGTAAGCCCTACCTAGTCTTTGCTAACGATGAAAATGAAAATGGAGTTGGTGAAGAAATGATGTATATGGCAATAGATGCATTACTGTATATCACTCTCATCATGTTGGTAGAACTTGGTGTGTTTGGCATAGTGTATGAAAAGGTTAAGAATGCACTTGTTGGAAATCAAGTAGAAAGCCAGATGCTTGATGATGATGTGATGCATGAACAGGACAGAGTTGATGGTCAAGGTAAAGATATATTTAGTCACTTTATGTCCCTTGTAATAGATAAATTTTCATTTGTAAAGATTTTGATTGTAATGAAGAAAGTAAAAATGTGATGCATTAGAATACTGTAGTTAAGTGTGCACCCAGTTTTAAACTTTAAATATGGGGCTTACAGTTTCTTGTCCATTTTGTGTTAGTAAAGAAAAGATATGGTCAGGTGACTATATGTTTGCCATTAATTGTGCCAGTGTCAAAATTGGGACAACAGTGCAGTGAGGTCCATTTTTGTGAGTATGTCTACAAGAGGTCTCTTTTAACCACAGTTTAACAATTCACCATGAACTTGCATATTTTACATCTGTTAAAGTTATTTGGTAACTCTGAGTTCCTGTTGTTAATTGTCTCATTATTGTGAATGATTTGGAAAGCCTGGATTATCGTCAAGTGCTGGTGGTGCAGCATTCTACCCTCACATTAGTTGCAGTTTCTGTGTCTCAAGATAATGTGGTACAGCATGTGTGATAGTAGGCAAGCCTACTGGTGGGCATGCGCGTGACTTGTGCTGTCAAGCCCGCCGCCATTCGAGTTACTCCCATAGAAGTTGAGCAAGATAAAACCATTGCTTTGATAAGGCTGACTGCTGGTTATTTTTTACACGGTCCGTTACTCCATGCGTTGTCTGTTACATGAGGTTTTGTGTATTTGTGGTATAGAATAGAATAGAGGAAGATGGGCACCAAGTGACCCTTGCACTTCCACCATGATCAATCTTTTATGCAGCCCTTTAGCTCATTCAATCAGCAGTCCCTTGAACAAAGTGCAGTATCTTGCCGCTAGAGATGTCTTTAGAGTCACCTGGTTTCATAAATTGATGACCCAGCTGCCTGAATCTTAATGAGGCCAAACCCTCACAGTCACAAAGAATGTGTGAGGCTGTTTCAGGTGCCTGCTTACATCTGCCACACTTGGGACTGTTCACTAGCTCCAGTTTGAATAGGTGTGTTTATCTGTTAGAGTGACTGGTGCGACCCTGACAGCCTTATGCTAACCAGTTTGTTTTTGTGATATATTTTCTCACCCTCCTTCTTTTAAAGTTTTCTGGGAAAGTACTGCCAGCTGACTCATTGCAGACAGTACTCTGGCAGGGTATTGCAGGAATGTGATTTTTTTTAACCTTTCCACCCAAAGCAGAAACTAGGCTTTGTTTTATAGTCTAGTAGGTGAGATACTGCTATACAAATTAGGCTACAGGCATGAGGAGATGGAGAGTGTGAATGTTTTACTGTAGCTGGTTTTGCTGAGGAAGGGAGGGTGACAAACTGCAACACAGGCAGAGGTTGATACAGTTTAACATCCCTGTAAACAGATGGTAAAAAAAGGTAAAGCAGCCCCATTACAGGTCTGGGGTGGCCCAGAGGGTTCCAGGAAGTTAGGTTCCCAGATTTCATGACAACGGCACAGGATGGTGGTAAGGTTGTCAGCCTTACGCACTAGCCGCCTTTACCCCCAGGAAATACACCTGGTACTCATTTCTATTAGAGACTGAGTCGACTCCAGGGCCATAGTGCAACCCGAAGGATTTATGTCACTGAAAAATTCCAATGACAACATCGGGAATTGAACCCACGACCTGCTGGTTTGTAGCTTAGTGCCTTAACCACTATGCCACTTGTAAACAGATTGTGTTGACCTTAATTAAAGGGGAGGAATGAAGAATGACATGTCATCCCTTCTCTAACCACCCAAACTTTGAAATATCTCCATTCTCACAGAAATACGTAAGTAGTGTTGTCTGTGCTATTTGCAGCGTGAGCTTTAATGGTACATTAGATAGATAGATTGATAATGGGGTTCGGGACTTCACAGCCCCGATGCACCTAGGCCTTATTAAACGGGCCCTTTGTGCCCCCTACCCGATTCAAG
>JGI24700J35501_10930097_pt1 | contig 11410 bp, 13 predicted proteins | sample TergutTh196P1_FD_35501 | JGI IMG/M metagenome (IMG submission 35501) | reverse complement strand
AATGCTACCTTTTTTGGTTCCTGTATTATTCACATTTTACATACAGGGTGTGCTAAAATTTAAATACCAAATTCCGGTGCTAAAAGGTTAAAGAAAAAATATGAGACCAAATAAATACATAAAGTATGTCACTGCACTATATACATGTATGTGGGAGTGGAAGGCACAGCTGCACGTATTTTTAACCTCACCAGTAGATAGCAGAGTGGTCAAGCTTAATGCTTCAGTTGTGAAAGTATCCCCTTTGTTACCCAGTGCATAGGAGAGTCGGTAAGCTCCAGATCTGGACTTGGTATGTTATATACAAAAATTTCTGTCCATGCTGGGAACCGCACCCACATCATCCAGGGGATCAACAGTCACTCTACTACTCCCTGGGCTATCCTGGCTTCGTAAGGGCAAGAGAGAAAAATATGGTAACATTTTGCGTACCCATATTCTTAATATTTTCTGTATTCAGATTCTTTCATACAGACATTGTACAAAATAATGCCTCCTTTATTTAACACACTTTAATTACTTTTCTTATTTCAAAAACAAAGTCAAGCTTATGTTACTTTGTGTTTACATGCATGTCTGTTTTCCCAATTTCTGAATCCAGAACTTTTTACTGAAGACCATCTGACCTAGTACTTTTCAATGTCCTTCAGCGATTCCTTGTCCCACATACTTATATGTGACTGTGCATAGTCAAAACTGCACCGGTTTGTACCATGTTGATGAAGAGTTACTGTATTATGAACAGTACCAACAAGGTGATGGTGGGCACAAAGGGCCTGTTTTAAGGCCTAGGTGCATCGGGCCCAGAAAGGGTCCGTACCCCAACTACAATTCTATTCTAACAAGGTGATGGTGCAAGCTTGTGACGTTTGTGGCAAGTTCAGTGAAACAGAAACTCAGATTAATATGTTTCAGTATAAAACAAATCAGTGTCAATGATGAAATTTATATTACCTGCAGTATGTAAGCCATTATATTTGAGGTCAATTCTATGTGGGACAGCAAGCTTAGGATGGTAGACAACTTGGTACTGTCCTGCATCCAGTTCATGTACTGAATATTTCACTTCCTGCCCAGCAGCTCTCACACTGGCCAACAGCACTCCACGTCCTGCTCCTGATGTATCCACTGCAGACAGATTATGACAACACCCATACACATTCAATTGTTCATTCCAGTTCTACACTAAAATACAGTGCACCTCCAGTGTAATAAGAGTTTCTGAAATTCAGAAAATACTAACTATTCATATCAGTAACTTCTTAAAATTATCCTGCACTGGATCTCCTAAAGGGAACCTACAAAACATCACATGACAAAGATAATTCAGAAAAGGCAGTGAACTGCACTGAATTCACTGCAATCTTTTTATTGCAGGGCATGAAAATGAAATGTTACAGCAAAGTTTTCCCTGCCTATGACATTAAGGTGTACAGTGGGAGTAAAGGTATACCTCCACTCATTTTTAACCTCAGTACTAGATACAGATGAATGGTTAAGTTCATGCCCTGGCTGCTTTATTCCTGGCAAAGAACCCTGGTACCCACTGAAAAGGAGGCAGGATGGGTCCGCAGACCTGGTCTGGATGTTTTGGCAAAGAGAAAGTCTCTTGCCCTGGCTGGAATCCTATCGTGCAGTCCAAGCCTAGTCACTGTATCAACTACATTATCATGGCTCCTCTCAATCACAAAGTCAACCAAAACAGTAGAAAAATAGTCTATTACCGATACTGTGCCAATTTTGAGAGCAAGATACGTGGTAAACATTTTGCATTAACTAAAATTTGATCAGCACTAACAGTACACAAGATGAGACATTATATGCAAAACTTCAACTGATCTCAGTAAGGGTACTGTCAGACTATAAGGTAGTTCCACAAGCCAAACCATAGGTACAGTTTGTGCAAAAGTGTTAAAAAAAAGTGTCACTGTTGGTTTAGAGGAACTCACTCTAGGAGGAATTTCAAAATAATCTTAGTTTATCGGCACATGTATTTCTGGAACTCAGACTGCCTTAACAAATGCGAAGTCCTTCACAGTAATTTGTGTGAATATTTGGAAATGAGAGTCAGCGTTCATTAACCATTAAATAATTTTTCATGATAAATAATTTGTGTCCACATTCTTCCAGTACTGCCAGCTTCCAACATTAATAATACACAGTATAATTTACAATCACAATTAAATAAACAGACCTTTGAAACTTGCAGCACGATGACAAAATGCTTCTTCCATTTCAATGATTTTGACTTGCTGTGGATCAAACACTTCCACAGTGAAGGGCTGTTTGCTGATTGGCTGTTCTTGATGAAACACTGTAATGCTGTGAAGTCCAACTTCCTGAGGCCTGTACTCTGCTCGATACAGACCTGACCCTAATTTCTTTACATAGCATGGCACATGGATACCACCAGGGCCTAAAAACCCATGACATGTATTAATTTATTTACATTTAAATTAAAAACTTCAGACTTTACATCAACAATAATGTACATGATAGTTTAAAATTAAAAGCACAGTTGTTTAAATGTTCCTTACTGTCACACTAACACAAAAAGGTCTTAAAAACTGTGTTCCATTCAAAAATAACATACCTTTCTTTTAAAAATTGTTTGTCCTTTTCCCAACATATTAACATAGATGAAATTAACCGAGTTAGTTTCCTCATTTTGATTAACATTATCTCTACACAACCACTGTAGTCAACACCAGATGTTCTACAAAAACACCTATCTTTTATGGTATTTTACCACAAAAATCACAATTGCAAACATATTATACTGCACAAAGTGAAAAGGAACTAGTTTCCATGCTTGTATAGTTGGAAAATGAGGAAGTTTATGTGAAATAATTCACACGTAGAATTCCTTGGGATTAATGCTGTAAAATAGTTATTTTGCTATGATTGTCACAGAGGGACTGTCTACCTCCCAACACAGACACAAACACTAGCAATACACATTTAACATTCAAATAGTTCCAGGTTTAATTCTGTTGCCACTAACATTATAAATAATTAAATAAAGAATATGTCAGACATGACAAGTATCACCAGAAGATGGCAGCAGAGCAGACTCACAGAAAGTATGTATTAAACACACTTTGGACATTTAAAGTCCAATGGAACTTGAAAATATATTTTTACTAAACCATTCACACACACAATATCATACTTCATACAGAAACTTTTACATGTTACTGAATAAAAACTGTTCACTGCCCTATTGAAATATTATGTAATTTTACAGGTTTAAATGCAAAATCTACACTTACCTACAACTTCCATGTCTATGCGACCATCCATGCCCTTTGGATCCACATCAAAATACGCTGTGGAGCCTACAACCACATCTTTCAATCCTTCTCCACGAACTGTAACCATACGGGACTCTTTACGATGCATATGTCTCATCTCCTTTACACCCAATTCCAGAACCTCACACTTAAATGGACTGCCTACAATGGAATTACAGCAAAATATTAACAATGCAATTATATTTTTCAAAAAAAGTGTCCTCACAGTAGAGTTCTACAGGCTTCTCACATGCATATAATAAACACACTTAATAATACAATTCTTATATGATCCTAATACAGAAATTTCACCATCTCAAAAATAACTCCAGGTCTGGTGACAGATAAAAACACTAATTTTGAATCCAATGACTATGCATTGCTTTCTTTTTTGGTATTTCAGAACCTTTTTTTAATTCTACCTGTAGAGATGAGACACCATTTATATAGCTATTCAGTTCAGCTCTAATATACAGGACTTAAATCTCCCAGAATACAACTAGGAACATGTCACAAAATAGGTAATTTTAATATACTGTAACATTTTAGAATTAGCAATGGGGCAAGAGGGAGACAGGATTTTAAAGATTATTCAACACATTTTTCTGCACAGTATATACTTTGCGTGATTTCCTGCTTCTGCTCTGGAATTTTATGCAATGTAAAATCCCAAAAGAGCGCTGATCTGAGTGTATCCTTTCTGTGAAATTACACAATTTTATAACCAACGGAAGTTATGTGTACTTACATAATACAAACAATTGAGTAATTTGCTCCATATTTAGTGTGCAAGTATGAACACAGTTAACGAAATTCATGGTAAATGCAGCATGTAATAGAAGTCCTGCTTCACATTATGATCACTACCATCTATTATTTTGTGCAGCACATGAAATTAACAGTCATTCACGGCAATGTTCAGAAATTCTCACAGGCTTTAGTCTGAGGAACATGAATTCATTCTACATCTTCACATCATATTTCTACTAAATTAATTCTAATATTATCCTCCCATCTTCTCTGTTAAATGTACTCAAATTTTGGCCCTTAGACATCTCAGATTCCCACTTTCACCTAAAGATAATTTTTACACACAGGTAAATACTCTGGAATTTACTTATACTGACCTGGAACATCTTCCTCATTAAATGAAATGTTTACAAAATGAGGTACTAGTTCATGAGGAACAAAGGTGACATCATAAAGACCTCTGGAACATGCAACAACTTCCGCTTTCACCGTTGATTTGTCTGTGCTCACAACAAGCTCCAGTGTGCCTTCACCTGCTTCTGAAGCATCAACTGTAAATGTTGCAGGTTTCCCAACCTAAATTGTAAGAACATATATTCTAAACAAAACGTTCATGTATTACACAACAGACAGAAAGACTGGTCTCTAATATTACAAATTTATGAATATATATCTCATGTGTGTGTGTGTGTGTGTGTGTGTGTGTGGGCGCGTGTGCGCACATGCACCCATACTATCAGTGTCTAAATGGGACATGTTAAAATCACCCCTTATTTTAGTGAAGAACAGGCAATCTGAACAAGAGAAGAACATACCTTCGTAGGACCAAGTCCTGAGATTTTGACTTTACTGACATCATAAATGTTGCAAGCAAATGGACTGCCTTTAACTGGTTCACCATCCAAAATAACAGCAATACTATGTCGACCTAAAAAATGAACACATGTAAGAACCCCATCACTCTTAATAATCTGAAGGTATATCACATCACTCATATATTCAGGGATTCATTCTCTCAGTAATTTAAGATAAAACTGCAGTAGTAAAATTTAAACATCCAGCACCACAAATAATATATTTCACCACTGGATATGATCTCGGATCAATTCTACCAACAATAATAACCTCTCATCTCCTTCTTGATCATCCAAGCAAACTATTTCCAACAGGTGTCCCTGTATATATTCTGCATCCATTCCTTCTTGCATCCAATTCTGGGTACAAACAATCTCTAACCTCCTCTAATTCACTACTGTATGGGAACTTTATAAACTATGAAGCTGGAACTTATTATGTAATATCCTGAACTTCACACACTTACTTTCCTGTAATGTATTAATATAATTATAAGCACTGTGTTTTCAAAAATTGTCATTTATACTGTCTATTCCAGGAGAAAAATTATAGTTTTATACATATACATACTGACATATGTTGTTATGTTTGACTGAATTTATTATACTTCTTATTATCGGAATATAAACATTAATAACTGTTGCAGATCATTCATTAAGAATAACTAAATGACAGTAAGGGCTTTTATAGCCATGTATGTCAAATTTTAAGCTATTTAAATAAAACAGACAGAGGACTGTCGAAACTTAGGATCCCTAATACATAGGAAGACAATTGCACTGTATGTTGATTATCATTTTACATAATAGCTTTTTGCCTGGTGATGGCTTCAAAAGCCAAAACATGTAGAGAAAATGCAAACAATAAACATATGTTTTGTACCACCTGTATTGATTTATAATTTGTGAATTATATAATTAACTGAAACTAAGCAAAAAAAAAAAACACCATATATTTGTATTATTCTAATGACAGTACTAAATTTGTTAACAAAATGCAAATTGCACTCTTTCTGATTTAATTAGTTTAAAATGCTCATTATTTTCTGAATCAGTCACACTCATTTAAAAATCTATGTTTTTCCGGTAGCTGGGACTAAAATGTACATACACAGCATGAAGAACTGTGTACAGCTAACATTACTAGGCAGTTTAAAACATACTCTTTAAAGATTACTGTTATGTTGTTTATCAACAACTTGGTTTGTATACAGTTGGAAAGCTCTCAACTAATACTTACCCACTTCAGTTGGCATGAACTCTGCTGTAAACTTGTCTGACTTAGTTAGCCTGACTGGGATGGTCTGACCTGATGGTGACGTTACAGTGACATCACAAGACCCTAGGTCTCCTGCTGACATCTGGGGATCCACCATAACAACTGCAGTGCGACCCAGTGGTGACATTTTCAAAGCTGATCCAGATATTAATACTTGACTTGCATCTAAAACTTTACACATGAATGGAGAACCTACAGAAGAAATAAGTATGTCAGCAAATACTACATACAAGTATTCTTCATATCTGCAAGTTGCTGATGTAAGGCACTACAACTTCAGGCCAAACAATATTTAGTGTCCTGTATATCCCACTCTGTATGTTCTACAGGCTCATTAGATCTTGACACTTGTACTGTACTGCACTATGCAGAGTTCTTCTTCACGATCTAACAGTTACTCAGCTAGTCAAGATATTTCCCACCATTGATATAACCTGAAGGCCACTGTAATTACAATATATCCATCAACTCTAGAATTGTAGTTTCAATTCAAGAAAACTTAACTGAACTGTACTGTTCATATGCAAGACCATGCAGACTTAATTCAAGGTCATGACCTAAAGTAACAGAACTGAAATTCCAACAGTGAACACGATATCTCAGAATGAATTTCCCCCAAATATCGGATGCCTAAAATATGTGCATGATGTAATAAAGTATTATACATTAAATGGCACTAAGGGACCAATGTACAGTAAGTATGTTTATCTGGCACTTTGTTTAGTGGCATGTTTGTTCTAAACTCATGTTTATCCATGGAATCCATTGAGATTTACATCTCTGCATTTGATCCTGTTGATCTTCCAGAAAAAGTTAATAAAGTACCAGCTCCTAGAACACCTGTGAGGTATTAAACAATGTGACATGTGGATTGTATTGTTTGTAATGTTTTGTAAATACCTTATGTTTTATTTTTTTATCATAACCCACATTAAAATAGCTTTTCATAAGTTGCCATTGTATCTACAGGCAAACCCTGTTCCCAGTTGAACTGGGTAAACAAACTTTTACTGCATAGTGTGTGGAGCAACAATTCCCTACATCACATAATTCTCAGAAGCTCAAAATGTCACCAATCTTGTTTCAAATGCTAATTCCCTGCACAGTAGATGCTGTGAGTCAAAAACGAATAACAGTGTCAGATAGCGGCTATTATGACTAACAAAATTAAATGCTTAGAAAATTACACACATCTAGCAAGTTCTACAAATGTGAAATGTTGTAAAGTTTGTGTTCTTCTATGTATAATTATTATAAGCTGTGCATTTGACTACAACATCAACTTCACCCCAGAGGAGTGTAATTTGACAGATAAAGGGCTATAAAAAAGCCAACTGGGACATACCTGGTACAGGTTCTCCATTAAACCGAACACTGAGACTATGTGGTGCTGCTTCTTGGGGTTTGAAATTTACCCGGAACTTTGCATTCCCTTCAGACTGTACATAATTGGGCACATTATGACCACTGACTGACACAATGATCTCCAAGTTCCCTGCACCTGCCTGGCTGGCATTGACTATAAACACAATAATACACAATTATTAACCAAACAACATTTCCATTTTGGCATTCTACCAAAATTAAACAACATAAGAAGTACAGAAGTGAATTAATTTTAGTCAAATAGAAATTAAAAAAAGAAACAATAATAAACTACAATTAACCAATCAACATTTTAGTGCTAATTCTTAGCATTTTACCACATTTCTCCATAACAAAAAAGTAAAGTAATGAAATTAACTGATTTTAGTCTAACAGGAAATAAAAATTAATGACATAGGAAGACCGTTTATATTTCGCTTTACTTTGGTCTGGAACATTACAACGAATAGTGATTTCTGAAATCTACTATGGCATCTTGAAACATCAGGGGCCAATTAGCCAGTGACATGGCATCTCATCCCAGAAGGACATATACCTCAGGTATCCTGCTGCAGAAACTAAGTAAAAAGGTTTAAGTAGCCCTTATATATTTCTTATGCTGTCTTTAAAATGTTTCATACCAGGTCTCGTAAGATTGGCATGCTCATTTACGCTAATGTGTTATATAATGAGTCCAGCATGATAAAAGAACCTCCTACAAAATATTTTTAGGAATCTTTATGTTTATAGAAAAATAATTTATACATACTGCTAAAGAAGACTGGTTTTCCAACAACCCCAGAATTAATGTCCGTGACCTTCACTTTAGCAGCATCATATGCTTTGATGAGGAATGGGCTGCCTTCAACATGAACACCAGCCAGTTTAACTTCCACGCTGTGATCACCTGAAAATGCACAAATGTTTAAACTTTATCTACAACTGCAAACAAATTCTATGCCCATACAGTTCAATATATAATCAGCAAATAGACACAACCAAAATACTCACATTATCTTACAAATTTCTTGTACACATTTCATCTTTAATTTTTCATTACTTACTGAATTTACTGATTTTAGACAGAAAACCTATTTTTTTATGTTTTTTGCACCATGCATTGTAATATAATTACACAATATAAACCAACAAAATGCACCTTTTTTAAATTAATACCACCTGGGAGACCTAAATGTAAATGAAAAGGTAGTACTGAACAGGTGTACAATGAATAGTATGTAGACTGGATTCATGGAGCTGAAGACTGTTCATTGCCAGGGCGTTCCACACATCTTATTGAAACTTTGGGCAGTATAAAAGTCAGGAATTTCTTGGCCTGCCTTCTCATGAAAGACTCTGCTCCATTTTATTAAAACGTACACTGAATGAAGGTTTTACTCCCCACAACCTTATTTCCATTATCTTTCTTTAAGTCTGCTGTATGGCAACTTTCTGGTGAGGGATATGAATGTAAAGACTGATACTCCTGTGCCTTTCCCAAACTTCTGCTATCTTACTGCAGTCACTAGTTGTTCATGAAGTGAAGTGCTTGATGGGTTTTCAATTATCCATGTTTGTTGATTGTTCATGCTTTCTCTCCTCTCTGTCAGATCACACAATGATCAGTACATAGCATACACATAATGGTTACATGTAATTGCTTGTACTTGAAAGACTTTCAACAAAACTGAAGGATTTTACTCTTAATACCTACAAGTTAGTGATGATGAATGAGCATTTTCTCCATAGGTTTGTAACAATGGCTCAGTCATTATACTAAGATTATGCTGGACATTATGCACCCTGCGGTACATTTGATGTACATGTCTCATGAGGTAGATTTACTCATCTTTAAGAGAATGGCTGTCAATATACTGGTAGAATTTTTGACATCAGCTGCGAATGAACCTAAAAGTCTTGGGCTACTAAATCTGCATGCCAATCACAATGAAATATGGGGATAACACATGACAAAACAGTCATCAACTGGTGAGCTGTAAAGCTTAGTACATGTAGAAGAAACAAGCAGAAAACTTGATGCAGAAGGTGACATAAACTTCACAAAAAGATTCACTCACCAACATCTGTAGGTGTGAAGTGCACGATGTACCCGCCAGCTGTCTGGACCCCCACATCAACAGTCAGCGGTCGCCGAGATGGACTCAAAACCTGAACATCAGGTCGGCCAAGGGAAGGATCAGCTTCCACACAGAACATAGCTGCTCTGTTTACTGCAACTTTTTCCAACCCATCACCTGATATCACAACTCGAGCTGCCTCTGATATATGGCATGTAAAAGGACTCCCTACATCAGAAGAGAACACACTATTAGTTTACAATATCAGAAACAGTAGTAGTAGTAGTAGTAATAGTTGTTGTTGTTCTAACAGCAGCAGCACCAGCAGCAGTAGGAGTACTAGTAGTAGCATTATGACATCAAGAAAGATAACAATGATCATACTGAAGAGTGCCTAAGTGACCATTTTAGACTCTGCACATGTGACAGGACTCTAAAAGAACACTACCCACTTCTTATTACAGCAAAATTTCATTAACCCAACTTGCACAGGACTGGACAGGTGTTGAATTATCATATCTGGATTATGAGGTGGTAACTAAACTGATCTAATTTCTGACAGGTAATTTTGTTTGTTACATTGCTTATGGGCTGTACAACTGATCAGAGGAGTACTCCATTTGGATATCTCCATTATCTACTGGTTCAAAATAATTAGACTCCTCTTCTGTGTTTTCTGGAACCTTCGTAGCTGCAGATGTTGATGCAGTAGGAGAAAAGGGGTCTGGAGTTACCACAATGATTGATGTACAGACACCTTTGGAGGCCTTCTTTGAACACATCCCCGAAAATCTGCCTGTTTCAATGACAAAGTTTTTTTCTATTCGAGAGCAAAACTTTTGGTCTAGGGACTACTTTCCTCACGTGCCAGAGTACCAGGATTTCCAAATTATAAGATGTTGGATTAACAGAATTTTGCCACATATGGTTTCCATAAAAATCAATACAATAATATCAACAACTATTTCTTACACAAATTTAGTCTAGTTTTACTTCAGGCAAAATCAATTTTACACCTTAAAATCATGCATTTTCCCTCCTAACTATATTTTACAGTCCAAAGGTATACAAATTCAGAGATGGGATTTATGTAAGTAAAAACTGTAAGTAATTAATGTCTATACATACACACTATTCAGAATCTGTCCAAAGGTTTTCTGAAATGAAAAACATATGTCTGCCACCTATCAGACAATTTGATAATACATGAATATTTACTTTAGGTAATTAAAAACAGGCATCTGTGGTTTTGACATATACCTGTGTTTAGAGAATTAGTTCTTGTGGCATTCGAAGCAATGCTTATAAGTCATACATAGAACAAGTATATAATCTGTTATAGGAACATGAACAGACCTGAGACACGAGATTCTCAAAAACACTGAATATTAATATCACCTCTCCTGGAATTTTAAACTGTGTAATTTCATAGATAGGTAGCAGACAACATACCATCACATTCCAAAAGACTGTAACCTTAATAAACATGTTCGACTCAAGCACTGATACAAGTACTCATTTCCTTAACACAGTATTGGTAAAAAAATGCCACCTTGTGTAATAAAAAAGATATTCTGTAGGCCATGATTTTGAGACATTTTAAAATGGCTTTGTAAAAGGTGAAAATTATAACACACAAAAGGCTGATACTTTAGTAAGTACAAGCTTGACAGTGTGTAGTGCACTGCTAAGAAGTACAGGGTGTTTAACTAAAGCAGTGACCTTAGAAGTTAGTCGAAATGGACCACTGGGGAGTTAGAGAACATGTGTGTGTTGTGGAACTGTTTATTC
>JGI24700J35501_10930098_pt1 | contig 11415 bp, 10 predicted proteins | sample TergutTh196P1_FD_35501 | JGI IMG/M metagenome (IMG submission 35501) | reverse complement strand
TAACTTGGGACCAGTTTAAGCAAACATTTAGGGAAAGATTCAAGGATGTCCACACGGACCAATTCCATTTCACGAATCTGCATACCGCCAAGCAAATTAAAAATGAGAGTCCCCAGGCTTTCGCCGATGGTTGTAGAATTCTTGCTCCGAAGATCCTACACAAGACAAGTGACCCTGTAGCTCAGCGTATTCACAGAGAATACACGGATCGGATGCTACCAGCCGCATTTTTTTCCGGATTAATTGAGGAAACGGGAAAACAAGTGAGATTTAGAAATTCTCAGAGTTTCAACCAAGTATTAGCGATCGCACTATCAGTACACCAAGCAGAGTCAGGAGAAATATAAGGAAGGTTTTTACGCAAATTGCGAACAATCTATCTCGCTCACCTACACATGCACTGTGACAATAGCAGGTCAAGGCACACGACCGGCTCTGCGCATACCAATAGTCGCACGCGTAAACAACGCTACTCGTCGGCAAGGAATCCCGACAAACGAACGACCTTGGACGATAGGAATGTGCAAACTAAAGATGCGCTTAGATGCTACAATTGCACTGGGATCGGTCACTTTTCTAGGGACTGCCCCTCTAGACTTAAACGAGGTTACCCCTCTGACACGTCCAAAAGAAAGAGCTCCGGGGAAGCCTATAGAAGTTCGCGCCCACCAGACGCTAGACCCCACAGGGAACCAAAAATGAAACAAGGGGTTCGGGAAACACGAGGGAAGTGTAGAGGACGACAGCTCCTTCCACCTCACCACTTCTGAAAATGCTGTCAAGGAGCTCAGGTTCCGCTGTTATTGGAGCACGGTACCCTCAATTTCAGTAGAAATGGAGGGAGTAAAAGACGCTTCATATTGGACACGGGATCCAACGTATCGATACTACAACCGGGGGTGTCGAAAAGTGACGTCAGAGTCACGGCAGTGAGACCGTATGGCGTGACTGGAAAGTCCCTGGATATAAAAGGACACCAGTTGGTTTCCTTTCGCTGTAACGAGCGTAAAATTGACCACACGTTCCTTGTGTGTTCGCTCCCCACCGACGCAGCAGGCCTGCCAGGCTGTGATTTTTTTTAAAAAAAAGTCGGGGCGGAGATAAGTTTTGACCGTGCAAAGTTCGCGTTCACCGACGGTAACGTGACATCCCGAGCATATGCCGACTCGCGCACAGGTCACCGGGCACTCAGTGTTCTTAAAGTATCAGGAAGGCCGCTGGCTGGTTAAAGCTACTGAAAACGTTACAGTGGCACCAAGGTGCCGGCAGATTGAAGGGGGAGATTAGAGTCCGAGTAAAAGCAAAACCCTCCACTTGTGGTAGTAGAGCCAGCCCAAATTCCCATTGCAGGAATTCTTCCCGCACGTGGACTACAGCGAACAGACGCGAGTGCACAAGTACCTTCTGGCATGACGTCTCGAGACAACGACGCAGAAACTAGAGCGCGCTATGCGCACGTGATGGTAGCAAATTTCACGGAGGAAAAACTGACCATTCCCAAGGCTACATTTCTTGGAGTAGCTGAAGAGGTTGGTGAACAAGAGATAGACAGTTTAAATGCTGTTAGCAGACGAGGCTCAAATAGAAATACCGCAAACACCGAAGAGAAATGAGGTACTGTACCGCAAGTTATTGCAGGGTAAATTAGAACATCTAAATCATAAAGAGAAACAGCTACTCGAACCGGTGCTGTTGAAATACGCCCATGTTTTCCATGATGAAGAGGGCAATGAGTTTAAGGGCACGAACTTGGTAGAACATGAAATACTATTGAACGATACTAGACCCATAAGGCGACCCCCTATTGAAGCCCTTATGCATTAAGGGAGGAGATGGAGTCGCAAGTACAGAAAATGTTAGACCAGGACGTTGTCAGAGAAAACAACTCACCTTCGTCGGCGCCGGCAATCCTCGTCCCTAAACGCAGTTTAGACGGGAAACCGCGATACAGGTTTTACGTTGATTTTAGAGCCTTAAACTCGGTAACGAAACTCGACTCCTACCCGTTACCCCTAATAGAAGAGACGACGTCAAATCTTTACGGGTCAAGATACTTCAGTTTGCTAGACTGCTACAGTGGGTTTAGGCAGGTCAGCATCAAAGAAGAACACAAAGAACGTACCGCCTTTACGGTACCAAGCGGGCACTATGAGTTTAACAGATTACCCTTTGGTCTGTCAAGCAGCCCGGCCAAGTTCCAGAGACTCATGGACACAGTCCTAAGGAGCCTAGTAGGCTCCGAATGCTGGGTTTTCTTGGACGATGTAATTTATTAAAAAACAATTGAGGAACACGCACAGCGGCTAGAAAATGTCCTACACAGGTTTGATAAGGCCAATCTGCAACTGCACCCTGAAAAATGCAAATTTGCTCATTCTCAAGTAAAATATCTAGGGTTCGTATTCTCAGAAAAAGGAGTTTCTGCATCAGACGACAAAGTGAAAGCGGTGAAGGAATACCCTGTCCCTAAGAACGTCAGAGACGTTAGAGAATTCATAGGACTTGCGTCTCTACCGAAAATTAGTGCCGGATTTTGCTGAAATAGCCAGGCATCTCATGTTGACCAAAAAGGACCAACCGTTCACATGGGGTCCTAGTCAACAGAAGGCGTTTGAAGATTTGAAAGACAGGCTGTGTAAAGCCCCTGTCCTAGCATACCCAAATTTTGCGGCGCCCTTCATCCTTACAACCGATGCGTCACTCACAGCGGTCGCCGCCGTCCTGTCGCAGGTACAAGAAGGCGTCGAACGGCCCATTTCATATGCAAGTCGCCAAATGAGTGGACCGGAGAATTATTTTAGCGCCACGGAAGCCGAATTGCTGGCAATAGTGTGGGCCACGAAGTTTTTCGCTGTTACCTGTACGGACGACCTTTTGTAATTCGTACAGATTATGCTGCTTTAACTTATTTGCGAATTTTTTTCGGATAACAATAATCGTCTGATGAGATGGAGCCTCCGGATATCAGGTCTGGACTTTTCGGTCGAATACAGGGCAGGATCCAAGGTAGGTCACGTAGACGCCTTGAGCAGACATGTTGGTACTGTTATACACAAAGGAACTTTAAGTAAAGAAAACGTTTTAAATTAACAAAAGAAAGATGCCTTTTGTTCAAAACAGAAGCCGGAAATTATGCCGAAAAGCAATAACTCTTTCTGGATGACGACGGAGGCCCCGGCCGGCAGATAAGCACAAATTGGTGATACCCGAGACCTTAGTTCAAGATATTATTAAAGAGAATCACGATCAAATATATGCAGCGCACCCAGGAGTGAGGACACATGACCTAATAGCATTGAACTATTGGTGGCCAGGAATGCGTAGATCGATAGAAGAGTACTTCAGAAAATGTGACCTTTGCCAGAGAAGAAAGGAAGACAGGGAGTTTGTACCCCCACTCGGAGAAGTAGAGACCCCCACAGCACCTTTTCAGGTGGCGGGAATGAATTTGACGGGGCCGTACCCGCTTACGCCGCGAAACAACCGCTACTTGCTTACGTATGTAGACCACTATATACGGTATTGTGAAGCCTTTCCAATACCAGACATGACGGCAGAAACTTGCGCCCGCGTCTACGCTTCTTAGGTGGTTACCCGGCACGGTTCCGGCTCAAAATCACATCAAGGCCCAGCGTTTATGTCTGTATTTTTCCGAGAGACGTGTAAAATACTAGGCGTCCAGTGGATTAATACCTCGGCATATCGCTTGGCCTCGAACGGATTGTGTGAACGATCCCACCGTTCTCTACATACAGGGTTATCCCATTTCGTGAACTCTTCCAACACAAATTGAGATCTAGCAATTCCGTTTTTCTTAATGGCCTACCGCGCGACACCAAATACAGTCACGGGTTACAGCCCATTTTTTTTGTTGCACGGGTGGGAGATGGTGTTGCCAAATAGTAGCGACCTGAAGGCCAAAATCTCGCGAGAAAACCCTACCCACGAGCAAAGGCTAGAGAGTCTGAAGAAAGCCCTGAAACGCCTATAAATCTGACTAAAGCCAACAAAAGTTCACATTTACACAACAAACGGCTTTATCCCCGCAAGGCTAGACTGAGAAACTTTGAAGTAGGGGAACTGGTCTATTTATACAACCCAACCGTCAAGCCAGGCCTGTCCCTGAAGTTTTCAAAATGTTGTACAAGACCTTACAAGATCGCGGCCAAAATTTCGGACCTAAATTACGGAATAGACCAGAAAAATCTGAAACAGGTAGTTCATGTAAACCGATTAAAGAAAGCCTATAATACTGAAGCTTGGAATTCGCAAGTAGAACGCAAACCCTCAAGAAGAAGCTAGCAACACCCCCCTCAACGAACAAGAGAAAGAGGTCAGAATAGGACGTCTCCCCCTATAAAACGCCGCACAATTCGAGGAGAACGTAGAACCTGGCACACCCCTGAGTCAAATATTGGACACCCCTGAAGACGTTCAAACTCCGTTGGACACCCCCGACTTTGAACGTAGGGACGCAAACTATGACCCACCACCCCTAGAACTAGGCGAGAACTCCATTCTAGGAGAACAGAACCGCCTATTACTAGAGCCAGAGCCAGATTAGAGGCACAAGAAGAGAGGGCCCAATATGTTAACACTAGGCAGGTAAAATAAAATTTCCTCCCCAAGAAGCAACATCGATTACACACGGATAATTTTCTGTGTTATAGGGTGCTTGCTGAGCCTAATCACGGTGGAAATTGCCATTCTATCCCTAAACCACGGCGTCGCGTTTGTAAAAGAAAGCGACATAGTTCTAACAAACGGAAACTGGCATTTAGCGATAGAACTTGATATGACACCGTACTTACAGGTAGTCGCTATTGTCAGAGAAGACTTATTGCAAGTTGAAAGGCAAAGAAGATAGTTTACGGTTGACTCTGAACTGAAGCAAATAGAAAACTTGGTAGGAACTTTAGAACAGAAAATTAGCGACTTTCAGCAGCTTTTCCCTCGCATGGATTCTAGACGCGGATTGTTTAATGTCGGGGGAGTTCTGTTGAAGCCTTTATTTGGCGTTGCTACAAATTTTGATACACATAAACTGCACGAATCGCTCAATGGTCTGCAGGATAGTTACAATGATGTGACCCATTCATTGTCAAAGCAATTGACTTACATAAGAAAGTTTGATATGTTAACGGAACTTAACGCTGTATCCATAGCGAACCTATCTAGCATTGTGAAAGACTTCGCTATACAATCCCATGACAAGTTTCAGCAGGTTGCGCATGATATTTTATGGCTAAATTCGACCTTACAAGTTAAGAACGAACTTCACACAGCAGTTAGAGTTAGCCTTGCTTACCTTAACTCAAAGATTTGACGAACTTACAAACGCAGTACAATACATGGGCTTAGGCAGGTTACCCATAGGTTTTATAAATCCAACTACTTTACATAATATTTTAAGGAATGTTTCGCTGCATTTGCCGGAAAAGTTCGAGTTAGTAGCTGGAGTAAAGGTTGAGAATATTAATTTATATTATGGATTGATAACAGTAACAGTACTGGGAAACGCCCATGGTATTAAAATTCTTATGAGTATACCATTGAAAACTGCGGAGAGTTACTTCGAACTGTACAAAGTAATTGCCTTACCAGTGAAACTTTCTGATGATAAGTTTATTCATTACTAAATTGGTTTTCCATATTTTGCTCTGGGAAACAATCGACACGACTATGCCTTGTTAACAGATACGGACAGACGCCTCTGTACAGAAGGCCTGTCGACAACTTGTAGAGCGGACACTGCCATATTCAACGCACAAATTAAGTCCTGTGTATCAAGCATCTTTTTCCAGGATACTGAAGGCTACGGCATGTGCAAAAAGGGGCTATACATTTCGTACTCCAGACCAACCCTGCGCCGATACGAGACTACGTGGGTATATCATTTCCCAACCCCACAACTAGTCACCATGCGTTGCTGGGTAAACAATGTTTGGGCGACGAGTACAAAACCCCTCCTTGGAAATTGAATGATAGTGAATACTACAGGATGCTCCATTTCCACCAACACGCTTCTGACGCTCCCCGAGCTACTGGCAACGGAGAAAGTGGCTGCCGATACAGCGCTTTTATATATACCGGATAAAATTCAAGACGTCACGGATCCAGAACTACGAGTGATAGAAGAGAGTGGGCCGCCACACGTCACGTCGCTGGATGACGTCATAAGTCAAGTGAAACCACGGCCAAAATTGGTCGACATAGACACCCTTATACATGTACGTCAACTGGCATCACACCAAGGACGACGAACTGACTGGTACATGGTCAGTACCATAGCAGTATGCGCAGTCGTCATCACAGGAGTTCTGAGCGTTTTTCTACGAGTCTACGTAGGCAGCTGCCTACGAAAATGTTTTCAAAAAAATGCTGTCCCTTCCCCGAACGCGCCTGACCCGGAAAATCCCGCGTTCTCTGCTCCAAATCCTATGCCGGCGCCACGAGAGACGAAATAAGGACATCGAGAGAGGCGTCACCTTCGCTCTGTACCCAAGACAACCGACAGACTAACCGCATTCACGGACTGCCAACAGCTGTCGCAGCGTACTCACCTCGCCCAGCAGAAGAGTGCTAACCCAGCAAAAATGCCGCCATCGTGACAACAGACTACGTGAAGCACCGCACTACCCTGTCAGGCCCGGTTGTGTGATTGAGTGATATGGACAAATACATACTGACAGTTTCTGTGCCGTTTAAAGGTCTTAGTTCCTTACAGTCTGTATAAGACAGGACAATTATTAATTTTCCGATTGTAAATATTGTCTAGATGGTGTTTATTTAAGGTTGTAATTGTAGAAAAATTTCGACCATTCATTACAGATAATATTCTCTTCGCATGATGAAAATTTGGTTTTAACTTTACAAGTTCAACCCGAGTTTTGGGCTAGCGGGAGAGAATTGTAATGAAGGCCGAAATTGGGCAGCAACCAACTGTTCATTGTAAATAGCCTTGTAGAGCTAAACAAAACTTTTGTAAGGTAAGCAACCTTGGGAAGACAACGGCGACTTCGTCCTTGCGAAGTCAGTAAGTTGTCAGAAAGGAAATCCACGGTAAAGCGGCCTCGTGCCTGTAAAAGAATGCCTGACACAACAGAATTTTAATATAAAACGGTTGCAATTAGGATAGCCAACATGGTCGAACACCGATCTTCGAACACAGAAGCATAGAGACTGTAGGTCTCCAGTCTTAATCTCCCAGCAGTCACATATCTAGAGTGGCAGAAGACTATTTTCAGAAGACATATTTTAACGCTTCGAGAAATGTGTCTGCCGACGACGCTTCGTACAGTCGTAACAGGTATGTTGTGTTAGATTGTTGACCAGACTGGTTTGTAAGATCCGCTAGTCGGATCCAGCAATTTTGGCCCTCAGGAAATCATTCTCTGGATAATCAGGCATTGCTTTTACAGGCATTAGATACGCGCAGTTTAGGTATTATATTCTAGCGTAATAGTAACCTGTTTAGCCTTAGATCCATTGTGTATTTATTTTAGTAATATACCACTTCGTAGAACTTTATAACTCGTTATTCAGTTTTCCTGCGTAAGCGTCGAGAGAAAAGTGCAGTCCACCGTATCCTGCATCCCAAATAAAGTACTGTTGGTTGCAGTTCATTACCTGGTTTATTATAGTGGTGACAGTGGTTGTAGTTCATCATTGTATCAGCTCATTAGAGTCATTACGGCTAGTGTCGGCTCACACTACTGCTAGAGAGTGGGGCAAACACACCGCGGTTCACTACACCAGTTCTATATCACCATTGAACCTTACAGTGGTGGTATCACCACTACCCAAAACGAAAACCACTACAATATCATACTAGACATACAGATCTATACAGAACTGTATTAATGCCATTTACAATCAAGAAGTTTTCTTGCCCGTTGTGTTGGTATGATTGATGGTAGGAAGTTGCATAGTCACAAAGATTGAGTGGCATCTAGGGGCACGCTGTTCATGTTAAGTTTCATGAAAATTCGTCAGCTATGAAGGGGAGACACACATGAACAATATGGACAACACTAATAATTATTAGTGCAGTTACGTAATAGTACACGTATATTTCATAGAATGAAGTATAGTCCAGTATCAAAATTACTGCTCACAAAAGAAGGCAAGCTCGTTTGTGCAGTAAGAATCAAACAGTTGTCCCATACGTGAAAGTCTTCCACAGTTGGCAGTATTGCCATGGGATGGTTCTCCATTTCCCCATCTGGCATATCCTGTCATATTCAAGGGCTGTCCTGTAAAAATAAAATGTGGATTTAAACTTGAAGATCTGACTTTATAATACGTGAGAAAGACCAACATTATGCCACTTTTCTTAATAATTTATTTCACTTAAATTATCCTCGACATGTTTCGAACAAGCAGTTGTTCATCAGGAGGAGTTATGTACAAGTAGCTTACAGTATTTCACCATGCATCTTAAGAACATCACTTTTTTTTTTTTTTAACATTCATGTGACCATGCATCATAACAAATTTCTCTGTAATAAACCCAACTAGATGCACCAATTTCACAAATTTATTTTGTCATGAAACTCTACATGTTTCGGACAGTTCCTCTGTCCATCATCAGGAGTTTATTCATTGTACACTCAGCAGTGGTATATGTCATACAGCTTTGTAGACAGCTTTTGACCAGGACCAGGATGTAACTATAGTTCCATCCCAGTCCTGCTCGATAGCTGTCTACAAACCCATATGACATATACCATTGCTGAGTGTACAGTGAATGGACTCCTGACGATGGACAGACGAACTGTCTGAAACATGTAGAGTTTCATGACAAAATAAATTTGTGAAATTAGTGCATCTAGTTGGTCTTATTCCAAAGAAGCATCGCTCATATCACGTCAGTGACTAGACCCCTCTTAAGATGCATGGTGAAATACTGTAAGCTGCTTGTACATAACTCCTCCTCATGATGAAAAATTACTTGTTCGAACCACGTCGAGGATAATTTAAGTAAAATAAATTATTAAGAAAAGTGTGCATCTTTTTGGTCCTTCTCACACATGTGTTTCATGATGCACGGTTCAGAGAATGTAAAGTTAGCTTTATAATATTGTAACCTGTCATTAGACACAGTGTTAAACATGCAAAACTCAATCACTACACTCTGAAGATACATTCTCTTTGTTTATGCTCTTCCAACTGTCTTTTGCTAAAGAATAATTTTGTAACTCTCTTCCTCTTTCCCATGTATGAAATGCCATTTCCATCTCAGTTCCTTTGTTGTAATTACTTCATTGCATCTAAGTAAACAGCAATAATTTTGAAGTTCCTGGTTGTTGTAATTTTTTCTAGTCACTTTCTAGAATTATTTACAGTATTTTGTTGCCTTCAGAATAAGATACCATATTTCACAAATAATAAAGAATTTAATTATTTCAAATTTAATGTCCAGAAACAAGAAGTAAAGTTAGAAATTCATAGGCAATTGTAAATGGGAGCGTACAATGGATCATAGAGAAGTATGTTATGATAATGTGAAATTTTTTTAACTGTTTCATGATGTCTGTAAGGTTAAACCTTCTGCGGACATTGAGTAAAGACTAGATTCCATACAAGTGAAATTTGTTATACTACTGCATAACAACTGCTCAAGCTATGTGGTATTTCCAGAGTAGAATACATAGTCAAAGAAAATTTGAAAATATCCTTAAGTAAGTACAAACACTCGTTAATTTTTTGATGAGTCAGATGGTGTAGGGTTGTTTCCATCAGTGATAGTTGGGTCTATCTTGACCAGTCCAGAATAGCACCAGAGTTCACCTCCCAAAGGAGTGGGGAGATTGTTTCCCCTAAAATAAAGTGAGACTAGAACACAAATTGACTATTCATGTCAATTAGTATGGAAGTGTGGAGCTTTAACTTGTATTTGCATGTGCCCAAGTTGCATTATGCCTGTTAGACACAATGAAACTTAATATTCATTATACCCCTGACAAATTATAAAAAGAGAGGTATACACAAACAAAGTACAGCTTGAAGAAAAGGAGGACTTACCAAACAAGGTGGTGAAGTTCCCTTCCTCTGCCAAGTCAGTGATACCTATATGTACATAGTCATTCCTCCAGTCTTGAAACAGTTCAGGGTACTTGTCCCACATACCCTTCACTATGGCAAACTCATCATCTGAGTTGACAATTAGGAGGTGAGCACCTTCTTGCGTGCATGTGTGTCGAGCTGCCAGCCACGTCTGTGCATTGGTGTGGAATTTGTAATATCCAAGTCTGGGCTTGAAGTCTGGTCGTCGGGGAGGTGCTTTCAAGCAAAAACAGAAATAGAAAATCTGTTCTATTATCTTGTGATTAAATAGTGGACAGAATTTCAATAGTCAGCAGCAGCATGATTATTATTATTATTATTGTTGTATTTCTTTTCTTCCCCATGCCTGCCACATACCCCACCCAACTCATCCTCCTTGATACAGAAGTGATACTGTAATTCCTTATTGATGCAAATGAAAATCAGCCTCAAAACATCAGTGGTACTGCATAAGGAATTTGCATCAGTGCCTCCGTGACGAAGGGCCACAAAATGAAGCCAGCCGCTCGTCTGCGTCTGGTGCCAAGTTTTAGAATACATGGAACTTGTTGATGACGATAAGTTTTTGTGTAAGTCTTTGACGATGGGGATGATATATTCTTGTGGACACTGGCAGTTAATTGCTCGGAATAGTTTGTTAGAGCTCGTTCGGAACCTGGTGGCACACGGTGACGCACGGGAGGGGAAGTGAAGGGGAAACTGGCAAATGGAGTGGGTAGCCAGTACTCTCATACCACCTCCAAACGTGGTGTATCCAGCATTACTCAAGCTGATGCGCACACCTCGGCTGCCAGCAGTCGACTGAACTGACGCCCCCACCGGTTTAAATGGACTCGTCCGTTTCGGAGAAAGACGAAATCTGGTTTCTGCGCGTGTGCCATCAGGTTCCGCACGAGCTATACCAGTAAATGGTTACAAACTTATTTTGCCAAAGGCTGCTTGCCTTTTGTATGCAGGATTTTTGGTATATTAAAGACTGCTCCTGTATGCCACCATACCTGTCACAGTGACGATTAGAAGAACAGAGTCGATGTCCTGACACTGCTCCACGCGCTGCTCCACGTCTAGTCGCCATTCCCTCTTTTCATCTTGGTAATCTGCGTGGTCCACAGTAACCTGCGCTCACAGTTGGACAGTCATTCGTTAACAAGAACATACAGAAGTGCCATTCACTACCCAAATGGATATCGGATAAATAATTTCGTTGTGCGGGCATGGCAAACCGTGATTATCGTATTAAACTGCGGGGGAGATTGAATAAATGGTCCTAGGGGTGAATCTGTTTCAAATATTACGTGCCAGGACAGTTGTAACTGGAGACTGTCTTTAGAGCAGGTGGTAGGGGGG
>JGI24700J35501_10930099_pt1 | contig 11417 bp, 7 predicted proteins | sample TergutTh196P1_FD_35501 | JGI IMG/M metagenome (IMG submission 35501) | reverse complement strand
CTTGTATCATCATTCTTTTTACTCTATGGAGGAATATTATGAATATAAAGAAAATACATTATGAAATCGATATATTATTGTATTTTATTATGCATATCTTTTTGTACACGTATCGTTTGTAATTTTTAATTTAGAATTATTGTTGCTATTGTTAACTTTTACTAGATTAATTACTTATACATGTATTCTTAGAAACTCAGACAACTGTCCTACAGGACATATGCTGTTGATATTTTTTTAGTATATTTAATATATCTGATACTATTATATGACTATTTCCAAATCTGTGGTATTTATACCTGTACATGATACATGGAAAGTAAATAAATATGATATGATATGATATGATATGGTATGATATGATATGATATGATAATCTTATATTCCACATTTGCTGCAGTGACTGTGATGTTTCACACATCAGAGGCCCTTGTTATACAATAAATGAACTATTACATTCAGGAAGGTACACCAGTGTCTGCACCTGTATGTGGTGAGTGGATGTGCATGCACTACTGACCCACAGAGTTACACAGTCTGTAGCACTCATGGATAGATAGCACAGTTACTGGAATGGCTTGTTGTGCTGGACAGGTCTACAAGTGGGCATCAATCAGACGCAACGTTACGAGCTGCATAGTACTGGCAATGACATGGCAACCCACCAACAAGTACAGCCAAGAGACCTGACAATCTGCATGGGAAATGCAGAATGGTTCATTTTCAACTGACATGAAAACATAGGCAACCAGAAAATAATATGGAGAGACCAAGAACCATAAAATGGAACAAGCCTGGAATGGCTTATACCCTATTGCTGATGACAAAATATCCCAAGTTGGGGCTTATCTACCCAGTGACACAGCATGCCATTCCAGAATAAAACTGTTGCTCTTACTGCCGCCGGTTGGTTTGTAAATTTCTTCCTCAGCGGCAGCGTTAGAATAGCGTATTTAATAGTGACATAGATCAGCCATGTAAGGGGATATGTAGAATGAGTTTACTATCTTACAGTATAGATTTACAGTAACCATACTAAATTCTTGTGTAGGCTACAACATGCATGTAAAATAGATGACATGAGAAATTTTATTACTATTACTATAATATTACAGCACCTTCATGCAGGAAATTGAATGGACAAACTTCTAACTACTAACAATGTCAACACTTTTAAATGCGTATGGGTGTGTGGCTTTCTTTCTGATAACATTTTAACAGAACTTTAATTTCAATAGACATTGTGTTGGCCCATGAATGTGTAACCAGTGTGTCCTGGGGGAAAAAAGTTGTGCCATCACAAACTGGGCCACGTTTCATGTTTATGCACTTATTAAATAGCTATTGTTTTATGGGGTGACAATTGCATATAATTGGAACTCACTGTTGTTGTGGTAAAGTACTTATATCTTTTTGTACCTTTCTTTAATTTGAAAAATGTGAAGGAAACTGTAACATTTAGGTGGTGGAAAGCAGGTTGCCAGTAACTGCTATACTGATAAAGAACACAGTGCAGTTCTTGTAATTTAGTTTTCCCAGCCTACAACACACACACACTTTAGTCGTGAATATTTTTAGGTTCTTCATTCCAGATTTTCACAGTGGTGAAGATTCAGATGGTAGCATAGGTTAGGGCATTTTATAGTCTGGGAGTTCTTCATCAACGTTTCAGAGAAACAGTTTGCTTTCATCTTCAGCAGACCCTCAGAAGACTGAGGTGGAATGTTCTTCCAAAACTGTTCACAACATTTAAATGCTGCAGAGTTTGAGGTTTCCACAGTGGTATTGCTGAAGATGAGCCAGAAGTTACCAACGTTTCGAAGGATTATAGTGCCGTCATTTTCAGGTTCCTCTGAGACTATTTGACTTACAACATGAAGACATTATGATCTTTTGACACATCGAGAACTACTGGCCTGTTAAGGCATCACAAACAAGACCCAACAATAGAGCACTCCAACAGATGACAGAGGAATCTGAATGTGATGCCACTCCCAGCGACTGTTTAGATGGATGGATACCGAGTTGCTTATCTGTCAATTCGTCCTCCATGCTGAAATTCAAGCACAATATTACATTGTCCATACCGTGCATATTCTTATAATTAATACATCAAACAAGTACTGCCATTAATAAAATAAAACTTATGACAAGTATTAATCTCCTAAATGTTTCGATACCCGGGTACCATCCTCGGGACTCTTTCCGATCAAAGGAATACAAGCCCAACATGCTAATCTAGGTATGCATCGCACTCATTGGAATGTTTAAAATATTAAAATTCTAAAATACATAAAATTGATAAGCATAAAATGACAATGTTGTGATATTAATACTACATGAGAGCTGTTCCATGTACAAGTTTGTAGCTATTTACATTCTGTAAGGTGTGTTTATAAGACATCTGGATCGATCTTTTTGGTCCGAAGAGATCTCGTCCTGTACGTTATGTTACAGGCAACCATACAAGAGTATGTTCAGAGTTATCTATTGGGAACTCCTGTGTGACTGTTGTTCGCATCCATAAACCTATTAGTAATAAAACCTATCAGTTGCCATAACTATTAAATTATATTTATCGTTTAAAATAGGCTATAATATCGATAAACATAACTTTACGGAACGTTATTTGTCGAAATTATCGATCAACTGTCCCGCCACAAACTCCGCTGTGAAGTGTGGGTAATCGTTGCTTCACTACTGCTGCTGCTGCCGCTGCTGCTGCCGCAGACGAGAGTGGGAACTAATGGACGGAGTATCTCAAGAACCTCGCGACGTAGTGATTCAGTGTTCGAGGCGGCATTGAGTTGCGAACATGGAGTGATATGGCACTTTTCGAGACCTGCCTCTGCTGCAGCTTACTTGTTGCGTCTGCCGTTGCCGGGATTTACGCACTGGTAATCTGTGAAAATTTTGTGATACATTATCTTAGACATGGGGTATTTTATTACCAATTACAAATATAATTTTTTCCCCGCTTTGAATAGTAAACAAATCCTCTGTGCCTCTAATACGCCAGTTAAAATAACCCACCTAAACTGAGCCCGGTCCTCTGGGTCTGTGTTGTATTCCTCAGGAATCAGAGAAAAAATTACGAGTAAATTAAAAATCTGTACTGCCTTTATATGTTGTTACAGACAAGATAGTAATTCCTTGTATTTCGAGTTGCAAGTAATTCTATATCCACTAAAGCTGTTGTTCATAACAATTAAAACAACAGAATGTGTTTTACCATCTTCTGTTACACAATACATATTGTTGTTCATCTGTATTGTAAAGATTCTTAGTTACGAGATTACCATATTTGCACAGTAGTTCAGGGCCATACCTATGTGACAGTAGTTCTCATAGAGTCTGGTAATTTACTGTCTGACCATCATTACCTCCGAAATCAACAAGCATTTTTGTGTGTATTAGTGTCAATGGTTCATAAACTCCTTCTTCGTAACAGGTGTTGACACTGAGAGTTGACATGAACGACGTAGATCTAAAGACCTTGACGATATTTGCATACGGTACTGTGAATTCCGCCGTCGCCCTGCATGTGTCGAAATAACACGGACTTCGGTACAAAGAGAGTGAACCTAATGAATGGACCTTACGTCATTTGAATAATCCGAGCTTCATGCGAATTTTGTCTTCGGAGAAAGTGCACGTGTGAGACTCTCACGACATTGCCAACACATTCTACTTTAGCGGCAGGAGAAAGTCGGGCTACGAACGGCGGACAAAAGTGTGTCACTCTGAACGTTCTTTTACATATTTCTTCGTCTGAGATGCGAGTTTTCGGATGTGTTCACAGCTTGTAACGACTCCCAATCGTGAACTTCTTAGGCCACATGAACGAGGATTTCGTGTGATTGAACTTTACTTTGACTCTCGTATAGTGTTGTCAGATTTTCGATTTTGGCAGTCTTACACATATAGAACACGACTGATTTGTGGTTGGGAGTTGAATTAGTCTCTGGTTATAAAATACAAGGATTCAAAGCGGATACTACGTGATCGTCAACTGCTTCAGTCTAGTTCGCTTCCTGAGAACACACGTCTGTCGAGTCCAGTATATTACCCTCCTTTATTCTCCGTGTTCCGCAAGCTGCTGTCCGAGAAATTTTGCTACACAATTCTATAGGAATTTCTTATCGCCCTACCCAACTGACGGGTCCAAACTAGGGCCAACCCATGTCCAATTTAACTGCCATGACAATACGGTTATTAGTTTGAGTGTACTGTACAATTTGCGAAATTCCTGATTTCCTCTCTTATTTTATTTATACATTTACTTACTTGTTTATATTTATTACTTTTTTAAATGAAGTTAGGCGTGAAGGAGCTCTTGTAGGCAAAGGTCAACGTAATGTAAACGAAGCGGAGATTTCATCTGTAAACTTCGGTTGCCTTATCCTCGGGAAAAGAAGCTCTTCTGGATACTTTCCGACCATCATAACTGAACTACTCGAATTAGAATAGTCCACAAACCGACAGAATTACCCGCCACAGCAGAACAATGTTCTGATGTCCCTTTCTACCTCTCTTACTTATAAGCCCAAAGGCTCTGCAGCAGTCACAAACGAACTTACAGCTGGGTATGATTTAAGCCTTTTGAATCCGGGCCACATTTCTGAATTGTATTTCTCGTACATACGTTGTATTACTATCCTGTTAAAAGGACTACGTGTCGGCCTTTCTTGCGGTCGCTTTCATTGGGTTTTCCCCCAGTTTTAACTCCCATTCAAGATGCACGTTAAAAATCACGGGTCTAAAAGAAAAGTACAAGCCATGAAGCTCTTTACCTGTAGTGACGTCTGTGTAAATATTTATTTATTCTTTATGTCAGTGATTCCCAACCTCAGGTCGCGACCCAACTGAGGGTCGCTGGGGGTCTGACATAGAGCCGCGAGAGAGGGTTTTATGGAGAACATGTATGAGTTATTTAAATAAAGATCTGTTTCTTACATGTTTTGTGTATTTAATATTGTCCCAAAAATATTACATTTGACAAGTACCATTAAAAATTTTATATTTTTTAATAAGTGGCAGTATTATATAGTGCTCAAGAAAATAAATATTATATAATATATTATTGGTTCATTTATAGTAAACGTCACTGGGTATTGGCATTTCTATAGTAGGGTCGAGGGTCACATACGATTTGCTACTTCAGGGTCACACACATAAACGTTTGGGAACCGCGGGTTAATATAATGGTGGTGTTAGTATATTAGACAATATAACGTCGGATGGTAGGATGATGGGTGCGTAATGAATTAGAACTAGTGATGAAGGAGGGATCGTGGCCTAATTTGAGATAGCCTGTTATCCATACAATTCCTTCGATTAACTAAGAAAAGCAATAAAAACAGAATAATCAATATCTGGACCGAGATATGAACCAATGAACTCCGCAATGTGTAGGAGGGCTAACTACACGGCTGCGACATTCTGTGCTACTTGTTATTGGTCATTCTTTTAGATATTCCTGAGTTATTGGGTGTAATTTTCTGTGAAAACATAGGTCGCATTAAAAGCTATTAATCATTTAGCATTTTTTCTCTTCAACTGTCTTTGTTTCATCCCACTTTTGCTGTTTGGTTTGTTACAACACATAATTCTTACTTGTAACTTACTCGCTTCGATAAGAAGAGAGGGTAATTCTGTTCCTCTACAGGTCATAAAGACACTGGGGATACCGGTGTAGTGCCACTCATTCTTAACTTCGGCACTATATAGGGATGAGTGGTTAGCTTCACGCTTTGGCTGCTTTATCCCAAGGGAAAAACCTCCGGTACCTACTGAATGGGAAATGGGATGGGCCCAAGTGCCTGTACGGACGCCTTGCCTTTCTCTGGTATCGAACGACGATAGAAGAGACGCTAGGCTTCATACCCGAAATTAAAGTTAAGTTCTAGGCCATTGGCCACATATTTTAAAACAGCAACCAGCGTACAAAGCTAAATGATAGAATCGGTTAACTGGAAATTGGAATACGCCCTTTTTCAGGCATTTGATATGTATATTTTCCAGCTAATCAGTCGAATAATGGAATAGATCCACAAAATTGAAACCGATCCTCGTCCCATTCCCTTCCCCCACCCCCTTTCCCAAAAAAAAGTGTTAGTGCACACCTCTTGTCTAATGTATGCGGATATATTTTACCACTGTGGGCCGGGTAGCGTAGTCGGTATAGCGACTGCCTACGGGCTGGACGGTCCGGGGATCGAATCCCGGTGGGCGCGAGATTTTCCGCACCTGTCCAGACCGGCCCTGAGGCCCATCCAGCCTCCTTTACAATGGGCACCATATCTTTCCCGGGGGTAAGGTGTGGCCGGGGCGTGACGCTGACCCCTCACCCCCTTCTAAAAAAATAGAGTAGAGCTATACCTCTACTCTCCCTAAGGGTCTTCATGGCCTATGAAAGGGTGAAACGTACCTATATTTTACTACCACTGCACACATTTGGCAATGTAACGTATGTTGAACGGTACAGGGTGATACTGAACCTAAATATGGACACCGTCCAACTAATATGGTCGAAGAAATGCATGTTACGTAGACAACCGTTGTCCGTGTGGCAGCTGTAACGTGAGTAAACTTAATAAGCTCGTTAAATTCCTTAGCATCACATCTTTCAGTCCCCTCACAGTATGACCTCAGCTTTAAAAGCTTGTGCCTCAACGGAATGAGCAATATTGTACAATTGATGCTTCTGAATGATCATTTAGCCGTCAGGAGATATGAGTTCAATCCCCTCTGTCGTCGATACTTCTCAGTCCGCCTTCTAAACGACAAATATCTGCTGGAACGTGAATCGAGTACTAGTATTTATTTGATCGCCCAATAAGTTGTCCGTTGTAGCTGGATCTCTGAACTTGGAAGCCCTGAAGGACGTGTAGCTAGTTCTACGAGCCATTTTGCGGTATTTCTTTTAAGCAATGGTTCAGTAGCCTTCCATTTGTGAGCCACATTTCGAATCGACACTAAACTGGTCAGCATTTTGACAGTTCACAGAATTCTGACTGTGGCTTGCGAAAGGAACGCTACCAAACCATGCCTAAACAGACTTAGACTCTAAGTGAGTTCTGACATGGTTTATGTAACCAGGCCACGATCATTCTTGATTCAGTACATAATACCTTTTCAGACCTAATTTCTGTACTCGATAAAGAGTGCTAACGCACGAATAAGCAGTTAAAATTGTTGGATAATTTAAGTGCAGTATAAAATATGCTTAAATACTGAAGCGAGATGTAGGGTTCTCGCGACTGTGATTAAGAAACATTTTAATTGGGTGGCAAGTTAGATGGCGACACATACCTATAGACAGTAATTTCATATCAATGTTTGATAGATTACTGTTACACATTCTGTGACGTAGTAGGTCCGGGGAAAATGGGGAACCGCCATGTTAATGCTATTATATTTAGCATTCTGGAAATACAAAGGGAAACTTGTCTCCTTGCACGCCATGCAAACGTGTAGGGAGAACAGAGTCATTGCTCCATTCACTCGTAACCTCAGCGCTGGACGGTGAGTGGTCAGCATTACTTCCCGGCCGATTTACCCCGGGAAAGAACCCCTGTACCCACTGAACAGGTGGTTGGATTGGCCTCACAGCCGTTCTGGACTTTTGTAACAACCGGTTTCAATTATGACATGAGACCGACTCCCTTCGTTTAAGTTCGTCTTTGTTTTCCTGGCAGCTCCACAGCAAGCACGTGATTATTTTTTATTAGGCCTGTACAGGGACAGACAGAATAGTTTCATCTAGTGACGCTCCTATTTACTAAGACTGTGTAGCGTCGATGGTAGATGAATGCGTGTGGAGCGTGAAGGTTTTGAGGTTTCCGATGTGTACCTGAGTTTTCAGTTCTTGTGGAAAATGGCGGCAAAGGTTGATGACGTGTATCCCAAATAGAAGCTGAGGTGCTACCTGATATTTTTGTAGTTGACTCATGCTTCGTGGCGCATGATCTTCCGTCACAAGGTCAATAAATTTCCTACTCATGTGGAAATAAATGTCATTGCGGTGTTTGTGAGAGATCTTTGTGCGATATTTTTTGTCAGTTAATTCAGCCCACGTATTCAGTCCATGTTACTCTAAGATCCATTAAAATAGTTTCTATCCCCCTGTTCCTCAGTTTTACCACCTGGTAGTATTTGTGTTTAGTGTTATAAAATGATGGCATAAAGATTGTTTACTTCAGTCAGTAGGCAAGGAAAAAATACGCACGGTAATCAGTAACTTGCAGAATGATGTATTGAGTTAATATGTGGGCAGTGGAAAGAGAAATCAGGTTGTTATACCAAACACGTTACTCCCATATCCCACATGCTTTCGTTTGACGTAAGTACAGTACAAAGAAAGGCATGTGATCGTGCTAAGTATTACCGCCCATGTGTATACGAAACTTCCGACCGCACCCCATATCCGATAATGCTAATTTTATATGTGGCAAGTATTGTACGGTTGACAAACCTTGTGTTTTGAGGAACACATATAGCATGGTTTCCCACACTTGTGTGGTCGAGGTACTCCTTCCGCCTTGAAAAATACAGACGGAATTTCAAGAACCTTCTTTTTTTCACTGCATTTGAACAGACCCTGCTGAAGACTCGGTTTCCTCACCAGTGGCTTGCAGGTGTTCTTTTACAAGATGCTAAATGGCCGGAGCATAAAGCAGAGCATCTAGTGCTAATTTTTTTAGTTTTTAAACAATTCAAAGATTGAAATATGCTCTGAATCTTTGAAGGATGAACACTAAGAATGATTTACTGTCCTGTTAAGGATAATAGTACGTGGAGAACAAGATACATCAATGAGCTTTATATGCCCTACAATGAACTAGACATAGTTAAGGTGATAAAAATAGGAAGGTTGAGGTGGCTGAGACACCTTTTTAGAATGCAAAAACTGGATCTCTGCAGAAAGCTTACTCTTTTTAAACCAGAAGGCACTCAGCTTGTAGGAAAACCTCCACTGAGGTGACTTAAGTCACTTGAGGATGATTTAAGAACAAAGGGCTTGAGGAACTGGAGACAAAAGTAGAAGGACAATGAACAGTAGATGACAATTTTGGAAGAGGGTGATGTTGACCAAGAATTTTAATGTCAGAAGAAGAAGAAGATAATGATTGAAAATGTCACTTCAAATAGACATGTGACAAATGGGGAGTTATTGGCCTGTTGCACGATCTGCTGAAGAAATGACCTGTAAATATTGAGAAAAACTGAAAATCAATGTGTTATTTTGAAAGTTGGCCGAGTTATATGACTGGGTATCAGACACACAAAAATTTTAAGTGTTGCCATTAGACAAATGTAATGTTTTGTAGGCTGAAGTTGCATGGTGACTGAACGCAACAAAACTCTGTCGGACTAGCAGCCGTGTCAGCTGGATGCAAACCAACATATTGAGAACCATCCCTGTCCTCATCCACAACCCTGATTTTCCTAGCATGTTGCTCAGAAATATCTTGCTGTCATATTGTATTAAAAATTGATAATAAAATTGTAGAAAATGATCCAAAGTTTGGTATGTCCTTTTAATAGTTAAATTGTGGGTAACTTTTGGGGTTGTTTGTTTGTTTGTTTAAGTATGCACACAGTTTCTATATAAAGGCCAGCAGAAAATGGCAAGGTAATGATGAATTATGAATTGAGAAGATATGGAAGAATACAGCCATTTTTACTCACCATCATGCATGTACCTGAAGGCGCTTATGAATACCACAAAGTGCCTGAGCTGGGACAGCTTGATTGTAGGCTAAGATTAACACTTCTAACCTGCAAATAAACTAAGAGTGTTAACAACATGTCACAATATTTAGTAAGTGACCTTGTGGTCTGCATGCAAAAATTCAAGTCTTTTGGTACCTTAAGCTGTATTGCCTTCTAAATAGTTGCCAAAGTGTCAGAGGAGCTTGCTTTCTGCATCTTCAGGGTCTTGGACTGCTAGAACCTGAAACCTGAAGATGGAGGCACCATTTTACACTGAAATATCAGCAACTATTTAAAAGTCAACACCACACAACATCCCAGAAGATGCATATGTTCATAAGACCACTATAAGAACTTCAGACTTCCTCTCATATGGCAATATTGTTAATGCAGGCTATAGCATAACAGTAACATGTAACATTCATGGCAAAATGCCTACTAGGTTTTATAAAGTTGACAGGCATTTATTTTCTCATATTATTAATACATGCTTTACAACATATTATTCAAAGTTGTATGCTTTCTTATGGGTAATTCCCCAGTGTCTGGAGTTTATGAGGCATAACACTCCAGACGCCACAGAATTACCCAAAAGAAAGCATACAACATACAGAACATGGTGAAAACTTGAAATCAAGAATATTATTCAAAGCTTTGTATTGTTATATACTATTGGATGTTGCCTATAAATGATTTGAGACCATGGAATGCACTGTTTTGCACAAGTGAACATATCATTACTAAGTATCATACTAATGTTGTCACCATGAATGCACAGAAATACAGTGGAGGATTAGAATAATGCATAAATGTCGTGGTTATATTGTGTAAACTATTGTGTAACAATGAGTAGTTCAGTGCGTGATTTGCCATTGCTAGCTTAAGTTCATTAGCAGTCAATACCACATAAACCTGATTGTGTGTTCCTTGTAACAGATTTTAGTGTAAACAAATTTTTGTTCCTGTGAAGAACAAGAATTAAATTACTCTTATCAAGACCATACTAAGACTATTAAATACTTAAAAAGAAACATATGTGAGAGTCACAAATGACATCCTGTGGAATTAATAAAATTAGTATGTAATAACATTTCACAGTTTCACAAGCCTAACGGGGACAAGGGCACAACAGAGTGAAGAACACTACATAATGTGAAGCTTAATGATCTGTACTCCTCAACAAATATTATTCGTGTGATCAAATTGAGAAGAATGAGATGGGCGGTGCATGTAGCATGTGTGGGGGAGAGGAGAGCTGTATGCAGGGTTTTTGTTGGTAAAATCTAAGGGAAAGAGAGCACTTGGAAGATCCAGGCATAGATGGGAGGATAGTATTAAAATGGATCTTCAGGAAATTGGATGAGTGGACATGGACTGGATTGATCTGGCTCGGGATAGGGACGGGTAGTGGGCACTTGTAAATGCGGTAATGAACTTTCAGGATCCATAAAATGCAGGGAAATTCTTGACTAGCTGAGAACCAGTAAGCTTCTCAAGAAGGACTCTGCTCCGTGGAGTAAGTAAGTAAGTAAGTAACATTTCACAAATATTGACATACATACATACGTGCATGTGTGCGTGCGTACGTACGTACATACGTACATATTATTATTATTATTATTTATTATGCGTTCATCAGATCCATACAAGGCTACAAGCCCATTGGATATAGAACTTGTCATTGGATAGTACATAAAGAA
>JGI24700J35501_10930100_pt1 | contig 11418 bp, 5 predicted proteins | sample TergutTh196P1_FD_35501 | JGI IMG/M metagenome (IMG submission 35501) | reverse complement strand
ATGGAACAGACAGAGTGTTCCGAAACGTCGGCATATAAAATCCAGACGCCGGGTAATTACCCAAAAGGAAGCATACAACATACAGAACACGGCGAAAACTTGAAATTAAGAACTAAGGGGGTCTTGTTCTTACACGACAATGCCCCGGCTCATCGGGTACTTGCAACCCAGAAGAGACTGGCCTACCTGAGCTTCCAATGTCTTGATCACCCACCCTGTTCTCCGGATATGGCCCCTTTGGACTACTACCTTTTCCCTGGACTGAAAAACAATTGAAAGGTCGCCATATTTCTTCAGACGTGGATGTTATTGCTGCCGCGGAGACCTGGTTGGACTGACTACTTTCTGATTTATTTTTGAGTGGCTTGCAAAAGTTAGAGCAATTGTATTGAGCTTCGTGGGGAGTATGTTGAATAAATCCGAATTTGATCGCTGTAGCTTGTTTTCTTCCTGGTCGGGCTAAGGACTTTATAGAATTCAAGAAAGCTTGTGATTCAGTTAGGAGGGAGTCTTGTATAATATTCTCATTGAGTTTGTGTTCCCCAAGAAACTGGTAAGGCTAATAAAATGTGTCTGACTGAAAAGTATAGCAGAGTCAGGGTAGGCAAGAATTTGTCTGACATGTTTCCTATTAGGAATGGTTTGAAACAGGGAGATGCTGTATCGCCAGTTTTTCAGCTTTGCTTTAGAGTATGCCATTAGCAGGATTCAAGTAAATCAGAATGGCTTGAAATTAAATGGTACACACCACCTTCTGGCTTATGCCGATGATAATGTGTTGGTAGGAAACGTACATACTGTAAAGGAAAATGCAGAAACTCTGGTAGTTGCTACTAAGGAGAATGGACTAGAAGTAAATGCTGATAAAACTAAGTACATGATTGTGTATTTTAGTTAGATAAAATACAGCTAACGTGTTTCGACTGTTATCCTGATGATGGCTTGCTAAAAGCCGCAACACGTAGCTGGTTTTTATACCACGAAGACTCGTGCTCGACAAAAACGTGGTCTTCACTTACAACAGAGGTCTTTGAAATTACGAATATTACTACTGTGTAACTGAATGTTGTGGACTGTGTGGGGATAATTGATTTCTTAGTGTTGGTCATATCATGGTGTCAGTGGTAGCGTGATGTGTAACATCGGCCATGTGTATAACGTGAAGTATTGCAGTGGCTGCTGTGGTGTTCACTGCGTGAAAGAGTTGTGTCGTTCAGATTAACAGTAGAAGATGGAAGGCGTGTTAAATAGATCTGCACGAATGTGTCGTTTGTGTATGAGTGACGAAGATGTAATGCTTTACGTAATTCATGAAAATCCAGGTTCAAAAACATTTGACAAGCCTTTACGTTCGAGGATCAGGGTGTGCTTGGGAATAAGTGTAAGAAAACGTTCATATGATGGAGTGCGTTGATTAATGCAAGCAGGGAATATTAAAAATCGTTAAAAATATGGAACTGAGTATGGTTAATGATGGAAATCATCCAAGTTATTTATTTCTTTTAAAGATTAGGTTTTGTAGCATTTTCGGCTAATGTGATAACTTGATGAGTAGTTTTGTTCTAGTTTAGATGTGCACAGCAGAGAGTTATAGTTCAGGGTTGCACAGATCCCGGGCAACTAAACTTCATACAGTGGCGCCGACATTTGTGGGTTCTTAGCATGGAACTTGCTTCAGACGCCTTGATTTTTGAGATGGCTCCTAGACAGTTATGAAAATCTGTGAACCTGTGTTGTAGTAGAACTTGTTTAATTTGGTGACACTTCATACTAGGCCTAAAAATTTTGTGCCATTGTTAAGCCTCACGGCCCTCTTTCCAGTTCCATTTAAACCATGTTTGCAGTTAGCCATCTTTTTTAGTTTTCCATTGTAATTTTATTTTTATTGTATGTAGTCTGTGAACTGTTTTTCCATACGAGTGAATGGTGGCGGTCATGATGAAGTTTATAATTGCTGCAAGCATGACCATGATCACTAGATGATCTGTGATGATGACCATCCTTGCTCTACAGCACCACTTCCACCTCAAAAATTACGAAAGTCACCAACTCCACCAAAACCTTCACTGGCTGTGCCATGGCTTATATAGTCATTTGCTAGCCTGTCGCTGCAGTGGCACAGGTTCAGACTCAGGCCAGCTCCCGCAGGATTTGTGGTGGATGAAGTGGTGCTGGGACAGGCCTTTGAGTATTTGACAGGCCTTTCTTTGAGTATTTCAGTTTTGCACTCTTATTCTATTAGTGCTACATATTCATCACTGATATATAAGCCTAATAATTGATCTAAGCATAGAATAATGCATCTGAACATCACAAATATAACATTATCATCATCATCACCATTATGATCATCAGTGTTTCCACTTGTTTGAGATGGTCTGAGAGAAAAACTTTTCTATTAACTTCTCTCTTTCCACAAGTGCTCCTCTATTGTCACTATTTCCAACATCTGTATGTATTCCCTCTTTTCATTTCATCAATGGTAATGCATTCAGCATCTTAATTTTTGGAGAAATTATGCTATCCATATCCATATGTAATGCATGCCTATTAATTTGTGACTGCTGTCAGTCCTTCACTAATGTGCCCCCAAAGAAAACTTACTTTGGCCCTTCTAAGCCTTAAAATTCTCCTTCTCTTGCTCTCCCTCTCTCCATCCCATTCCTTTTTTTGGGGGGGTGGGTAAAATGTTCATGGCCACTTGTGACTGGAAGTTCTTTGTCAGTACTTAGCAGACAATTGTGCACACATGCGTAGTTCTTTACACATTCTGTTTACCTTTCAGTTAGTAACTAGTGCTGCCTTTTGAAATGTATAAATGTAGGATTAGACCTATATGGGAATTTTTAAATTTAGTCCACCTTTTTCAAGAAAAGTAATTAGAAATATTAGTAGCAACTCTGTTTGCCACCACTGCCCCCCAACCAAATAAGTTTGTTATACCACCTCTGATACAGACTGAGATACTGATGCAGTATATGTAATTTACAAGTTCCCATTGCTGCTGGTAATGCTCCATTCATGCATTTTATTCTTATGATAAATAAACCATTATAATCCAATCATTTAGTTTTGAATGTTCCAGGTATTTCCTTATGATAGCCTTCCTCAGTTCATCTGTCATCGTTGTCTATACAAAGTAGACTCCTACTATAAATTCAAGGAAGACTGTTTGCAATGTGATCATTTTCTGAAGGCAAAGAAGAAAAAAGTTACTCCACTATTGGTAAATATAATCATGTTTTAAAACTGAGTTAATATAACTGTTTATTTCATTGTAACAGTATGCCCTTTCATTTAATGAATATAGTACATAGTGCATTTATAAATACAGGAAAAGTATTTCTTTCTGTTTGTATTATTTGTTTTGAATGGGAATATATTTGTTATAACCATGACAGCAGAATGCCAAGATACATGTAATAGCTGAAAATTTGCTTTAAATGATGAGTACTATGAGAAATTGCGGCCAGGGTGTGGCGTTAACCACCCACCCCCATCTAGCACAAAGTTAAAGGAAGAGTAGAGCTACACTTCTGCTCCCCCTGTGTGCCTTCATGGAAGGTTATAGGGTGAACTTCACCTTTTGCTGTGAGATATTTTGCATGAAGCAGAGTCCTTGAGAAGCAAATAGGTCATCAGCTAGACAAGAAATTCCCTTCATGCAGGGGCACCCAAAGTTCATTATCATATCTGCAAGAGCCTATTGCTTGTCCCTCTTCTGAGCCAGGTAAATCTGGTCTACACCATCCCATCTGTTTTTTCAAGATTAATTTTAAAGTTATCCTCCCATATATGCCTAGGTATTCTAAGTGGTCTCTTTCCTTTTAGTGTTTCAACCAAAACCATTTCTGATTTCCCTTGTCCATGATAAGTGTCATGCCCCATCCATCACCCCACTTAATGTGATTGCCGGAAAAATATCTGGCAAGTAAAATTAGTCATGAAACTGGCCATTTTGCAATTTTTTCCCCCCCCATTCTCCTGTTCATAACATTTAGGCACAAGTATCCTCCCAAGCACCCTGTTCTTGAACAACCTCAGCCTGTGTCCTTCTTGTAATGTGAGGTACCAAGTTTCACATTTGTATCAAACAGATGGAAAACTTATAGTTTGTTATATTAATCTTTGTTTTTTGATGGCCATCAGGTAGATAAAAAGGTTTTGAGCCAAACAGTATCAAGCATTCCCTGAATTAATTTACTGTTTGTTTCTTAATGAATAAAAAATTTAATCTGTTGTTGTTCCAAAATGTTTGAACATAGCCACATTTGCAAAACATTAACTATCTTTATGCTGTAATTTTGTCCTACATTCTGTTGATGCATGAGCACATATGCAGAAAAAACATAATTGCTTGTAACTCTCAACTTATTTTACTGTCTGAGAATATTGTGTTTTGGTCATTGGAACCATACTGATGTGATTTACTAGAGACAGCTAATTCTAAAATATTGCCCATATAGAGTTGCCATTGCTGTAAAATCTCTTTGACAGGTATGATAGAGAACCTTGGCACCAGCACCATATTCAGCGTAAAATGGGATACTGTTTGCCACTGCTCATTACATATTTTGTCTTCATTAACATCCACAGCCACTTGATAATAAGTGCTGCACTAAACCATAATTCTGTTTAGGAAGATACATTTTTGTTGTGGCAATATATATCTGCCCTAAATACTAAGAATTATGGCCACTCAGACAAACTTCACTACAAGAAAGCACAATGTTATATTTTTGCATTTGTTGTAAACCATGATCAACATAAAGTCAAATGTAGGAGGCTGTCTGACAATTGAAAGTGAACAAAGTTTGTGCCACTTGTATAATGTTCCAAAAATGTTCAGTAGCAGACATCTAATTAAGCTCACCATGTGGTAGTGGAGCAGTGAGAATGGCTAATGCCACTTACTGGCAAGTAATTGATCTGATACTGGCATCAAGCAGCAGAAAGGTTTGTCTTCTCTGCTGTAGGGATTTGATAGAGCCTTCAGTTATTTTAGGTAAAATGCTTTAGAATATGCATGATATTTCATTCCATGTATTAGCTAACAGAAATGTTATGTCACAGTTTACGCAGCCTTATGTGTCTGTGTGACTGGATACTGTTCCATTTACATGACATGCATGACAGCAAAGTAAAAAAATGAATTCCAGCACAAACATATATGCAGATCTGTATTATTCAGAGTTAGTTATGATGCTGAATGAGCTGATCACTTGAAAGTATAATATAATGTATAATCTTCCAAGTTTTGTTATACTGACTAATCTGTTCCATTTTGATCCATCGTTCTTCTCTCATTGTTAACCCCATATGTGATGAAAGTCCCGTAATCATCCGTATGGATTTTGGTATAAGACCAAACACTAATTAGGTTTTCTGCAGTTGCCAGATATTGTAAATGAAATGGGAGAAAAATATTGTACAGCCTGCATAATAGATTTGTTACACCCACAAAATGTAATTAGGCTCATATAAATGTTTTTAAAATGCACCTATTTTAAAGTAGATGTAAACAAAGGTAAGCATTTTTTTGATGCTGTATTATTCAGAATTTTCTGAGACAAGGAGGTCTTTTATGACCATTGTTTTCCAGTTTTACTTTAGTATACATCACTAAGGGTAAGAAAATCAGGAGGTATTGGGAATGGATGGAACATGTCAATTTCTGGTCTCCAATCAGATGTAACTTTATTATGTAAAAATGTATACCTTAAAGAAAATTATAGAAACAATGGTAGACACTGGGCAGTTGGTTTAGAAATAAAGCAGAGAAAGTTCTTAGTGTATATGTGTACCTTATCCTCACAATACGGAACAGTCCTGATGGAGTTAATAAATTAGATTTAGCATTCTCACGGTGGTGTTGATGAAGGTCCAGGTGTTCTGGAATATACTTACTAATATGTCAATCGGTAGTTACCAGAGTTTTTGAGAAGCATGCAAAAGACTTGAATCTTAAGTGAAGAAATCATTAGTAAGTATGTAAGCTTAAGTGTTTTGGAATGACAGTAACAGATGAAAATTACATTTAGGAACAAACTAACAGCAGAATAAAATATGGGAATTTCCAATTCAGATCAGATTCTATTTTATCTGTGTCTTGTGAAAAACTGTCAATATTAACATATAGAGATATGCCAGTTTTCATGTATGATTGTGAAATTTGGTCCTTTGCCCTTATGGAATTGTATTTAGGTTGAAGATGTGCAAGAACAGGTGTTCTAAGAGAATGTTTGAATTAACAGATGACTGGAGACGATAACATATGAAGGAGTGTCATAATTTTTGTTTTTTATAATAATTGTTAGGGTGGTAAGGTCAGCAGCATGTGTAAAGTGCACTGGGTCATTGATGAAGGTATATAGTAGAATTGCTTTAGTTCGGCACTCATAGGACCAGGTAAGTGCCAAACTATCAAATATTCTGGATTATCAGACACATCAACTGATCTGAGGTCAAGTAATTTTTTGTTACTGCCCTCAGAGAGCGTGCGCTAGTCAGCTTGTTATTTTCATTTCATTATAAAAAGAATTGGCTTTTTCAATTATGATAGACCTGGTCACAAGTTTTCCTTCAGAACACATTGTTGTACACCACTTATACAATACTTTGTCCAGTTGTGTTAATTTCAGCTGTTTCATTGTCTCACTTGGAAAGGTCCTTCACACATTCACTTGATACCATAAACAATTGTAATTGGTCCTTAAATGTCTTCATATCATAAACAGTTGACAATCCAATGTTGTATAAAGCCGTAACCTCTTTTTGGCTTTTGCAACTTCCATGTCCCTATGTTATTTCAAGCTTCTGAGGAATTGTTAAAAATTATGTGTTTCTTCTTGCCAGCAGTACCTTGTTTACTCACTCATCTTTGGATCCTTCTGAAGCCAATATAATAGCTTGATGGACTGAGTAAAGACCACATAACCAGAGATCAAAGGTCAAAGAATCATCCTCAAGAGCCGAACTATCAGAGTGCCTGATTAAAGGAACTCTGCTGTACACAGTTCTGATGGGAAAATTTGGTAGGAAGAGACTGGTAGTCACAGACATAGATGGAAGGAATATTAACCATTTAAAGCCTAGTGGTATCTGTATGTACCATAACTTTTCATTTTGTGCACATAATGTAGTAACAGTGTGTTTTGAATGATTCTCACAACAAATGGCAGTAATTTACCTAAACAGCATTTGCTGATTGGTCTTTATAATGAAGAATGTGTTCTCTGTGAGGTGGAAACTTAGTTTTTGTATACTATTCAGATTAATTTCAGTCTTCAGAGGGTTAAAATTGATCTTCAGTATAATGTAAAGCTGTGGACAGAGTTTAGGCAAGTCAGAGTGAGGTCCACTGATGGGTGTTTTGAATATGATGATGTGCCTTCATATTCCATAAGAGGCAGGGAATTTCATAAGAAACCACGTTCCTCTGAACTTTTGGTAAAGACTCTGCTTCATGGAATTCATTTAATTCATTGACCCTTTAAAGCCTAGTTGCTATGTAATGAACCATCAGGTTTAACATTGACAAGTTTTCTGTTCTGCCTTTGCACTGAATTTGTTTGCTGTGGATGGAGTACAGAAAATATGGTGATTTACGTGAACAGCATTAACTTGGTTTGTGGCACCAAAATGGCATGTGTTTACTGTGCAGTATGAACTGCATCTTCAGTTTGGGTCAGTCTTCAGTCATTAAAAGTTTAATTATACAGTACATTGAAGAATGATTCTGTTGAAATTACAGATCCTAATATGATCTAAATATGCTCATAAGGTATGTACCAATTTATTTCTTATCAGGAAATGTAATAAAATTTATATTGAACTGAATCTGTGAGATGGGTTATCACAGTGAAGTTGCTGGGTGATTGGTGCTAGATCCAAGGAGAGTGAAGGCCTTAGTTGAATTTAATTTAACCCATTATAAATAAAACATTATTACCATTAACATTATTGGAAAGGCCATACTCCATAGTGTAGTAAACAAAATGACCACTGGCATTCCTTGAAGCTTACTGGGTAAATGTACTTAAAAAATGGGAATAAGAAAGTGAAAATTAGTAAGGGCTCCCATCTCAAATTTCATCTACGTAAGTGGAAGGTTAATGGTTTACATGTTGAAAGTTTATTTTAGGCATTATGTAGAGTAGGCTTTTTTATAAATCAGTATGGCTGAAAAATAAACTTGAAATAATTTCACATAAGCCATGTACCTGGATTTTGTTCCAGGACAGGGAATTAAAACCGAAACATGAGAAGAATCCATCAGTATCTTCTGATTGTGAGGAATATGAAGATGAACCACCAGTTATTGTGGTTAAAAAAAATAATTGTGAAGCTGTGGATGACCTTGCAGATCCACTGGCATTATCAGACACTGAAAATAATTCCCAGCAAAAGGGAGAATTGGACTCATGTGCAGGTGCAGCACCATCTTCACTTCTGAATGCTGAAGTCATTGAAAAGGTCTCTTTGATTGATTCTTCTGAAACGTCAAGCCTAAGAGCAGTGACTGAAAATGCTAGTCAAGAGGCTGCAGCAGATAATAAGAGTAAAATAACGTACAAAAGGATGTTGCAGTGTAAGTTTATTGATGTAGAAGATGTAATCCAGAAACAGCGTGAAGCTCATAAGACCAAAGCCAAACAAGTTGCTAAATGTACTGTTAGCAATGTAGTACGAACACGCATTGAATCTAAACGCTGTGTTACTATGCACATTACTGATGGTTTAAAAAAGAAATTCACATGTTCCATATGTTCAAAGGGGTTTTCAGTAAAATTCTCCCTGAAGCGGCACATGTTCACTCACAGTTATGTCAAACCATTTCGTTGTCCGAATTGTGATTGTGCATATTCAGATAAGTCAAACCTCATCAAACACCAACGAAAGAGGCATAGTGATGTCGGACTGTATACTTGTCCTTTATGTCAAGCTGTATTTTCAAGTAATTCTTCCTTATTGCGACATCGAAGAACATCTCATTGTGTGAGAACAGCTGCAGTACCAGGGCCCACAGTTGTTCCACATAGTGATCATGACTGTTATACCAAACGAGAGAGAAATTATAGAAATCCCAGGTCTAAGGAAAGTATCAGTAAAAATGTTAATCACCTTACTAATGAAGATAAAGAAGGCCATGGTGAAGTTATTGAGCATGAAGAGATTGATTTGAAAGAAGAATCACCTGAGGGGTTTACTGACGAGGGTAGTATATCTCCAGCTGGCATAGATTTTCCGTTTGTGTGCAATATTTGTTTCTTATCATTTCAGAGTTACGTAGAATTTGACAGGCATATGACAGAACATAATTAAGTAAATGTCTGTGAAATTTGAAGTGTTTTGCTGAGAACTTTCATATATTAATAAACTGTGAACATCGTCATACTTATTGTGTGAACAGTCTCTTAACAAACTTCAAAGAGTGCATATAATTATGGGTTTAATTCAGGGCTCAGGATTGTAGCAGCTAGAAGCCATTAACTGCTAAAAATGTGGTGAACAGAGGGTTTTGTAAGTCATGATAGGTTAAAGTTAACCTCTGCACACCATGAAGGTACTAGACGGGATTGGAAGTACATTTTTGCCCCTGGTACCCATTGAATTGGAGGCTGGTTGGGCCCCAGAGCTGGTCTGAGCCCTTTGGTGAAGATAAGAGCAAAGTTCCTTATTAATTGTTGGCACATGGCTGAACAGGCAAGGTGATAAGAGGGTACACATTATGGATGCATGTTATGACCATTTCCAAGACACTTGTGTAAACTGCAGCACTTTTGAGTTCCTTTTAAACACTACAACGTATGGCCTGTTACACAGATCTGAGACACTAAATGATAGCAAGGAAGAGAGATTGATATAAATGTGCTAAAGTATTGTGATGAAGCACAAAATAAATTTTACATGCACCTTCATCGAGTATTACACACCAACAAATCCACAAATTATATACTATAGATTAATCTAAAATTTATTACATTAAAACACTTAAAATGCTCCTACATGTTTCGATCCTTAGATCATCCTCAGGGAGCGCGTATTTTTCCTTGCTAAAGTTACACGTTAAAATTGTGAATATGTCGTTATATTTATCAGTGACGTGGCAGCATATCGTGTGTTTGTGTATGCGTTGTTTTCAGTGCAGGGGGGTATGTAGACTAAAACGATATATTAACGAACTAATAGTGGATACAGGGCCAGTCTGCATACCCCTCCCTGCACTGAAAAGAGCGCATGCACAAACACACGATATGCTGCCACATCACTGATAAATATAACAACATATTCACAATTTTAACATGTAACTTTAGCAAGGAACAATACATGCTCCCTGAGGATGATCTAAGGGTCAAAACATGTAGGAGCATTTTAAGTGTTCTAATGTAATAAATTTTAGACTAATATATAACATATAATTTGTGCATTCGTTGGTGTGTAATACTCAGTGAATCTTCAAAATACACGGTGCAACAATAAAGATACTTACATGAACCTATTCCGAAAGCAACAGACAGAGTGGTGTATTACACAGATGTATCAAGCCACTGTTATGAGGATTTGGAAAAATGAGTAAAAAAGAGCCAAATAACCCAAAGGTAACACTTGAGAAAAAAGGTAAGACATTTAGTTTTTGTATGTGTATGTATATTTATTTATATTCATAAATACATGATTTTATGTCCACGGTGACTGAAGCTGTAATGTCACCATTCCACATTCATCCCCCAGCACTGGTTCTCCTGCTCTTAAAATACTAAAACAAAATGCAGATTTTTAGAAGACTTAAGAAACTTGTACTGTGAAATGTTCTCAAGCAAAAGAGGATGAGGATACACATTTTAGACTTTTTACTACAAATGGGAGTTTACTACCATTTGTTTTATAAGAAAGAGAAGTTAAACTTAGAGTTTTGTATTTATACAAGAACCACCGTGGAAAGTTCTCAATTAAGATTTGGGTTGTGTTCCTTATTACAATGCACTTCATCAGATACATCTGGGATGTTATAGATTCTATAAAAGTGTTGGCTTTCCTTACAAATGCATACAGGACCAGGTTCTGTCAATGAGACAAGAAGTATTCTTTTTAGAATACTAGAGAGAAACCAAATACACGTAAGCTGAGTGTACTGTCAGAACCTCTTACAACTGACAATTACATATGTTCATTCATGTAAGGCTGAGTAAAGGTAAAATTGTCCCTGTCCACACCATGAAGGCCTATAGGAGGGAGCAGAGATACAGCCTCACTCCGAAACCTCCACACCAGACGGAAGTACATTGTTAACATCATGCTGTAGCTGCTTTATCCTGGGGAAAAAACCCTGGTACCCACTGAGGAGGTGGGTGGGAGGGCATCAGAACTGGTCTGGACTTTTTTTTTTTTTATTTTTTTGCTCCTGCTATAATTCAA
>JGI24700J35501_10930101_pt1 | contig 11423 bp, 11 predicted proteins | sample TergutTh196P1_FD_35501 | JGI IMG/M metagenome (IMG submission 35501) | reverse complement strand
AACAATTGAATCACACAGTGTATTTTGACACTTGACCATGTTCCTGGCATGCCTGTCACCTTTAAACTCATTATACAGTAACACAGCATGTTCATGGAGCTTTTCGTGGCTGTATGATGACAAAGACACTCTATATACGCTTTTTACATTGTGAAATCTACACACGCATGATGCTGTTTCATGTGAGCCATACAATTACCATTATTTTTGCAACTACCATACAGGACACATGTTACAGAATAGTAATGCCCCAGATGCCTAGGTGTATCCAATATAAATGACAATGCACGTAATGCAGGTGCTCTTGTAAGAGAGAAGGGACAGATGAAGCTCAATAACATTGCCCAAGAACTTGACATTATCTGGGAAGTGTGCACATTGTTCAGAACCAACTAGACACCAAGAAAGTGTATGCAAGAACCCCACAGATGATCATAAGGCTCACTGTACTGAACTCTCATGAATTTGACAGATTATACTGATCAAGGAGAGCAGATTCTGTACTGCATTGTTCCAGGGGAAGAATCAATGGTATCAGTATGTAAGAACATGGCACTGGTCTCTAGGGACCATATGGATGAGATTCTTGTGTATTTCCTTAGCTGTGGTGTCACTGTAATTGATGTGCACTCACCAGGCCATAGCAGGCCATTCATTTCAGCAGACCTGGGTTGTTAAACTGTAGCATCATCACTTTGAACAATACTATAAGGCCCTACACTGCAACCCAACTTGTAACTGATTATGCTGCTCAAGCTGGGAGGTCATGCAACACCCTCCATACAATCTCAGTCTCATGCCCAGTGATTTACATCTCTCTGGGCCCCTATAGAAGCACCCAGTTGGCAAGTGATTTGCAACAGACACTAACATAAACCAGCTGCCACCATTAGGTGACAGACACTTTACACCAATTTTTCTATGCCAAGATATAAGCCTTGGCATGGTGCCATGGTGCGACAAATGCTTAAATGTCAATGGCAACTATGTGGAGGTCCCATGTGTTCCATCTGCCACTCATGTACCTTGTATTTATCAAAATCAGAATAATGTTCTTGGCATCAGAGTTTATTACCTTATTTTTTGCAATCCCTTTGTACTTCTAGAATTCAATGGTAGAAGTACCTGCCCTTCTATACATATTAAAAACCTAAGTCACCATGATCTCTTGAAATGGACAAAAGGAACAGCAGTAAACTGTGCATTAATGAATGTTTCTTACATAAATGTAACAAAGACCACAGGAGTCTATAATGTTGGATGTTAGAGCTCTGAACAAAATACACTTGTATACAGTCAGATGGATGGGTTATTGCTAGTGCAACAAACTCTACTGCACAGAGGTGTATTATTCCTGTACCATGTCAGTATCTGTACAGTGTAAGGAAAGCAAACTCAGCAGTGAACTATACATATGATTACTGAAACTGATGCTAAGTATTTGAATTTTTATGTTATATACCAATGTTACAAAACAGCACTACATGTAGAAAGATCATGCATGGCATGTTCTCTAACAAATTCCAAAAGATGTGGCAACTTGTGTCCATCAGCACTAGACATATTCAGCTACATTCTTGAGGCCATGTCACAATAAATGTCATTTTCCACACGAGTGTAATTGTGAAATCTGTGAGTGAACACCACACTTCGTCAGTCATAAACCATCTCTTATAATATATAATAATACTCTTCAGAACAAGAAGAGGATTATATCATTTGAATAATCAAGTCAAGGAGGATGAAAGAAACAAGAAATACATATAGGATATTAATTAGAAAACCTAATGGATAAAACTGCTTGTGAAACCCAAGATTAAAGTGAGTTCAATCACTAAATAAAAATAGGGCAAGAGGCTAAGGACTGAACTCAAAACGGATGAGGAGAGGACACAGTGGTAGAGCATGACATAATAAAGAAAGTTTAGTTACATACCAGGCAGACAGTTTAGCTCATCAAGACTTGACTCTGCTCCCTGGGGTTAATTAAAAAAAAAAGGATGAGTGATGCTAGTTCAAGCAATGACTTAAGTTTTTCCATGCCATGTAGAAGATACGGTGAAAAGGGATGACATTACTGTCGTATGGGATGTGCCACAGCAGGTTCCAGGTAGATGTTCTTACAAAGGGAGAAAATTTTTATGTTGCAATGTATGTTGCAAGAATACAAGATTAAAACTGTAATTATAACTATGAATTATACCTTGTGTTTAAGTATTTCACAGTTTTCCACTGCAATGATATTACATTTACTATACAACAGTAATAATCATGCCATTATCATCTTTCTGCAATGTAGTGTCAGTTTCTGTGATTATTATTAGAATACTGTGTTAAATATATGTAATAGTTAATAATGTATATGAACGTGACATATTTACTTGTGTTGTACAATCACGGAGTCATGCAATTTCCACCACCAAAAGCTTCCTTTTTGCACAGAAAGAAAATAAATATTTTACAACTTACAGGTACATGATTTTGTGAGATTTTACCTTATTAATTGTGTTAATAAAACCATCCTAGATACAGGGTCACAACCACCATCAGATATGGAAAACAAACCAGAGAGACCAAACATTAAAAACTACAGCACTCAGGTAACAGTGATGGAAATATAAAAAAATCAAAGCCCAGCTCAAAGCAATCCCATACTGCTGGCTACATGAAGTAATATATCTTGAAGTCCAGAACCCCTGAAAAATCCCAGCCATGCTATTAGTACTTATGACCTTATTCATTTCCATCACTGACCACAACAAACTATTATTACTGCTAACACTTCATTCTCCTGCAGACTGAACTATGGCATTACCATTGTATCAAAATTACAGTTACCAGTTATGAACCAAACAATATTTAGAAAGCTAATAATAATAAAAACACATTTTTCCTTAAATTTCAATACATCAAACCCTATGTATGTAAAATTTAAACTGATACATGAATTACTGTGACATGTAAGTGTGATGAAATCCAGTTATGGCCTTTACATTTCTATTTTAAGGAATATCTGTTCCATGTATTCAAATTTGTCTTGGACTGCTTGGCCCTGAAGATGAAGGCACTCACATACTTCAGAATGTCAGAAACTGCTCTCCCACCAACACAGTGGCACACACTAAACACCTGAATCTACTGAAAATTATGTAGGTCTTTCTAAGCCTGCTAGTTAAACACATAGGTGATGCACAAACAGACCCTAAATTCTCTTGAAATGGGATTAAAGACATTTTGGATTTAAAATGGTACTGAACACAAAACTTACTCAACATTTGTATCTGAAACATGCAGATACATGGTAAGAAACAGCAAATCATTATTCACTTTCGATTGTGCTTTATAGCACTGTGCATGTGTATTAAACAGGCCTTTTTCAAGTTCTTCATGTTCAATTTGCTGATCGAATTTTAAAGTTTTTTTCATTATGTATATTTGCTGACTTTTACATAAAGTCTGAATTCGATATGTCAATTTTTTAAAAGTTATACTAAACAGATGGTGATCCAACAGCACCAGTACATCAAAGAAAAAATAATAAACTATATGAAATGAACTCATGGATTATGTAGGTATGTATCTCTGTGTTTGGTTTGGTCATTAATCAGCTTTCTTTGTATTTTCTGAATGTCACATACATACATACATTGCCATGCAAATACCATAAATAACCAAATACTCAAGGAATTTTTGAGCTCCAGAACATGTGTAAACTAAATCAGTTGGAAAGGCAATTATGAAACTTGCCAGTGTTAAAGAGACACTCACAAACGTAATTATGGAATTCTGCTGATGCCGAATGAGGAATGTACAGCTACAACTACAGTCAGAGAAGAACAGGTGGTAGAAGTGTAGCAAAATTACTGCTGAGATATTTTAATGACAGGTTTGTGATGTTTGCATGCGGTTTAATTCACATAGAGTATTTTGAAGGATTAAATATAATCCAGTATGGTTAATTACAGTATGACTGAAGACATTTTCTGTCCTTCCATATATCTGGCTTGAGAGTCAAGGTGATGCCTGAAATTATGCTTGTTATGAATTTTTTCCATCCCATTAATATAAATCAAGATTTAATTTTATTCACTAGCCAAAACCAAACTGAGTAACCCAGTATCAGTGATAAAATCTTGATGTAATTAAAAACTGCATGTTGAAGTGTTGTGACAACAGGAGGGAACAAAATGTTTGTTGTAAACGAGCATACAGCTTGACAGATTAAATTCTGCTGCAACACTTCAAGTTTTGATATAGTCATACTGGGATTTATTTTTCACAAAATGATATCTGTTTCTATTTTTTAAGCCATGTTCAACTACACATTACACACAGTGAACACACAACCTAATTATTCCTTCTTTGCAGGGAATAATTGTTTTTGCATAGAATGTGCTGTACACTTATTTAATTCCACTGAAGTCTACAAATATCACTGTTAATAAGAATAAACAGTGAGGTTAAGAAACAGACACATGACACAACATACTGTCATTCCAGTAATGCCTCTAGGTCAATATAACACACAAACTCAGAACCAGCAGCAAGGCTTACTTCTCATGCGCTTTAAGAATATCCAGAACATTAGTGTGCGTAATAAAAATGTGAAAAAGTTGGAAAGCATATGAGGTGCAGAACTTACAGATGGACTCTTGGGCAGACCCACTCTTTGACCACATGTAGTAAGGAGATTCACCAAACACTCACGCACGCGACCCTGTTCAGAAGGACAAAGTTGTGAATTTTAGAATTGCCTGAATAATACCACTGTAATATCTTGGACTTTAGACCTCTTAGTTCCAGGCTATATGGGTGGTTGACATTAAAAGTTGATAACCTGTCAAAACAGACACATATGGAGATTCATAGCAAGTACAAGTCAAGTTATTCAATGGTGCAATCACTGCTGAAATCTAGTGGAAGAGACAGAAACTTAAGACACTCAAAGGCTGGCCAACAGACTGTCCAGTGCTATAGCATGCAAGAGCGCCAGCGGCTGACACACTGACCACCTGGAACTAAGAGTTTTACAAACTGTCCCATCTTATTCAATTATCAAAATAAGGGTTTGGTTTATAATGTTGTGTAGTTTTGTGGATGGATACCAGTAATTCAGACAAACCTGCTGCATCCACCTTTAACATTCATCCTTTGAAACACAGGCATTCATCTGCCAAACTGCACTTCTGTAAGCAGCTCAAATCCTTTTATCATCAACAAACATACTAAAACAGTAACCAGTTATGTAGGGTAGATATTCCTTTAAATGACTGTCTTGTTTGCAGCCATTACTGCATCGTAAATACAGCAGTGCTGAGACACTGCAAATAACTGCCCACACATTGCCATGCCAAAGTTTCAAGATTAAAAATGAAACAACCAACATCTATACTGTACTGGAATAACACATCTCTTCTCTAATAAAACTGTAATTACGTGAAAGGCCATATCTCACTTTTCCATCCAAACATGTTCAATTTTAAGGGAGATTTGATGTTCACACAGTAGTCAGTATAGTGGACTTGATCTTCTGAGATGTGATGCCATGCAGTTTGGTAGATGGCCACAACTGTTTCAGGGGAACCTGCAGCCTGCCTTATTGTAGGAGATGGCAGCAACCTTCCCCACAACACTGGCAGATATCTAGAACACTGCATGGCATCACATTCCAGAAGACTGTAATATTCAATTTTCAGACAGCTAGCAAAAATTTTGAGCTTCAGATCTGCTGAGACAAACTCTGCTGAAGTACTTCAACTTAGCTACTTGTTCACTTGCTGACCAGTTGAATGAAAGTAAGTAACTGACTTTCCAGTCGTGCCCCCTTGTGTAACAGTACATTCTTTTAAGAGTCTGTCATTATACAGCAGACTTAATTAACTAATAAAATCACCTGCACAAAACAGGCACCTTCGATTTTTTAGAGCTGTACACATATCTTCATAATGCAGGGTCATCCTTAAAAAGTTCAGAGTTACTGAACTGGTCAGGCAATTCTTTAACGGAATCCGAAGGTCTATTACACATGCACAAAATCTCAACATTATTTCCACTTTTAAGCCTGTGGTATCCAGCCCAAAATTACACTACAGGCCTAAAAGTAACAAGGCATTATACAAAGCTGCTGTTACATAAACAAACTGCACTTAGTAGGCAGTCCTTGATACACTGGAAACAGAGAAAGGCTTGTAAATAGTGGATAAAAAAGTGAAAAAAGTCACACACTTTAAGATTCATAAAACACTACCACAAAGACATCTGTAAAATATGTACTTTACATACTGTAATATTCAAATCTATACGTGCAAACTAATAAATCTAATAAATCAACATAGTACACAGAGGAACCTGAGACATAACATTACACAATCAGAGGAAGACTTTCACAACAAAATAAAAAAAAAAGCCATTTCTATGGATAGTGACAGAAATACCATAGTATTACATAGTATTACACAGGAACAAGACTGGTTCTGCACTCCCACCTTTCAGAATTTATAGGCCAGTTTAAAGAAATGAGACTTTTATTTAAAAGTTCGGCAATTCCGTTATGTCATTAACAAAATAATGCAAGACAAGTCACAACAGAAACTGAATACCTGTGACATCCAGGGTCGTTTCCAGCCTGCAATACTTGCATTGTCTGCAGGTGACAAAGACATGGACCGCCTAGGGGAAGCTGCTGATCCACCATTAGTTCCTTTCTCATCTGCTTTGACTAGAAACCGACGTCCGATCACAGGTGTTTGAGAAAGGTCAAACGTGAAATCCATTGTTCGACCTGAATAAGGCACAATAATTTTAAACTATTCTGTGTATAGACAATAAATATTAGAATTATAAATGTATCAGATAACACATGCACTGTCTATGTGAATATAAATAAAGATTTTGTAAATAAATTAATATACATATGTATGGACTGCTATACTATTAACATATCCTGCCATGAACACATATGTGTCACCCATCAATAATGTGCATGTACTATTACAATGTTGTGAATCATATACCTGGCAACTCTTTCTTGGTGAAGATCTCACTGTCTGTGAAAGAGGGGTGTGGTGAGGTAGTAGAAGTCTCCCAGTGAGGAGGATGGACCGAGGTTGGAGGAGCAACCAATGAGGATGATCGTGTCACCACCAATTTTAATATCTTCAGTGCTTCTTTATAGTGAACACCCTGCACAAATCAAAGAATATAAGCAATATGAAACAGGAATCAATTCTGTAACTATTAAAGAATATATTTTTTTTGGCAGTCCATCAGAATAATTGTTATGTAGCACTGGGAAGAACAAAATCAAAAAGAGTGGGAGCTAGTGCTGCATTTATTGCACTATGGTAAAATTCAGAAAAAGTCTGTACATAATATGCAAATCAGAATAACAGATTTTTAGTAGGAAACTTAGTTTGTGTTAAAATGTTACTGCAAGGGGAGAAGTACAGCAGCAACATCTCATTCATTATATATAAGCATAATGGTCCATTAACCCTTCCTTCTGCAAAGTTTCATACCAAACACTTATTCTGATGTTTCACAGCAGTCTTTCAATCCACTGCAGCTCAGTAAACATCCGAAAATATTACATGAAACTTCTTAATGACATTAATTAAATTAAACAGATGTTCAAATTTATACCATGCCTAATTATATGTAAATGTGAGGTCCATGAAGATACAAGAAGCCAGGAATGGTTGATAACCTGTTGCTGATGATGAAGTAATTCTGGCGTTACTGTACCAACCACAGCACCGGAGTATTGGTGAAAGCTGTGAATCTGTGGGTGCACCCTCTGTACAGTGAATATCAAACACTTCCAATCCTCCAAGTACCACACAGGGAGCAAGGTATGTGTTTAGCTGGCATTGTAACTGTGTCTGTGTGTGCACATGTGCATGTGCATGAATTCTAAGGCACATCAGTGTCAAATGGATTTGTGCACATTTAATGTCAAATACTTCTCTTATGGCAAAATTAAAAAATATGTTTCAGATACATTTCATTCTGCACACGGTAATTACAAATTACAAGACATTCAGTTTGCCACTGGAATGCAAAAACTAGACTGAAAATCGCGAAGTGGACGACCAAGATCATCACACAGATTGTGTCCCAAATTCTACTACCAAGATTATGGCTCATGTTGTCAGAGGTGTGCAGGGCTGTATCATTGTTTTAGTTGTGACAGAGTAGTCTGTAACTACTTGAAGAACTTGGGTTGCTGCTACTGCACAAAATCAATCTACTGCCATCATACAAAGATGCCTACAGTCAATAAAAGCAGGAGTTCTCCATAATGCTTCTGTCCCAACACCACAATAAGTCCACTGGTAAGCACAGTTTCAAATAGTAAAAATCCATGACTTCTACTTGGTCACACACTTTAAGAAATTGATGTCCATTCTACCAGAACAACAATTACATGAAATAAAAGGGGAATAACAGTGAAGTCTTGAAATGTGCTCATATTTAAGAAACAAGGAACTTACTTTGCTCATATACAAGAAAGAATTTCATACAGCATGTGCAAATCATTTTAAAACAACATTATACTCTGCCTTTAGTACCAAATGTAGCAGAGTAAATCTAACAAGAACATTCAGTTTGTAATTATTTTCTAGACAGACAATACCCTTACTGTTGTTGAGTTAATGGAATTTATTACCGGATGGTACCTAGAATCAGGAATTTTGTTGATAGAGAGAGTTTATTGACCATGCTGTTGTATACTTATGCGGATGTATTTTGTATTAGGTGAGGTGACAAAACGACATGAAAAAAGGTGGTTTAGGTGGTTTTTGCTTAACATGATATTGCTAATTGGGTAGTCTTCAACTAAAGATCCTTTGATATTAAATAGATAAAGGTGTACCTTAACATGGGATTGGCCTGTTAATGTGATGTCTAGGTGATACTCGCAGTTACTTTCTACAGCGGTATAACTTTTTACGATCTTATGTTTATTCAAGCCTATGCCAGAGAGGAGTACAGTAGACCAATGGCGTTGAAATAGTGATTTATTTACAGTATTCACACCATTATCAAAAGAAGCACTACTGAATTACTGCAAATGATGATGATGATGATGGCAGAGGTGGTGGTGGTGGTGGTGGTGATGATGACGACGATGATGATGATATTCGCAATTTATATTATTCATCAAACATCATTACAGCATTCCAACAAGGTGAATGAAATGGGTAAGACATGTAGTATGCATGGAGGGGTGATGCGAAATGAATACACTATTTCAACTGGTAAACATGAGGGGAAGGCAATATGCAGGCGACTGAGACACAGACGGGTGGAAAATCATAAAAAATAACTCTCTGGACACCATTCAGTTACTTTCTAGGAAAAACACTTACCTCAATGTATCTAGCTATTACTCGCAGCAAATCAGCATTAATTGGTTGAGCTGCTGCTGATGCAAGGTCGACATAATGCAACATGCAGTGGATAATACTGAGGACAGGAAGCTGAACTGCTGTTGGTCCTTTCTCTAAAACCTTGCATTCATATACAAAAATTTATTACTTTCTGGTCAGTATGGTACCAATACAATACATGCAAACTTTGACAATTTTCAACACCTCATTCCAGGACATGCAACACAGAATGCAGTTAAAATGTAGTATTTTATCACTTAAATGTCTAACATACTGAAACAGAATATGAAGAGATGAGAAAAACGTTGACATAATTCAAAGTTGCACAACACTGGCAAAATATAGAGTCCACTGATAGGGATAAAGGTGGTAAATACATCAACCTATTAATATTGCTGCAAACAAATGTAGAATATGTTCAAACCAGTAAACTAATGCAGTAATTACACAATATTCTGAAATCACATTGACTGAGTTGAGCAACACTCCTTAATACGAGTACACATGAGGATGCATAAGAAAGTAATGTGTAGGACCACTGGTGAGGCCTTAATGACACTTTCCTTGTTGACACACTACTGCATCAGGAGAATGTATGATGAATGTCAGTATTTCAATATGGCAAAGAGGGTGACATATAAACAGCCTAGATAACCCACTAACCAAAACTGCTATGTAGGACTCACTATTTAAAGCTTTCATAGTGACTAAATTCAACAAAATTTTCCTGGGCTAGCAGCCATGTCAGGTGGTTGAATGGTGAGTAAACCGTCATATCGAGGACCATCTCTTTCCTTGTCATGAGGAAACTGACTACTCAGTTCCCTGATGATGAGAACAGAGACGGTCCTTAAAAGTTCCCCGATGACAAAGAAAGAGATGGCTCTTGACATTTCCCTGATTTCCTCCTGATGATAAGGACAGAGATGACCCTCAACAATTCCCAGATGGTGAGGACAAAGATGGTTCTCAAAACATTGGTCTACTCACCACTTAACCACCTGGTGCAGCTGCTAGCCCGAGAATACTGTAATGTATGTGAGACTTATTCAGTCTATGATGTATGTGGATTGGTAATGGGCAGCACAACAAATGGAGACTGAAGCTGGTGGCAGTAAGTCACGTTACAGCAGTGATATAATAATGAAGCGTCCTCATAATGCAAAATATCAGATGTCAGGTCCCCTTCAACATTTATGAGGAGTGCAACAGATACCATTATGGACTTACATTTTACATGATGAACCCCCTTGGCATGACTTAAACTGACCTTCATGTCAGATATACAATTTGAGGTTCTCCTCACGGTGGCCAAAATGACAGCTGGGATGTGATGCAGTCCAGTATGGTAGATGGGAATCAATGTTTTGAAAGCTCTTCTGCAATGTTAGTTCCATTCTACCAAACTAAATGGCATCACATCCCAGAAGACAACAATCTCTTTCCTGAAAGACGTAAGAGCCTCTCTGAAAAAAGAAGTTTTACTACAAAGAAAATACTGGGCATAGAGCAAAGTGATCTGTTGCTGACCCAAGGGAAAAACCTGGCTACTGGTGGTGTCTGGCACCTGTTACAAGTATGGGAATGTTCTAAATGCATGGGCTGATGCTATGATGAAGGGTTGGAATTCCTTTCAGATACCAATTAAATGTTACTCATATTATCATGGGTGTTGTCATTATTTTCTTTCCAAAACTCATCAGATTCATTCCACTGTACCAAATGAAGGTCATTGTATTCAGTGTTACTTTCAGTTAAAAATATGCTGTAAAACTCTATTCGAATATTTTGTACAACACTATTCCATGTTGCTCTCACTGTTACGGAGATCCCTTATAGATCAATACAGAATATACTTACTTACTTACTCACTCCATGGAGCAGAGTTCTTCTTGAGAAGCTAACTGGTTCTGCAGCTAGTCAAGAAATTCCCTGCATTTTATGGAACCCAAAAGTTCATTACCATACTCACAAGTGCCCGCCACCTCTCCCTATCCTGAGCCAACTCCATCCAGTCCCCACAACCCCCTC
>JGI24700J35501_10930102_pt1 | contig 11424 bp, 12 predicted proteins | sample TergutTh196P1_FD_35501 | JGI IMG/M metagenome (IMG submission 35501) | reverse complement strand
ACCAGCCACCACTCCACCATTGCTCCAGCCAGTCTGCCGCCGCACGGTTCCGCCCCGAACAGCCAGCACAGAGTCACCCACCACCTGGCTCGTCAATGAGTACGAAGTTAATATTGCTGTCTTCCGGGACGAGACGCCATTTAGTTTGTAAAGACACCGCTTTGAGTCCCAAAAGGGTCTTTTTTTACTATGTGCCGCTGCGATGCCCTCACTGGTGACAAATGCCGTCCGGTTAGTCGCCGACATCTCACCGTTTGGTCCGGAATTGACTCCCAGCTAGTCAGCGTAACATTTGCATGTCAAACATGGCAGCAGTACAGGTTTCGCGAGTAGCCTGCTGGAATCTTGCCCTGACAGTATCGTTCCGCTCATGCTGCATGCCCAGCCTCATCTATCAGTGGGGCTGTACGGCACGGGTCTCCAACCCGCGGCCACATTTGTCAGTTATCTATATACTATAAAAATCACACAATAATTCAGGCGGTTAGCTATACCACTTATTGTTAATTTTCAACGTGCGGCCCGCGAACCGACGCACAGTAGCGGGTGTGTCCCTGTGTCATAAAAAGGTTGGATAGCCTCGGCAGTTGACAGTGTTGTTAAATGACTCATTTATAATCAAACTTGACCAGAGTTTAAACGTTATTTCTGGCCAGGAAGAAGAAACAATTTGTAAAGTTGCAAATACTGTAGTATTGTGCAGTTAGAGTTGAATTTTAAACGTCGGTGGATATAAAAATTGCTTACTTTCACCCTGAAGGTGGAAGCAAAAGTTTAACCCAAAACATCGCTATCTGTCAATAAATCAAGTTACGTGGAGTTACGTGCGAGAAGGAAGGACAAAATACTTGCGTGGTAGGGAAATGGCGGAACGTGACGCGAACGGTATCGTCTGACGTCAGAGCGATGAAGTCCAGCAGGTTATCTGAGCGGGAAGTACCCAGTTCTGCTTCTTAAGCTAGTATCTGACTGCACACTCAGCGTAAACTTAATACAGCTAGCATGATAATTGCAAGCTGGAAAAGCCAGGGACCCTTCCAATGCATTAATGTGGGAGGGGGAGTGAAGGTTGGGCTGCAAAGTGCTGATGTGTCACTCTTGTGGTTCTCAGGGCTGTAGACTTCGTGCAGTAACTGTTGTGTTGCGTCGGATGGAAGGTATTTATGTAATGAAACTTGTTCTTTGGCGGGAAAATGAAATTAAATCATTTGTGTGGGGGCCAGGGTACAAAAGAGACCCCCTTTCTGGCGGGCGGAGTCTCCCTCTTCAGCGCACCGTTTACACCGGCACTGAGTCTCACACCAAGACGCATGCTGTTGTACTGGAGGTAAGATGGCCGGGGCGTGACGCTAGTCATCTCTCTCTGATACCAAGGTTAAGAATTCTCGGAGCGCTACCTCCATCTGTCCGTTTGTCGTCACGGTGTACTGATTAAATCGGCACTCGAACGACTTTTCCTTTACTTTTGTCAGATTTTGTGTAGTTTACGAACACTTGAGATTGTATTTACAGTCCGGCAGGCCTGCAGGCCTGATAGCACTGGACAAGCCTTGTTTCTCGTTTCGAAGGTCTTCGCTTCAGGTCTAGGTCAGGAAATATGTCCTGACGGAACTTTACTACACCGTCCGGACGGTCGTGTCAGTTTGTCTGCCCACCACCAATGTTGCATGCCCACGACACAGAATATCAGTACGTAAGCAGTCCACCAGTGTAGCTGCTTTATTTCTTTACCTGATGACAGAAGAAGAGCCGGCATTCGAAACATCGTGCTTGGTTAATAGTTAGACCAGGGCTGACCAACCTATGTAACGTGTTAAAATTAGTGCTTGCCATCCCGAAGTGTTTATAGATACGTGTAAATAAGATTGTATGTCAGTCAAACACAACCTTTCTTTATTATGTTGTTACGCTCAGTTGGGCTACATGTTTCGACTCATTTTAAGTCATCATCGGGAACTTCTTTTAAGATACAGATTCTTAATACCAACTCTTCTTCTTCTTCTTAGGCCCGTCAGCTTATGCCCCGGATGCACCTCAGCCTTAGGCTTATTGTGCAACCCTAAACACTCTGTTCAGCACAGGTTCAGTAACCATGTGCCTCTTATAAAGGGGCAAAGGTCCCTTACCGAGGCTGTGCTTATATCTTTTGGTTCAGCAATTAGCTTCCCAAAGACATTGTAGCGCTGACGAGCCAACGCCTCGCAGCAGCAGATAATATGCTGCACTGTTTCAGTCTCCATACTGCAGAATCTGCAGGATAGATCCCCATCAAACAGGCCCATAATATACAGGTGCCTCCTCACAGGATCATGTCCTGTGAGGATCGCAACTACCATTTTTAATTGATGCCTAGTTGATCTAAGCAGGTCATCAGCTCTTTTCTTACATGGTCTGCTTATAAAAAGTTTGCCATGTTTATGACCTGGCAAATCTCTCCAGGCATTGTGATGTTGATCCTCAGTCCAGTTCTTAATTGCTCCTCTTGCAAAACACCTAGGTATTCCAAGAGCCGGCTCTGGACCAAGTAACGGCATGGCGGACGCTTGTCGAGCAAGCTTATCAGCCTCCTCATTGCCAAGAATGCCACGGTGCCCCGGCACCCAAATGAGGGTTACCTCATTCAGGCTAGCCAGTGCAAAGAGAGCATCCAGGCATACTGCAACCAGTCTTGAAGTTACTTTCGGGCTACTAAGTGCCTTAAGTGCAGCCTGGCTATCAGAAAAAATAAGAATCTGCTTATTTTTGTAAGCCCTTCTTATATTTTCACATGCACATTGAAGAATGGCATATACTTCGGTTTGGAAAACCGTGGCATGTTTACCCAAAGGGAAGATAAAGCTTCTATTTGGTCTTATGCAAAAAATACCAGACCCTGTCCCTGAGTCAACCCTAGAGCCGTCAGTGAACCACATCAGAGCATCCTCAGGGAACGCTGGTTTTTTTCCTCCAATAATTCCAGTCTATAATGACATTAAAGATTTTGGAATAATAATAAACTGGAGTAGTGTTGTGCGACCGCATGTCAAAGATGGAATCACCCACATTTTTCCCAATAGATAGCAGCCCTGCTACTGTTTTAGGAACAGCTTGTTGTAGCCTATAGATTGACATCCTCGCCTCCGCCATGATCAACAGATTCAGCGGAGTCAGGTTCAGAAGCACCTCCATGGCTGCAATGGGGGTCGATTTCATAGCCCCCATAATAGCTAGACAGGCCATTCTTTGAATCCTGCCTAATTGAATTTTTGTGGTTTTTGCATAACCTTGGGCCACCAAACCAAGGCTCCATGAAGTATGGATGGTCTAAGTACCCTAGTATAGAGTCAGTGCACCATACTAGGTCTAAGACCCCATTTTTTCCCACATATGCGTCTAACTATAGCAAAGGTGGTTTGCGCTTTTCTAATTATTTTCAGCAAATGTTGGTTCCAGTTAAGTTTGGAGTCTAAAATCACTCCCAAATACTTAACCTCATCCAACACATTAAGTTCTTTACCGTGAAGTATGAGAGGTCCTAGGCCCTCTGTTTTCTTCTATTGGTAAATGGAACTCTGGCTGTTTTATGAGGGCTAATATTTAGACCCTCTTTTACAGCCCACTTAACTACCATGTTCAGGGCCTCTTGCATAATCTCCCTGACAGTGAGTGCAAATTTACCCTGGACTATGACAAAAATATCGTCAGCATAGCTAAATGTACTAAACCCTAGGTCATTTGTAACAGCCAAAAGCCTATCAGCAACTAGGTTCCACAGGAAAGGAGACAGAACTCCTCCCTGCGGACATCCTTATGCAACTCTAGCAGTCAAACTGCTTCCCATAAGGGAAGTATGTACCAGTCTGTTTTCAAGCATGGACCTGACCCACCTACAACAGGTCTCCTCAAGTCCACACTCTCTATCAGCCGTAGTTATTGCATTAAGAGAGGTGTTGTCGAATGACCCCTCAATATCCAGGAAGGCACCCAGCGCATTCTCTTTGTGATTCAAGGACTCTTCCAGTCTATGAACAACCTGGAAAAGAGCCGTTACTGTAAACGTACCTGCCTCATAGGCAAACTGGTTCTGATGAAGTTGTTTTTCAACCAGAACACCATCCCTGAAATGTCTGTCAAGTAATTTCTCACGTGTTTTGAGTATAAATGACATGAGACTAATAGGCCTGAAGGACTTCGCCTGGGACAGTGGTTTCCCTGGTTTAGGTACAAATACCACCCTGATATGCCTCCAACTCATAGGAATATATCCTAAGGCCAAACTGGCTCTTAGTAACATCAAATGTTTTCCCGCAAGCAGTTCGAAACCCTGCTGTAGCATGATGGGCATTATTCCATCCACGCCTGGGGATTTATAGGGTTGAAAAGAGAAAATATCCCATTTCAAGTTGTCATAACTTATGACCCTTCTGGAAACCACCCAGTCTTCCCCGGACCCTTTCCATTTCGGACGCTCCATTTCAAGAACGTCCCAGCCACCAAAAGGTTCCAAGATTATTTCTGAGCTAGGGAAGTGGACCCGGAATAACTCTTCCGGGGTCCCTTTCTCTGTTGTGGTATATTCACCATTTTCAAGTTGGAGAGAGATGACTGCACTCTGCCCGTCCTTTGAAAGAATCCTTTGGAGTCTGGCACTGCCGTCTCAATCTCCTCACAGTGTCTTCTCCGTGATTCTCTCTTGGCCACTCTGAGTGCCTTATTATAATCTCTAAGGGTTCTTTTGTAGTCAGTCCAGTTCCCTGACTTCTTTGCCGCATTAAATAATCTGCGAACTTTCCTCTTTCTCTCCGCAAGGACCTGATTCCACCAGGATATATTCCTGTTGTTCCGCCTCACGGTGAGAGGACAATTTTCATTATATGCAAAAATAATGGCTGAAACTGCTTTGCAGCAGTTTCAAGATCTATGAAGTTATTTATTTTGTCTCTCATGTTACACAGACAGTCCGACAGGTCAGTTCTAAAAGACTCCCAGTCGGTCCTACGTGGATTACGATAAACTTCAACTGAACGGTCAATACCCGTAACAGTAAATCGGATGAATCTGTGGTCTGAACAACTATCCTCCTCAGTTACATAACAGTCTTTTATAAAATTGCCAGCATAAAGAGTGGCAATCGTTATATCAATAACTTCCTGCCTGTTAGATGTAACAAAGGTAGGTCTGTTGCTTCTATTCATTATGTCCAGCCCATTAGCCATAATGTAATTAAACAGGGACTCGCCTCTGTGGTTAATATTCGAACTTCCCCAGGAGGTGTGATGCGCATTTGCATCACAGCCGATGATCAGGTGCCTTCCATCAGCCCTGCATCCAATCACCAGCCTCTCCAACTCCACGGGAGGTGGGGGTTCAACATCATCATATGGAAGGTAAGCCGATCCAAGAATAATCTCCCTCGGCCCCCCGCCATTCGACGTTTTAATTTTCACTGCCGTGAGGTCCCTTGAACATTGATGCATCATCGGCAGTATCCGAAAGCCTTTCTTGACTAAAACACAGGTCCTGGGATGCTGAATGGATCTACTATAAATTAGTTCTCCACCTACCTCCTTTAGTCCTTTGATTTCCCTCTTATAGGTCCAAGGTTTCTGTGTGCGGGCAACATCGCATTTCCTCATAGCAACACAGAGAGCAGCCGAGGCCGCCCTACTGTGGTGGACGTTTACTTGCAATACTCTCAGCCTCTGGCTTTGTCTTTTCATCCTTCAGGTTCCGAAAGATAACTCTTCCCAGTCCCCAGAAGGCCTTGAAATTCGATCGAGTTAGGGCTTTAAAGGAGTCAGGGTCAGTGGAGAAGATCAGCGTCTGCTCCTTTACAGTGACCTTACGACTCATAACTGACCAGTCTGTAGTTTTTAACTCAGGATTCTAAATCCCGATACGTATCAAGACAGTGGTAAGCCCTGAAGTGTCAGGAATGCGAACAAGCACCTTGGGTCTCTTTGGGAGGTCTTTGGAGTCAACTACCGTCAGCTCCGCACCCTCCCACAACTCCCCAATCCACTGATTTTTCCGCATTAACCACACCTTAGAAGGTTCATTTGCACAGGCGATCCAAAATGTTCCCTGTGCAAATTTGGAGTACAGAAACTGCGTTGGCGTCTCCCCCAAGGGTTTCGCATCCACAGCAGTCAATCTTTTACCTGAATCATGTCGACCTGAGTCTGATCCAGTTTGACATCAGGATGGCGTCTATGAATACCCGCCGTCTTGATGCCTGTGACAGCTTTCTTGTAGGACCCCGTCTGCTCTTGAGTGTTCCTGGGTATTTTTGGTTGCTGTTTTTCCAAGGATGGTGTGCTCGAGTCTGAGTGGAGTCTTTTCACACCTCCACTACTCCCCACCACACTCTTATCCTGAGATGAAGGAGTTTTTCTTGGAGGTTTCTTTTCCGTCCAAGTCCCCTCCCTCATCTTCCTTTCTCTAGTGAGCCTTTACCACGCGCTCCAGAGAGTCTCTTGGTTTGTAGTCCAGTCGTTGAGATGCCTGCAGCCAATCTCTCCTCATCTGAAGAAGCAACAGAAGACTTTAAATCTACAACCTCCACATGGGGTTCTTGCTGTGACAAGTCTACAGTGGCAGCTGCTCTTTGTTTAGTTTCAAAAGTTTTCGTGTCCATTTTTGTCCCACGAGTACAGGAGAAATAATGGTCAACACTGGCAGAGCTCCCTGTGCCAGTGCAAGGCTACATACACCGGGATGTTGCCTGATTTCCCGGAGGCTCCGTTAAGGACACATCACCCATGTGCCATTCACCCCTTCAGCACGGATTAAGGCAAGCCACACATAACACCTTGGGGTTAGGGAGTTGGTCCACGGTCTCCTATTTATTCAGACAGACCTGCCACAGCGACAGGACCCCGGCTATCCGCCACCCGCCGACGTGCCCAATAGCCACTCAAGCCTCGGGATACCAACTCTTAAAATGCGTTATGGGATCCCAAATGCTTACAATTTTTTTTACTGTGACACTATGGATATAGGTTCCATCAGTTCTGTTACACTGCTTATGCATTTTTTAATGGAGTAAAATATAAGCAAAGGGAACTGTATTAAACTTATACTTATAAATATGTTAAATATAACATATATGATATTGTTCTTTCTATTGTTGTTAATTACTTAAAGTTGCATAAAATATAGGTTACAAGACACGTTGTGCTTCATAGGCGGCGACACTTTGTACTGAAGAGATTTCGTTGATGGTAATTTGAATGATTACGATAATATTCTCCGGTGTTGAAAGCAGCTGGGTTTTACTGTGAGGATGACGGTGTATTAACGGTTTCTTTCACGACGTATACACTTGTGAAACTGTCTACTTATGTACAAACAGACTGTGTAGTCTATGTCGAGTTCTGGAAGTATAGACAGGAATGGAATAATGGATAGTCATGGTCATGTTATAATATTGAGTGAAATTAAGGTAATTATCTTTTGTACTTACGTAAACCTAGAGGTGCCTGTATTTGTCTATGTTTGCTCGGTTATTGCTGACCCTCAGGTGGCGTTGTCTTGCATTAGCGGTGCTGTTTCTATGGTAGGTTGTTATTCAGGTTACCAGTAGCACAAACTTTTATATTGTGATGCTGTAGTGTGCGGCTTCTGTTTGATTGTTTTTTATAATATTTACTCCACGTTGCATTGATTATGCACATGTAACTGTCCGTTTGCTTATGTGTTATGTAAATCACTGTTGCACTGTTATGCTTTTACGATGTTGTGGGAGCAGGTGAAACTCGGAAGCGAGACGTCTTCCGTGCGAGTTTGTGCAGTCTGTTCACTACTAGACAGTCTGTATGGTTGTATGCTGCAGGTGTTATGTAGCCCTCTATGCGGGTCGTTGGGTACTATAATATAGAATATTATGTAGGTGTACTGGATTGTGAGTCTATGGTTATATGTTGCAGGTATTAGGTATCCCTCTATGGTGGTCATTGCGTGCTATAATATCAAATATTATATTAGGTTTTACTTTCAACGTGCCGTTACTCTGATTGTTGATTTTCGTTTCACGGAATAAATGAAAACGCCATCGGTCCAATGGAGGACATAATGGAGACTATTTACATTACTAACAAAGGCCAAATGATGGATACCCTTGAGAAATTTTATTTACTCCGTGAAACGAAAATCAACAATCATATTAACGATAAGTTGACAGTAAAGCCTAATATAATATTTTATATTATAGCACGCAATGACCGCTTAGAGGGCTACCTAATACCTGCAGCAGATAACCATACGACTCACAACCCAATACACCTACATAATACTCTATATTATAGTATGCAACGACCCCCATAGAGGGCTACATAACACCTGCAGCATACAACGATACGTAGAGCCTAGTAGTGAATAGACTTTGCACAAACTCGCACGGAAGACATTCATTCTACGTCTCGCATCCGAGTTTCACCTGCTCCCACAACATCGTAAAAGCATAACAGTGCAACAGTGATTTACATAACACAAAAGCAAACGGACAATTACATGTACGTAATCAATGCAACATGGAGTAAATATTATAAAAAACAATCAAACAGAAGCCGCACACTACAGCATCACAATATAAAAGTTTGTGCTACTGGCAACCTGGATAACAACCTACCATAGAAAGAGCACCGCTAATGCAAGACAACGCCACCTGAGGGTCAGCAATAACCGAGCAAACATAGACAAATACAGGCACCTCTAGGTTTACATAAGTACAAAAGATAATTGCCTTAATTTCATTCAATATTATAACATGACCATGTCTATCCATTATTACGTTCTTGTCTATACTTCCAGAACTCGACATAGACTACACAGTCTGCATGTACATAAGTAGACAGTTTCACAAGTGTATACGTCGTGAAAGAAACCGTTAATACACCGTCATCCTCACAGTAAAAACCAGCTGCTTTCAACACCGGAGAATATTATCGTAATCATTCAAATTACCATAAACGAAATCTCTTCAGAACAAAGTGTCGCCACCTATGAAGCACAACGTGTCTTGTAACCTATATTTTATGCAATTTTAAGTAATTAACAATAATAGAAAGAACAATATCATATATGTTAATAGGTTTAAAACAGTTTCATTTGCTTATATTTTACTCTATTTTAAAAATGCATAAGCAGTGTACTCTATCCCTGTAACAGAACTGATGGAACCTATGTCTATAGTGTCGTAATAAAAAAAACTGTAAGCATTTGAGATCCCATAATGTATTTTAAGGTTTGGTATTAGTGATCTGTATCTTTAAAAAAGGGCCTGATGATGACTTAAAATGAATCGAAACATGTCGCCCAACTGAGCGTAACAACATAATAAAGAAAGGCTGTGTTTGACTGATATATAATCTTATTTACATGTATGGAACCTGTGCCCAAAATGGCACGCGGCATTCACAACTGTCCCACATTTTAATTCCTTTCGCCCGACCGCTGTCTCTACATTGTGCACAACATGTGTACGTACACACATATCTGACTGCGTACAGACTGTATATGAATTACCGTTGCTACTAGATAAAACTGCAGTGAAACACTTTTACACAAATCGGAGCGGTGCGAAATTTTGACTGGATATTTATGTTCGGGGCGCTGGTCTGGCGGTGACTGGGCGAATACGTGACATTTGACAGAAAGTTTTGCTGTTGGCTTTTGAACAGGAAGCAGCAACCACAGTTACTGTCATATTTTGTTGCTTATCGCGTTCTTCGAAGAGGCCTTTATTAGAAATATCATGTGATAATTGTACTGTGAATTAATTATATACACATTAATAATAATACAGTAATAATAGTAATTATGAAAGCCTCCGATGCACATTGCATGCTGAATATCTAAGGCTACAAACACACACTCACAATATGTAGCACTTACTGTATTCTCACTGCAACAGTAGTTACACGCACGCGCCTCGATTTTGCGTTATACGTATATTGCCTCTCTTGTTAAGTGTTAAGCTTATTAATTTTGAAATTTTTACCACTGGACATTGTAGCGAACCCTTTTCATAATAAATGTATGTCTTTTCCTTATTCGCAGGTCCTCCCTTTATCCTGTGGAGCCATTCTCGCTTGAGTGATCCTTGTTCACTCACTGCGAATTAATATTGCAGTCTGCAGTACAGTTGGGGCTGTCACAAAGAGAGTAGCCGGCAGTACAGTTGGGGCTGTAACAAAGAGAGCAGTCTGCAGTACAGGTGGGGCTGTCACAAGGAGAATAGTCTGCAGTACAGTTGGGGCTGTCACAAAGAGAATAATCTGCAGTGCAGATGGGGCTGTCACAAAGAGAGCAGTCTGCAGTTCAGTTGGAGCTGTCACAAAGTGAAGAGTCTGCAGTACATTTGGGGCTGTCACAAAGAGAATAGTCTGCAGTGCAGTTGGGGATGTCACAAAGAGAGCAGTCAGCAGTACAGTTGGGGCTGTCACAAGGGGTATAGTCTGCAGTACAGTTGGGGCTGTCACAAAGAGAATAGTCTGCAGCACATTTGGGGCTGTCACAAAGAGAATAGTCTGCAGTGCAGTTGGGGATGTCACAAAGAGATCAGTCAGCAGTACAGTTGGGGCTGTCACAAGGAGTATAGTCTGCAGTACAGTTGGGGCTGTCACAAAGAGAATAGTCTGCAGCACATTTGGGGCTGTCACAAGGAGAATAGTCTGCAGTACAGTTGGGGATGTCACAAAGAGAGCAGTCTGTAGTGCAGTTGGGGCTGTCACAAAGAGAATAGTCTTCAGTGCAGTTGGGGCTGTCACGAAGAAATAGTCTGCAGTAGAGTTGGGGCTGTCGCAAAGAGAGCAGTCTATAGTGCAGTTGGGGCTGTCACAAAGAGAATAGTCTTCAGTGCAGTTGGGGCTGTCACGAAGAAATAGTCTGCAGTACAGTTGGGGCTGTCTCAAAGAGAATAGTCTGCAGTGCAGATGGGGCTGTCACAAAGAGAATAGTCTGTAGTGCATTTGGGGCTGTCACAAAGAGATTAGTCTGCAGTGCAGATGAGGCTGTCACAAAGAGAATAGTCTGTAGTGCAGTTGGGGCTGTCTCAAAGAGAATAGTCTGCAGTGCAGTTGGGGATGTCACAAAGAGAATAGTCTGCAATACAGTTGGGGCTGTCGCAAAGAGAATAGTCTGCAGTGCAGTTAGGGCTGTCGCAAAGAGAATTGTCTGCAGTGCAGTTGGGGCTGTCACAAAGAGAGCAGTCTGTAGTACTCGTACAGTTGGGGCTGTCATAAAGAGTGCAGTCTGCAGTGCAGTTGAGGCTGTCACAAAGAGAATAGTCTGCAGTGCAGATGGGGCTGTCACAAAGAGAATAGTCTGCAGTACATTTGGGGCTGTCACAAAGAGAGCAGTCTGCAGTACAGTTGGGACTGTCACAAAGAGAATAGTCCGCAGTGCAGTTGGGGCTGTCGCAAAGAGAGCAGTCTGCAGTGCGGT
>JGI24700J35501_10930103_pt1 | contig 11428 bp, 5 predicted proteins | sample TergutTh196P1_FD_35501 | JGI IMG/M metagenome (IMG submission 35501) | reverse complement strand
TACACGTGTATTAGCATTTTTATACACGTGTATTAGCATTTTTATACACGTGTATTAGCATTTTTATACACGTGTATTAGCATTTTTATACACGTGTCTGCAGATACATAGCAAAATATTTTCATATACAGGAATGTTCATAAATTTCTTCGCGAATAAATACACATTTTGTTTTCAAGGTATGCTTTACCCTTCCATCTCTTCGAATTGAAAGAAAAAGTCACGTTAAAATGAAAATAAAAGTTTTCTTCTACGTTACTCTACAAGTTTAAATATAATATCTACAAAATGGGTCTTTAAAGAAATATATACAAATCTGTGAAATGGATTCGTCTGAGTCAGGACGGGGACATTCGTGAGGTTTCTGATCAACATAATAATATACCTTGTTTTTATAAAACAGTGGAACTTGTGTAATTGCTAAAAGACTAATAGCTGTTCTAGAAATATTGCGTGGAATTAGCTAGCTAAGAAAATAAATCCATTCATCAGGAAAGCCGATAATGAGGTAAAATTCTTTAATTTCTTATAACGATCTATTTTATAACTTATTAAAAAATAAAAACACAACAAAGAAAAATTACCTTTAGCAGAGTTCCTACAGGCTTTTAGTCTAAGAATTAATTAAGGATTTAATTAAAACACAATTACGTTATCATCTTTCCTAGCGTTGATCATTCAACAGTTTGTTTAATTTATACACAAGTAATGTGCAACAAAACGATAAAAATAATCCTGTCGACTCTCTTGCCAGTCATTTCAGACCCATAACTGAAGGCACAAACCAATGGAATTGTGGGTTTGAATTCCATTTCTTTCCATAATGAAGACCTGTTTGCCTATCGTTCCATATTATGATGTCCTTTATAGACTGATATCACGCAGTGTGCTGACGCTTGAGGTGAGGACCTCAACCAACTACACAGTGGGTTCAGCCTGATTCTAAGTAATCCTAAGGAGCACAGTTCTTCATCAGAACTATACAGCTGCTCGGCTACTCAGTTTCACTCCTCGAAACCTCTTTGTCTTTGACACAAAATAACTTAGCTCTATCTCATTCGGAACCACATTAATTCAACATAAAAAATATTCCTTTAAGATCCCCTTTAATGTTTCTTCTCATTTACGCTTAGACCTCTAAGTTGATACCTTCCATTCACGCTAACAAAAAAGGATATCAAATTCGAATTACTACAAATTCCTTCTGCTTGTTTCAATTTGTGGGTCGGAGCAGCAACAACACGTAAGTAAACTGGAGATGAGATTTGGGCCTAAGGGTTGTGATTTATGGCATCAGAGATTAAGTATATGAGAAGAACAGCAGGATAAACTTGGACAGATTACAAAACAAATGCAAAAATTACAAAGGAATCAAAAATAACGCCAATTTTGGACAAATTACTGGAGTACAAGTGAAACTGGATACAACATGTAAATAGAATGCCTCGTAATAGATTATCCAGGGTATTGAAACACTATTCTCCAACTGGCAGAAGGAATCAAGGCAGACCTTTGAAGAGACTTCTGGATACTTGAGACAGGAAAGGGTCAACAAGTGGCCCAACTCCATGATAGATATATGATGATGATGATGAGATTAAGATACTTGCAGCAGGGTGGACAGATTACGCTTTGCTTTATTTTCAAAGTGTATGAATATAATGGGAAAGATTTCTGACCTAATCCAATAATTAGCAACACTTTCTGCATGCAGCATGTACAGTCACAGCGAAAACATACAAATACTTTCACTACTGTCAACACTCCGTGTTCTTAATTCTAAAGAAGAAGCGTGATTATCTCCGCCGGTGTAATGACTATGCTAGCGGCTACGTGACCAAAACATGATGTGTTCAAATGCCGGATGACTGATTAATCTCTCCTTTTCTACGATTTCCAGACAGGCACTGGGGTCCAACGAGCCTCTATCCAAGTTTACCAGAGGTTCTTTCTCTAGGAGTAAAGCACCCGGAGCGTGAGTCTAACTACTAATTCCCGAACGTGGAACTACCTCAACCCCATATAACTTTATGGTGTGATTTTTAATTAGGAAAGAAATTACTTGTCTTAGGAGTGTAACGACAATGATGCCTACACATCAAAAATATTATATGGGTGATAAAACTGGCGAACTGCATGTGGACAGACATACGTAACACGCAAAGGACATGACACAACCTGAACGAACAAGACCACTTCAGAGGGAGAAGTATTTATTTGAGGATAATATTAAAAGGGCCTTAAGAAACTGGATATGAGAATGTAGGCAGACCTTATTGATTTAGTGTAGGTCCCAGTGTCAGGTTCGTTTTAACACGGCAATGAACTTTAAAAGTTTTACAAGATGAGGGAATTTCATAGAATTCTTCAGTCCTGGTCACATCATCCACGGTGATTTCTGTGTCCTAATAACAATTGCTGGCAAGTATAAACTCATTATTACGCTTTTATCTCAAATTTTCTTTCCCTTTATTTCCTCTTGGCTCGAAAATTTCCTTTTATAGCTTCTTTTGTAAATCGTCCTTTGTCTTCGCTTATTGTAAAAAAACAAGTTTCGCGCCAGCACCAAAATGTGTAAACTAAAACCTAAGATTTCGACTAAACCCAAATTGGCTCGGCCAGTCACAATACCCTCTGCTTTTCTAAAACCAAGAGGTTCATAGCCGATTTCGTAAAGTCAAAAGGCACTTTAATTCATTTCACACCTTCACATCCTGCTTGTCTAAGATTTATGTCCAGATGGACTGCCTAAAATAAACTTTTACGGGTGTATAAATTTCGTGTCGTCAATAATCAAGACTTTTATACGACCTGAAAATACTCACTTGTTAAGTATCGTATAATTTGTCATGTTCAGTGTATCTTTGCCGACTTGATATTTTAATCTCCTGCCAATAGTAAATATAGGGTGCAACCGGGCCGTGACGCCTTATCCTTCCCACTGTGTAATCTTAACACCACTATCAGATTTCCAGTCTTCCTTTCATGTACGTATGAGTGGGAATTTCGAAGAATAGGTGGCGCTACCAAGGTGTCAGTTTCTAAACTTTTAGAGTACAGTCGAAGAAACATCAAATTTTAGAGTACAGTCGTAACTTTGTTTGTTAACAGATTATAACACTAAGCGCCCTGAATTCTGAACTCAGACTTTATTTACAAATGAACGTTGCAGTCATCATCACATTATGTTCGGTAATAATTAGGCTACATGTTTCGGCTAAAAATTATAGCCATAATCAAGCCTAATAACAAATTAAATTATACATATACTGTAAAAGATAAATAATGCCTGAAATGTATAATATGAATTCACAAAACATAAAAAATATTAAATAGAATAATATGACATAGGCAATTTATTTATAAACTTCTTGAAAATGATGTGTGCATATTGCATTCGGGTCATCGAAGAGTAGATAAATTGCATAAAATTAGGGTCAGCTTCAATTGTTTAATCTTATTTTGCGGTGTCTTTTTTACTACTTTCGGGTACGTTGATAAGGTTATTTCAACTTGCTGAGTACTACCTTTTTCATATGTACAATAAAGGGTAAAGATAAAGTTACCGCCTTACATCTGGAGAGAAGCCCCCAATATCCACTGGATAGGAGGTACAGTGAACCCAAGAACCTGGACGTTTATTAACCTTTGTTAGTAAATATAAAGTTTTGCCATAACAAACCACGAAGGCCCAGAGGGGGGATGGAATGTTTGTCTTCCATCCTTACTTTAACATTCAGCACAGCTAGTATGGCAGAACTCTCAGCTCTACTCGCCGGCCCCATTTCACCCCCAAGGAAGTTCCTTAGTATTAAAGTATATTACAGCCTGAGTGGATCTCAGGGCTACTGAGATGAGGGAAAAAGGTAGAGGTTGAACCCGGAACCTCCAGTCTTTTGGCGCAGCGCCTCAACCATCTGCGCCACCATCCTATGTTAGCTTAGCGAAGGGAGCACGGATTTATTCCTTCTCAGTCCTTGTCCCATGCGCTTCAGAACTTGTCATTCAGTTGGATCCAGTAGAGGACTGCAACAAGTACAGAATCGAACTGCGGTCTAACTAACTGCACACCATAAGTCAAATCGAACCCGGTCAGATTTACATAAAAGGCCATAAACACTCTCTTATTGACACGACTCGACCAGTGCAGAGTCACGCGTGCAGGAATTCTATGAAAAACAAATGATCATTTTACTGCAGAAACTTGTTGTGCCAGACTCGAATTGAGTGGATGTGGTGAGCGTGCTTTAACCGAGGGGAAACCACCCCGTTAGCCACTGGATGTCAGGCTTGGTAGAACCCACAGCCACTCCGATGGCGCAGGAAAATTTTCTGCGTCTGTCCGAAGCTGAACCCCATGTACAATAAGAACCATTCGTTAACTGGTTTCTCTTTAAAATGAAATTTCTTTTGAACTTGACTGAGGGGAAACTTAAAAGAAGAAAAATTATTACACAATTTATAGCCACATCATCAGTTCCTATTAAGAATATACGGGGGTAAAAAGTTCCATCTTAAATGCCGATTCATGGAGAATAATTTTCAGCTTCACGTTTCTGGCGTCTTGTTTTCTTGTACTGCCCGTATGCGGTTTATCTTAATAACAAAGTAGCTGTGTATTCTCGTTGGGAATCGAAGGTCTTCAACCTGGTGACATGACGTTGCTGACTGAGTTCAGCTTCAGCTGAGACCAACTTCAGTTAGTCTAAACACTTCACTCAACTTCTAAACTGTCATAGTCCTCCCCATGGGCTTAACGCTCGGGCTTTGCAGCCCCTTAAACGGCGCTTTGTCTCCGAATTTCAACAAGGTTGTCGAATGGGAGCTAGGAAAATTTCAGCATGTGACGTATGCTTTTGCGCGCTTGGTTTAATATGTTTGGTATTGGGGCAAAAGACGTAAGCTCGGAACAACGTAATTTGGGGGAAAACAGGCAAAAAATATGCATAACTATATTCATTAATTGTACTGTTACGTATGACTGAAACATGTAGTCATATTTAAGCTAACACGTTCCTTCAAAGATTAAGTATGACGACACTTATATTTAAAGATTCATTTCATAATGTTCAGTGAACACACTTCCTCCTTGTTACAAAAACCCGTAAGTTACTGTTGTGTGGGGAAGTAATCGCTGTATGTTCTAATAACCATACAAAATACGTATTAAATTAAATCTTTGGGCAGAACATGGAATTTTTTGAAAGTAAAACCTAATGTTAGGCCTATAGTAACTACTGGTTTTTAAAGCGTTATTATCTTGCCTATAAGTATGTACGAGTAGAATACCAAATATGAATTTTTGGAAACCGTAAAAAAAAATGTAGCATAGAACAGAGGGGCCGATTTTGTACACGTCTCAACATGGTGTCCGCCTGCCGCTCTAAAATTTTTTTGTTTACTTTAAAACATTTATAAATTTTTTCTTATACGTGTTTTTTTCTGGTAGCAATTTTCTATGCCTTACAAATTTATTTCTTGGTATTCTGTAGCTGGAAACGAACCCTTCGTGTCTGAGAATTGTCGGAATTCGGGCAATCCCGATGAGGTACGTGATAATGACAAAATGTTTGATTGAACTGCAGACAATGAAGATTTAATGGGAAGTGGATGTATAATTACACGAATTCTTAAAGTGGATGTTAGAGATGAGTGTACAGTTTCACGATCCAGCCACTTTAACCCAGAAGAAGAAGTTCGTTGTACCAGCAGGTTAGGAAATTTTATGAAACCCAGAGCAGGTCTGGAGGCTTTGGAGAAGAGAAAAATGTCTTGTTCCTACCGCGAAATAAACCCCGAATCCTTTGTCATTCAGATCATAAAGAAGTCATATACCAGCTGAGTTCCAATACTTATTTCCCATTGCAAACGAAATTCAAAACAAACAGGACGTTGCCAAAAACAATTAGATTCACACAGTGACATGTAATGATGAAATGTTGAGACGTGCACGGAGAATGTGTGTGATAGAACTGCCAACTTTCAGCGTGAAAACACTTGTAGGGAAGTTTCGTTTGAAAGCGTATTGTAATTAACCGTCTACATAGCGACAACACAATACTTCTCTTCCCTCCATGAAAAAGACTAGTGTGCCTTTCGGCTTTCTTCACCCTGCGGTTTGTGTTGCCGTTGTGTGGGCGCGCTGACGGATTTCCAATGTTTCCAGCTAAGAGCCCGTGTTTAGGATGATGTGATGTTTAGGTTTTATTTAAACAAGTTGTAAGTATATCTCATTAAAACGATGTAATATCTCGCGTCACCTCTTTGTACCACAGACTCCAGTAGGTCGGATCTTCTCTCTGCTTCTGTATTGTCCTGGCCTCGAGGCGGGGCGATTTACCTTCCCACCTGCTGATTATCTACGAACAAGAAAGTGCTCAAGGAAAACGAAGCCTTGTTCTTGGGAGTTGGTACTGTACCCTTAATTGCTATATATCAACAAACACAGGCTTAAGAAGTATATTCGCAGCGGGAATGCTTCACCAGTATATGGTTTTTATGAAGGTGTTTAACTTACAGACACTGTCTCCTTCTATTGGACTTTGTCAATCGTACAACACACATACAGACACTAAAACACTACGTTTCGGAAGCTGTCTCTTCTTCCCTCTTCAGGCAAGAGGCACCTAATCTATTGGACCCATTAGATCAAACTACTGTCTGAGTATGAATCGGAATAGCATAGGGGGTTCAGCGAATTGCTTCGTTCCCACGTTCGAAACCAGGGAGGCAAATAATTTCTCCATATTTTTCCAGGAAGACTTTAGGGCACACCCAGCCTTTTGTACGATGGACACCGGGGCGCTTTCGCGGAATTAAAGCAGGTGGGGCGTGGCGTTGACAACCCACCACATTATAGCAACAGGATTTAATATGGTTAGGTCTACACTTCTGCTCTCCATCTGTGCCATTCGTGCCAGGGCGTTATAGGGCAACTCTTTTATGGTTTTATTAATTTTATTGCAATTACTATAACTTAAAACCTTGAGTTCCACTCAGAAACTTCCAAAGTTGCCACTTTAGGAAGGTCAATGAAACTCAAACGTGTAGGCCTTGAAAATTATATGTATTTGTAATGTAAAAATTGTGTAATCATTTGTTACGTTATAAAATTTACAAACAAGATTCATAAAACGGGAAAAATGGTGCTCTTGGCCGATAATGGTTTGTTTATGTTACTTTTAGGAAAAATTTTACGTGTGACAACCCACTGTGTGTCAGTGATATGAATAGTTAAAATCAATTTTATTCTCAAAAAACTATTTTATTTGACAATATAATCTGTCTAAATGAGCAGCTACATTTTTCTAGTTAAATTACACACATAGAATATATTGCCTAATAGAATAGTTGTATTGAGATAGATATTGATTTTACTTATCCGTGTTTTAGGAAAAGCTATTTTTAATGGACAAAGGGGTTTTCCCCAGACATTCAATAACAAGGATCTCACCGTAGAATATTTATTTATCTACTGATTCGTTTATGAGTAACTGGTTGGTTAGTCAGTCGGTTGGTTGATTTGTTCGTTGGTTGCTTTTTAGTTTTGTTGGTTGACTGGCTGTTTGCCTGGTTGCCTGGCTTCCTGGTTGACTGACTGCTTGGTTCTTTCCTTCATTATTTCCTTGCTTTTTGGTTAGCTGGATGGTTGTTTTTTTGTTTGGTTGGCTCCTTGGTTTGTTGGTCGGTTGGTTGGTTGGTGGTTGGTTGGTTGGTTGATCGCTTGGCTTATTGTTTGTTTGTTTTATTGGTTAGTCAGGTAGTCAGATCTTTAGTCAGTCAGTTTTTCAGTCATTCTGCTAATCTCCCAGTTAGTTATTTGTTTGTTTCTTTCGTTCCTTTTCTGATTAGTTGTTAATTTATTGTCAGTCATTCAAGCTGGACTTGAGAAGCGAAAGAGAGGATAAATAATTAGGAGTCTTGTGTCCTTGTTGCCTTGTTAATTAAATCCCACTCGCTAAATAAGAATCAAACGTGTTTGGTCTTTTCCACCCACAAGCCTCCAGCCACAAACATCGCTGTGTTTGCCGGTTTGTCAGCCGCAGCTCCGGTACTCCCAAGAAATTGGAACGTCGGTTTCTTATCAGACTCTGCCGTCCAATAAATTGCGTATAAAAATAGAACGCTTCGCTAGTCAGGAACTGGACGTCCGTTCTTCGAAGTAAAATACATTATTGAAGAAGGGAACCGACCGGATGCTATATGGTTTGAGGAAGAAAAGATTTAGTATTAGCCGCTTTGGCTTTCCACAGCCAGAATGGAAAAAAAAACATTTAAATACAATCTACATAAACATATATAGTGTGAAATACAGTGACAGGTTTAATTACATTACCACTTATGTCCTAGAATCTTTTGTTCTTCTCTTTCATTTGTCCCTTTAAAGAGCGATGGTAAATATATATAACATCTACTTTGTTGTACGCTTTCTTCTGGGTAATTCCCCGGCGTCTGAAGTTTATATGCCGACGTTTCGGAACACTCTGTCTGTTCCATCTTCATAGGCAAGTAGTTGTGTGTATAATCACTCAACTACCTGCCTACGAAGATGGAAAGGAGTGCTTCGAAACGTCGGCATATAAACTTCAGACGCCGGGGAATTACCCAGAAGAAAGCTTACAACATTCAGAACACGGCGAAAGTTTGAAATCTAGAACATCTACTTTAGTGTTCAATGTTATTTTGCCCTCAGGACCTATTGGACCCTTTTACAGAATTCTCACAATAAACATCATTAAATAAATAGTCTGTGAAGTAATATACAGCACGTTTTCTGTTAGCTACTGGCTGAAGGTTTAGATGCACGTCCTTCATAAGAAGGAAAATAGAACATGTATACGATATTCATGATGTCTCTATACCAGATCCAAATTTTTGTCCGAATTTCACAATACAAGATGTGAAAAGTTTAATTGGAGGTCATCTCAGGGCCGTAATTTTCACTCTTACAGTCAGGAATAAAAACACATCAGACGCGCGAAATTGCAAGCGTTTCTTTCGTAAAATGAATGGTAGAAGTGTCTTGGAAAAACCCTAAATTTTTTCAGGAAAATATTACTTTGTAGAAGGGAAAGTAAATTTTAGACCACGCTAGTACTTTCCATATCTTGCGGTTTCATGGTAATAACTAATAAATTAATGAAGCTGCATCTTAACGTTGCCTGTAAATCACATGGAAATACTGTAATTCAAGAATTAGAAACATGGCCACGATAGGAAACTTCGAGGTCATGTTCGACAAATTTTACATAGATACAGATTGTATATTTCGCTAACGGTTTCTTCTTAAAGTATTATAAAACGATAATGAGAGAATAATAGATCTCTCGAAGTATAAAACTGTACAACAGGAAAGTCAGCTTTATATATTATGCTTCAAACTCCTTGTTATATAAAATTTAGTTGATATTCAGGCTTCAGAATTTTGAACTGGCGGAAGATAACGACAGGCTGTAGGTCTGTTTTGAGTAAACCTCTCACATACGGACACGTATTTTGTGTACAGGCACTCCCCGTCTTGGCCTACGCAATAGTTGCTTTCCGAAATTCCGGCGTAGGTCGAATTATGCCCCAGTTTGTATTTACTAAACTTATGATCAATTAAATGTGTATATAAAACAGCATAGTAAAGCAATCCCATTACAGGTCTACTACAGGTCCAGAGGGTTCCAAAAGATTGAGACGCCCAGATTTCCATACAATCGGCACATGAAGGTGTTAAGGTTGTCAGTCGTATTTACCGTCCTCCTTTCCCTCAGGAAATATTCCTGGTACTCATTACTTGTAGAAGCTGAGTCGATCCTAGGGCCATAAAGAGGCAGGAAGGATTATGTCAATGCATTCGAATGAATGGAACCCGCGACCTTTCAGCTTGTAGCTCATTGCCTCAGCCTACTGCGTAATCGCGTGCCCCGTTTGTACAAGGAGGCTGACTAAAATTAACTCTACCAAAAGCTGAGAACTGATCGGCGAGAACACGGCCACCCTGCCGCCTGCGTTATCGCCCAACAATACCCTTAGGCCACCATATCAGTGTAAGTTCATTGCTGTAAGGAAAATTTGAAAGCACATTTTAAAAATTGTTTTTGCTTCAATGTTTTACTTTCTTTAAAACTGCTTATCTGAAAGTGCGTAACTTAAAAACGAACAATTCAAAGGATGTCAGTGTTAGAATTTATCCATCATGTTTATTTATTCCGAAACACCGTATTTCGAAAGCTGATTGTCTTTCCATCCTTAAACAAGAAAGGGCTATTTAATATGAAAGGTCTGTTAGGAAGAGCTAGTATCAATCATTCGCCCGGTGACGATGGAGGGGGCGTTGGATATGCGGGCAGCAGGGTTTTGTGTAACGTTGGTAACCAGTTACATAACTACAGGGTGTCATAACCCGAAACATTCATAAACTTAATACGTAAAGATATATTGTACTGCTTTCAATAACTCTGGTTTGGGATGAGGAGCAGTGGCGCCTCGTGCGAAATTTGCAATGCACTCTCAGATTGCAAAAACCGCCTATAATTTGATGAGTGCCTCAGTGATTATCAATTTCCTAAACATAATCTGAATCGCAATTATTCGGCTACTTAAGTATATATGGGACATCTGTATCAAAATTAATCAAGGATGAATGAAGCACTTGATGCAATTGATTGTTCCAACTTTAGTTCCCCTGCAAGCAGGATAACGAAACTTCAGATTCTATGAAGACGGAGATTACCTTTTTGCGTTACTTGGACCCTGAAAAAGGATGCATAAAGCTCCTCCGAAACGTCGGAAACTGCCAATGACGCTGTGTTATAGTTCAGAAAATTTAAAAATTAATTAGGAATGTTGTGAGAAGAGAAGATCTTGCATATTGTACCAGCTTTATAAATATTTATTTCACAGTCAAGACTGTAGGATGAAGTTAATTCATTTTGACGCACAAAATTTTGTACCTCATGTTGTTGACTGTCAGCGTAAAGGAGGACCTACAGCTGTGCGTTTTAAGGTTATCCGACCCAATAGGACTCAAGCAATTTTAGTGCCAAGGCGAAGTGTCACTTTTCCTTCATGGATCCCATTGGGACCTGGCTGGCTCTGAAGCGAGACCCAGCGTCACACCTCCGAGAGAGATGTAACGAAGTTCAAAAGTTCGCGAGTAGTCTTAGGACAAAATATTACTGAAGAAGCGAAATTCATTTCGTCACGTCCTCGTCATACGTTCGTGTGAACAATGTCCGTCTTTCAACAGCAACGTCAGTATTCGTCAGCTCTAGCAGACAACTCCTTATGTCTGTCGCCTAAATTACGTAATTGTCATAAAATTATTCATTCTTTCGAAAACATTATTTATCATTCCAACCGATGCACACAATTACAAAATCATAGGAATGTTAAAAACAATTAAAATTCCGACAATTGCTCCGACATGTTTCGGTTCACG